>RCNB010001138.1_pt1 | contig 16940 bp, 16 predicted proteins | sample 2041321 | NCBI WGS metagenome assembly RCNB01 (sample SAMN09708232, study PRJNA481090) | Marine sediment metagenome, whole genome shotgun sequencing project. | reverse complement strand
AAATTATGTGTTATTGCACAATATTTATATGTTTGTGTGATATTGAACATAATTGAATGTGTGATAATGCACATAACGGAGTGAATGAAAGAAATGGGATATAGAAGAAGATTTTACAGAAGAGGATTCGGTTATGGTCAAGGCTACAACCTTGGTTATGGTGCTAGTTTTGGAAGGGATTATGCTAGCTATGGTGACCCCACTAAATGTGCGCGGTTCCCAGATTTACCACGTGGGTGGTGGGCTAACCCAGCATATGAGGGAGTTCCCGTTCAATCTGTTCCATCAGTGGGCTCTGAGAGGGAATACCTTGAAGGAAGCATGAAGGGTTCGGAACAGGAACTTGCCGATATCAAAAAAAGTTTAGCTGAATTAAGCCCATCGGAAAAATAGGGATAATTCCCCACTTTTTTTGGTGAATGGTTTGAAGATTGCTGTACCAACTACAGGTAATAAGTTGCTTAATGATAGGGTTGCTGATACGTTCTCTCGGGCGTCAACTTTCACTTTCGTATCCGTTCAGAATGGAAAAATTATGGAAGTTGACTTCATTAAAAATGATGCGAAGGGCTTAAACTAGGGGGCAGGCCCACTGGTTGCCGGTATCATGAAGAAAAATAGTGTAGAACTTGTATTGAGCGGGGATATTGGGCCTGGGGCTTCGAGTATTTTGAATACGATTGATATCGAAATAGTGCATATTTCGTCAAGACTCATGGTTAGGAATGTAATAAATAACTGGTTAAAAGAAAACTAACTAATATCCTCGTTAAATTGTATGCTGATTTTTCCATTACTTTTTGATATTGGTGAATATTCAACGATGGATATAGCATTTACAATCACAGGTATGAATTAGGTTATCTTTGGATAAGAACTTGGAATGATGCGGAAATACATCTGTTAATGTATTGGCAACTCGATATAGACTGGCGAGTTTTAAAACCTTGATGGGTAAATACCGTATGGTATCTTTCAATGGGTGAAAATTATTTTCCGTCTTCAGAAAAGTACGGTGGTTGGCGTATTGCAGACCCTAGGAATCTTGGTGTAGATGTGAGTAAGCTAAAGGAGGCGCTCAAAAATCATGCAAACTCTGTTTTTACCTCAACCCACGGTGGCGCACTCTTAGTAATACACAGAGGACATATCATCGGTGAGAGCTATATTACAGGAACTGAGGGAGGACCGCAGCCATATACCAGAAATTCATGTATCGACATGAAGTCATCCACAAAATCCGTCTTTGGAACTGGCGTTGGTGTTTTCCTCGATGAATACAAAGACCAAGTAAACTTAGAATCTTATCTGGTAGGCTCCTCACGGGAAGACTCACTCATCCCCCAAATCTGGAGTCAACCCATAACCGACGATAGGAAGAAGAATATCCAGGTAAAACACGTCATCTCTATGACCTCGGGTCATGAGTCAAGTGAACCTTGGCTAGCACCAAGCCCAAGAAAACTTTACCCAGACTATAATGGTCCATACCAAATGTACGAGTATTGCTTCGGCTGGTGGCGCTTTAAAGGGATCCCAGATCACCACACACTTGCCTTCAATCCAGGAAACGGCTTCAAGTACAGCAACTTTGGGCTTGAACAGATGGCTCTTACGATGCGGAATATATCTGGTGAGGAGGTAGGACCCTACATCTATGACCGAATTCTGGGAGAGATTGGCTTACCGAGAGGTATACGTGACAACCAGTACAAAGATATGGTTCTCAATGACCCAGTGAATTATAACTTCTCAGATGAGCCAGGATGGGGAAGAGGAGGCAGCAAAGAATGCAACGCATACGGCGCTGACAGGAGCTCTAGCCCGATTGGCTACAACACAGTGGTAGGTAGCACTTTCAGGTGTACTGCTCGAGATTTTGCTAGGATATGTTACCTCTGGCTACGTAAAGGCCGATGGGGAGACAAGCAACTTGTCCCAGAGGAGTGGATGAAACAGGCGACTAGTCGTTTCATTAGAGATAATGGAGAGACTCCAGCTAGGTACGGATACACGTTCTGGATACAAGACGACATTGACTATTTACCGAGAGACACGCATATGTCTCGGGGACATAACATGAACCACAGTTGGATCATCCCCAGTATTGACCTGATAGTAGTCCGGCAGGGAAACAGAAGTGAACCCAGAAAGGAAAACTCCCAGTTCGTCAAGAACTTTATACAGAAAATCGTAGAATCGATCCCCAAGTAAAAATTAATCACGTTTCATACTATAAGAGGGAGTCACGGTGAAACAGATGCCCTGTTTGGGTTACTCTATTCCATAAACATTAAGTTCTATGACCTACAAGTACTCTCTTGCGGTGGGGTGTTAATAGATAAAAAGATCTATCTGGACTACTTACTTCCCCCCAATCGGGAGTAAGCATACTTCCCCTATATTTTTAGAATTATAACGTCAACTGTTTGAACTCTTTTCCTGTTAAATCAGGTTCTCCATACTACGCGCGCGTACCATTTGGGGTGTTCTTATCTACGATTAGGCAGTGTTCTACTGTGATAATATTTAGAAGGAATCGAATCACAAAAGGAAACTCTTTCCTAACATCATTATATGATGTTTGACGAATGTTGTGTATCTCTATAACTTCTCCTTGGTATTCTAAGGATCCTTTATTCGATGAAATCAGGTTCTTGATCCAATCAATATTTCGACCATAAGTTAGGGCGAAAACAAAACCATCTTTTGTGGGAAAAGTCATGATGGGAGTTCTGTAGCTGTTACTGGAGTATCTTCCTTGATGATTCACAATCGCGAATGTGGTATCCACCCTGAGAAAAGGAGAAAGAGTCGATTGGTAGCATATTTGTTGAAAACGGCAATCCATTTCGGTATTGGCATACTTGTGATTAAATATTATGAAATGTAAGAATTAGATTTGGGTTTTTGTTTCATTTGATAACTGTTAAATTATCATTAACCATTCTAAGATCATGACTATACCGTTTCCACGAGAAGAATACGAAAACCGCATTCAAAACTGCCAGAATTGGATGAAAAAAGAACAATTTGAGGCTATACTTGCTTACTCTATGGGCAGATGGTCGATGATGGCTGGGAGAGAATGCGGTGGAAATGGCATCTATTACATCGGATTCAATTATCCCCCCCAGATGATGCAAATAGAAGGTGGTAGATTCACCCCATATATTCACACACAGAACATCGTTTTTATTCCAAAAACAGGTGATCCATCGTTTCTTATTCCTGGTGACCCAGAAAAACTTGATGAAATAAAAAAACAGGTATGGTTAGATGACATTAGACTAGTAACCAGTAAAAACTCCTTCATTGATCACATCATACAACTAGTTCAAGAAAATGGGTTAAAACCAGCGGGAAAGATAGGTTTAGGAGGAAAGCAAACACCCATCGAAATCCTGATGAATCTTCAAAAGAGATTACCATCAACGAAGTTCGAGGCGGTTACCCATAAACTATCCTTACTTAGACAGGTGAAAAGTGAGAACGAGTTACAGGTCCTACGAAAATGCTTCGAGATCAACGATCACGGTCTATACGCTATGATAGAAACATGTAAACCAGGTTATTCTGAGTGGGAAGTACATCAAGCCATGGAGGCTGCAATGTTCAGAAACGGTGCCAATAATGTCTGGACTACTGTTCATTCTGGTCCAAGATCATGGGCAAGGGCTGGCCCAGACTTTACTCAACGAATGCTTGAGGAAGGTGATATGATCAACAACGACTATGGCAATGAGTACTGTGGTTATCATTCGGATACTAACTATGCAATGGTCGTAGGAAAAGCAAGAGACCACCAGAACAATCTGATTAGATTAACTATAAAAATGCAGGATGCAATGATATCAGAAACTAGAGATGGTGTTACGGACACACAGATTTTTGCAGCTGCTATGAGAGTAGCTGAGAACTCACCGTATAGAAAGTATGTGGGATCTTTCTTCGGTCATGCATATGGTTGTGGGGGAGAGAACCTGATCCTCGGTAGCCATGTTCTCAATAAACCTAAAGAACAGCAATTGGTGGTAAAGGAAAATATGTTCATGTGTTATGAGCCAAATGTATACATGCCGGGTGTTGGTGGTGTAAATCTTGAGGACGGACTCATCGTTACTAGTAACGGGTGTGAGGTTATTACTCACAATAGCTATGAGGCAAAGAAAGCACTTAACATAAAGTCGATGCTTAGCTAAACAATTGTTTAATAGTTTTATCTTGAACAGTATAATTATGACAAAGGTAAAAATTACTGTAATTCAAGTTCAAGATCCCAAAAAGGTTTGGAACGATAATCCTCCTGTAGCAGTTTCTTCAAGTTTTGGTCCATGTGATATTCACAAAGTAGGGCAAGAGTTTATCGTAGAGGCAAATCATAAAATGCCAGATGGTTTCTGTCATTGGAGTTGGTATGGTATTCAGAACGCTGTTAGAATGTTGTTGTTTGGTGGAGACTACCCTTGGTCAATTAACAAAGGATCAGCAGTTGTGTGTTGCAATGATGGTCTTCGACCAGTAATCTACAAGCTTGAGAGAATAGACGAATAGCCAATCATAGGATACACTCTTTCTATCCCCTTTTAAGAAGATAAAATAACAATTTGTTGTGTGCGTGTTTAAAGTATTAGTGTCTGTGACTTTGCGCACGGTTACCAAATCTTCAATACACATTGGATTATTTTCTATTCAAGAAATAGGCTGTAGAAGATAAAATCCAAACCATGCATGTGATTTCGCATATATCCTTCGGGAACGAATCCCATGTCCGCATAAAGTTTGATCGCTGGTTTTAAACATGGGGCAGTATCGAGGCTAACCTTAGTACAACCATTCTTTCTAGATTCAGTAATAAAACCAGCAAGTAAATTTCTGCCTATGCCCTGTCTTCTATTTTCAGGTACAACTCCTAAGAAACCGAGCCAACTATAACCTCCTCTATTCACTCTACCCTGAGCATGCCCCACAATCACCCCATTATTCTCCGCTACAAGCAGAATACGATCCGGACTCATAATTACAGAGCTAATTTTTTTTTCGAAAGATGGTTGACCTGCTTTTTTAATAACGCCTTCAACATAGCGTTCTGGTAATATTCCTCTGAATGATTTCCATACCTTAGAATAACAATCAATGAAACCTGGAATATCTTTATCACAAGCTTTTCGCACGACCACCATATCTATCAACAGCTAAGTATTAGTGTGAACATTGGATAAGACTTGGGATGAAAGAAAGAGTTTGGTTAGAATAAGCTTCGATGGTGATTACTGTCGATACTTTAACAGTATCTTGACCATCCCTACCAAGTATTCTTGTTTCTAACCTTCTCATTTACCTGCAAGATATTTTTCTAATCGTCCTGCTGCTTCTTCTAACACCTCAACTGGCTTTACTAGTGAAATCCGTAGATGTCCTTTTCCATTCTCACCATAACCCTCACCCGGTGCTAATAGTAATTGTTGCTTCATCATCATATCCATCATCAACTGAGTACCAGACTTTTCAACTCCCTTGATTTCAGGAAAAAGATAGAAGGCCCCTTCAGGATAGGAACAATTGACTCCTTCAATTGCGTTTAGTTTTGGTACCATAAAGTCAAGTCGCTTCTTGTATTCTGTTCTCATCTCTTCTACAAAGCCCCAACCTTCTTTGAGAGCTATAACAGCAGCTTTCTGGAAGGGTAAGGGAACACCACAGATACCAATTGGCATTGTTTTGATATATTTCATTAACTCTGGCCCGCTTATGATATAACCAGCTCTACATCCAGTCCATGCAAAAGTCTTGCTAAAACTCATGAGCACCATTGTTCTGTTAAGCATATCAGGAAGATCAATGATGGTTTCATGTTTCCTGTCTCCCCATATGTACTCTGTATATATCTCGTCTGAAAGAACGATTAGATTGTGTTTAACTGCTATCTCAGCTAGACTTTCCATCTCCTTTTTAGTCCAAACGGTTCCAGTTGGGTTATCTGGACTGCAGTAGATTATTGCCTTTGTCTTATCTGTTACTGCGTTCTCTATGTTCTCGAAGTTTGGTCTAAACATACCATCTTTCTTAGTCTGTTTGGCTCGCACTATTTTTGCTCCAAAATATTTAGCTGGTTGGGCATATCCCGTGTATGCAGGATCTTGAATAATTATTTCATCACCTGGATTTAGAATCGTACCGAAAGCTTCGAATATTGCTTGGCTACCTCCAGATGTTATTTGTATTTGTGTATTAGGGTCTACTTTTACATCATATTTTCCATAATAGTCTGCTATTGCTTCTTTGAAACCAGGATCCCCTGAGAATTGGTAATGGGTATGTCCTTCTTTCATGGCATTATAGACCGCTTTGTTAATGAATTCAGGTTGATTGAAATCTGGATCTCCTGCCAGTAGGCTAATCGTGTTTGGGGGAAGAGCTGGCATACGCCGAGTCACACTACCTCCACCCATTGCTTTAATCTCGGATTTTATCAGATTCTCGATACTCATGTGCATACACTCCGTTAGAATAAACTATAGCATATAGTTTATCAAATTTTATGCAAGCATGCAGCAATTGAGGAAGTATTTGTATACTGGTTACTTGTTAAGGAGTGCTTCTAGACGTTGAACCTTTTCCTCTAGTTGCATGATCTTACTTCGATTATCGACATTAGCCTGCAGATTTAGCAAGTCCATTGCTGATAGGATTTCACTGTAGATGAGGGCTGCTTGCTCTTCACTCCATGACTTCCAAAGGTCATCGAATGCATATTGAAAGTCGTTTGCTTTGAGAGCTGAACGGTACTTCTTCTTCAATAGACCCATGTAATCTTGTAGACGCGTTCGCATGCTTCCCTTCGTTATCCTTCCCATAATTCAGGCTCAGTTTTGAGCTTCATAAACACGACCCAGACATATGTAGTAGAGAGATGAGTAAAATTGACTAAAGAAATGTCATCTTATCATAGGTCAAGGCTTGTTGGTATTCTAGGGTTGATTGGAAATGTCCAATGTAGGGATCGAGATGTGTCTGAATAAATAACGTACGCGCGCGTATAGAAGCAAAGATATCCATGTTAAAATTTATCTAGTAACAATCTATATTTAGTCAAGTTGGAAGCCCAGATGAACATAATCGAAACAGAGAAATTGACAAAGATTTTTGGACGCAAACTAATCGCAGTAAACAATGTCAATCTTTCTGTGAAAAAAGCATCAATCTATGGTTTTTTAGGACCCAATGGCGCTGGGAAAACAACAGTTATACGGCTCTTACTCGGTCTGATTAAACCATCCGCGGGAGGCATAAAGATATTCGACGAAGAAATGACCTTCAACTCATCTCATTTAAGGAAGAGGATAGGTTACCTTCCAACCAACCCAAAGTTTCCTCCGAAAATGACCCCCATAAAATACCTTAACTTTATTGGAAAGATTTTCTGTTTAAGCAACGAAGTCAGAACCCCAAGATTATCAAAATTGATTAGGGCAGTTGACCTTCTACCAGCAGCTTCGAGAGAAATAAAGGGCTTCTCCACCGGAATGACAACCAGACTAGGAATAGCTGCAGCGTTGATGAATGATCCGGATTTACTCATTTTAGACGAGCCGACATCTGGCTTAGATCCATCTGGACGAAAATCCACTTTAGATCTAATCAAGGAATTGGGAAAGGAGAAAACAATCTTCATGTCTTCACACATTATAAATGATATCGACAAGATCTGCACCCACATCGGTGTGATAAACCAAGGTAAGATCATTTTTTCTGGATCCATAAAAGACATGAAGAAAATTATCAGGAACAACTCAATTCAGCTTGAGGTAGACGGTGATATAGACACATTTTGTAGTAAACTAAAAAACATCGAGGAAATTGCCAGTTTCGAAAGAAGAGGTGGTTACTCGATACAAATCTATTTCTACCCGGATGTTACCATATCGAAGGTTATTGTTGATCTGATGAAGTTGATGTCAACATGCAACATGGAGTTGCTCTCGATTAACACCTCTACAAGTCATATAGAGGAAGCGTTCTTAAAACTCGTTGAAGAGGAAGAGGCTGATGGGTTCCTTAGAGCAATCAAATCTTAGGGAGAAAATTACACCATTCTTGGCCATGACTCAAGCCGACTTGGAAGCTATGGTCAAGAGAAAAATTGTATGGGGGTGGGTAATTGCAGCTCTCTTTTTGGTTGTTTTAAGAATTCTAGATCCACAAACCATGGGAGCTTCTTATAAAATCACATTGGGGCTTTCGGACTTCATTTTTATTTGGAGCATGATAATCATTGGTATTACAGGAAGCGCAGTCTCTTCAGAATCGGGTGAGCTCGCAGACTCTATACTGAGCAAAGCGGTTAAGAGGCATGAGTACATCTTGGCTAAATTCTGTTCCAGGATCGCCCTAGTTTTCACCATCTATTTAGGTATTTCAACGGTCTTAGCTGGTATTACAATGAGAATAGGAGTAAACGACGTTGATATCTATGGACTGACTTTTTCGATGTTAGCTGTGGGACTCATTCTGATCATGTTAACTATTATGGGTGTTACCTTCAGCATCATTTTACCGAACACTATTGTGTCTATTGTATCACTTTTAGTAGTTTGGTACTCAATGCCGGTTTTCTTTTCCCTCATAGACGAGATTAAATTCCTTTCTCCAAGTTATCTCATAGGAGAGCTTCCGAAAATAATTCAAGGCAACTGGATTGGGACAGAGTGGGAAATAGTCTTTGGTTTCAGTTTGATATGCATAACATTCCTAAGTGTTGCTCTGATTTACTTCTCAAGGAAAGATGTATAAACTGAGAACTTGTAACCCGAGACTTTTTCAAGCCTCTTTTTGTGTTTAGGTGTGGTATTTAGGGCCATTATGTATTCTGCTGTCCTAAAAACGGATTGATCATGCAAAGATGTTTAGGTCTTTTATACTACCTAATCGAAGTCCCTAACAGGGTAAATTTATGTTTGATCTAATCCTGAAGAACGGTAGAATCCTAGACGGGGCGGGAAACCCATGGTTCAAAGCTGATATAGCAGTCAAGAACGGTAAGATCGCCAAGATCGGAAGGATAACTTCAGACGCCGTCAGGGTGATTAATGTCCATGACTTAACGATTAGCCCAGGTTTTATAGACATACATAATCACTCTGACACCAGCATGCTCATTGACCCCAAGATGGAAAGCAAAGTGAGGCAGGGTATCACGACGGAAGTTAACGGTCACTGTGGTAACTCCCCAGCGCCACTGAACAAGAACATCAAGAGGATAAGGGGCCTCCCTAAGGAAGAGATTGACTGGACTACCATGGACGGTTACTTCAAACGTCTTGAAAGGCAGGGCATCTCCCAGAATGTGATAACACTGGTGGGGCATGGGACGGTCAGGCGTTACGTGATGGGCGACAACAATAGTAAACCTACCCCCTCAGAACTTGAGGAGATGAAGAAACTTATCAAGGAGGCTATGGAGGACGGAGCAGCCGGATTCTCAACAGGCTTGGCTTATTCCCCCGGATGTTACGCCCATACAGATGAGGTAGTCGAGTTGACTAAGGTTGCAGCGGAGTACTCGGGCATGTATGCGACCCACCTGCGAGATTTCAGCTCAAAGGTACTCGGCTGGTCAGGTGAAGAGGGCTCTGTCTATAAGCCTGTTCAAGAGGCGTTGGAGATAGGAAGGCGGTCAGATATCCGTGTAGTCCAGCTAGCTCATCTGAGCTCGAACTCACCATATTCAGGGGACCCAGACCTGAGCAACAAGGTACGACGATTAATCGACGAGTCTAGAGAAAAGGGCCTTGACGTAACTATCGACGTATTACCCAGCGACTGGGGCTCAATTGCCCCGTGGCCTGGACGCTCTGTCTTTTCTCCAGCATACCTAACTGAAGGCAAGGAAAAACTAGTTGAACGCCTACGCGATCCAGAGCAACGTGCCCTACTGAAAGAAGAGCTGTTAACCAAATCCCCCTCCGAGATGGGCTTTGAGAATACCACTGCCAGGCTGTTATTGATTAGAGCCGGGCTAGGTGACGGGATATGGGTTTTCCCCCCTTTAGGCGGGAACTTCAAGAACCCAGAATATGAACGGAAGACCCTCGATGTCATAGCAAGGATGATGAATATGGATCTTCTCGACGCATTGTTTGAACTCATAGTTGAGGAAGAGGGCAACATCTGTATAACCAACAAAGTCATGGACAACAGAATGCACCAGATGACATGGCCCACAGCGATGCCCAGTACAGACGGAGGTAGTACCGTAAAACCCGGTTTAGAAGCAAGACGGGTACGTCCCAGCGCATACAGCGGATTCTCGGATGCTCTAATCTGGGTGAGAGAAAAGAAGCTCATCCCATTGGAGGATATGGTAAGGAGGATGACTTCCATGCCTGCACGAACTTTAGCCCTTCAAGATAGGGGCTTTCTAAAGGAGGGCTTCTGGGCTGATATTACAGTCTTTAATCCCGAAAACGTCAGGAGTCTCTGTACATATGAGAACGATGCACAACCTGGATACCCTGAGGGTATACCTTACGTCATAGTAAATGGTGTTCCTGTGATCGATAATGAAGAACATACAGGGGCAAGACCAGGTAAAGTATTACGACATACATTTTGATTACGCGCGCAAAACTCATAATAAACCCAACACCAAACAAAATACCATAGCCAACATTCACGAGGCTTCCCTCAAAGATAGATCCACAAAATCCACATGAGGATTAAACCCCAAAGCCATGAGGAGTCCTCCTGCTGGTACAAACACATGTACCTGTGGCAAAACAGGAGTCATAAAATGAAATATTTACAAACCGTTCTCGGCCCCGTCAAACAAGAAAAGCTAGGTCTCACCCTGCCCCATGAGCACATAATTTGCGATGCCTCATTGTGCAGATCACGCCGTAAACGCGAAGAAACCAGACCATGGGGAAGCTACATGTGGTTCGACGAGCCTGAAACCATGATCGAGGAGCTCATAGATTTCAGGGGGAATGGCGGGAGTTGCATTGTGGAGGTGACTTGTCATGGTTGGGGTAGGGACCCCAAAGCTCTACAAGAGATCTCGAAAAGTTCAGGAATCCAAATCGTTGCCACAACTGGGTTCTACGTCGAAGACTGTATGCCCCCCTGGGTTCCTAACAAGTCCATTGAGCAACTCACAGACTGGATAATTCGGGAACTCAATGTTGGGTGCAATTCTCGGCTTAGCGATGAAGTTACCGATGTCCGGGCTGGTTTGATTAAGACCTCTGTGAGTAGGCCTCATTTCAGCGATGAAGAACTGAGAGGATTGAGAGCAGTAGCGAGAGCTCAGCAAAGGACGGGTGCTCCGATAATGAGCCACAACTCCGGTTCCATACGATTCGAATTGGAAGGAGGAAACATAGGTATGGAGCTCCTTGACATATTGGAGGGAGATGGTGTAGATCCCGAGGCTGTAATCGTGGGACACACTGACGAGAACCCCGAAATAGAGAACCTTGTCAAATTGGTAGAGAGGGGAGCTTGGATTCAATTCGACACCATCGGTAAGGAACAATACATCCCTGACGAGGCGAGGGCCGACCTCGTGGCAGAGCTGAAAGACAGAGGGGTACTCGACAGACTCCTCCTAAGCCAAGACAGGAACCGTAAGCCTAACCTATGTAGATATGGTGGTCCAGGTTACTCTGATTTGATTGTTAGGTTCCTACCAATGCTGAGGCAGAGAGGGCTATCCGAAGACGAAATAGATATGTTAACCGGAAAAAATCCCTCCACAGCCCTAAGAATTAGAAAAATACGATGAAATTTTTCTAAATTAATCTTCACATTATCACCTCTCAACAAGCTAATCTATTAAGAAAGTCTTTACCTAACAGAACAAAATGGTAGGCCCCAAATCGAAAGAGTACCTAAGGCGATGGGAGCGTTTAAACCCAAAGCCCCAGCACCGACCGACTTTCGTAGATGGTGACGGTCTCTATCTAACCGACATTGACGGTAACAAGTATATGAATTTCTCTTACCTAACCTCGAGTCTTGGCCATAAGAACTCAAGGATAGTTAAGGCAGTTAGAGGACAGCTTGAGAAGACCGGAGTCAGCAGGATAAGAGGGCCTTCCATCCCAAGGATCGAGCTCATGGAAGCCGTAATGGGGATCGTCCCACATAGTTTAGCAGACGGGAAATTCGAGTTCTGTAATACTGGCTCTGACGCAGCCGGATTCTCTATGGAGCTGGCTAGGGCTTACACGGGGAAGCAGGTCTTAATGGCGTTCCTTGGAGGCCATTATGGTTATAGCATGGGCGTTCTTTCAATGATCGCAGATCGGTCAGAGAACCGCAGATACACCCAACCACATATACCCGGTATTGTTCACGTGCCCTATCCCTACTGTTACCGATGCCCATTTACTCAGTCATATCCAGACTGTAACCTTGCATGCATAGAACACATTCAATATATCTTTGATACTCTGGCTCATCCAGATGATGTAGCAGCAATATTCTTCGAGCCAATCCAACAGGTAGCGGGTGTCATTCCACCTCCGAAAGAGTACACCCCTAAGCTGAGTAACCTCTGCAGGGAGAACGGGATACTTCTGGTCGATGACGAAGTGGCCACTGGTTTTGGAAGGACTGGTAAGATGTTTGGGATCGAACACTGGGGCGTGGAGCCTGATATCATGTTCCTGGGTAAAGCCTTCGCGAACGGTATCTCAATGGCGGGAATCGTCGCCAGCAAGGAGATCATGACGAGAGAGGCTGAATTCCCGGTTGTTAGGGGAGGTACATTTATCGGGAATCCTATTACCTGTGTCGCTGCGAAGGCTACTATTGATGAGATCATCGAGCGTAAGCTGGTTAAGAACTCTGAAAAAATTGGAGAGTATCTAAAGAAACGTCTTTTAGATCTTGTGGAGAAGCATCCATTAATTGGAGATGTCCGAGGAAAAGGCCTTTTGATAGGAATTGAGTTGATCAAGAACCAAGTTGACAGGGAACCAGCAGCTCATGAGGCTGCATTCATTGTGGATGAGGCTCTCAAAAGTGGGTTGATGATTGGAGTAGTAGGTACATATAAGCAGACGCTAAGGCTGACACCTCCTCTGATCATATCAAAAGAAGAAGCCGATATAGCTGTAGATATTATTGATGAGTCTCTAAAAAAAGCTGAAAGGAGAACTTGAAATTATCCCAGTTAATCCATGTAAGTTAAATACCTTTTTTTCTCCCCAAAGTCCATGAAGGTTGTAGCACTTACCGATAGAAGGAGCACTTTTTCCTCTTTGCTTCGTTTAGCTTTCATGGCTTCGTCAATTGTCGCCCTAACGGCGTAAGCTGACTCAGGAGCTATGAGGCGCCCCTCTGTTTTCAAGAAGGTTCTTGTAGCGTCGAAGATGGCTTTCTCATCCTTCGAATAGACTACGGTGTCGATGTGACCTTGATTATGGAGGAAACCCAACAAGGGTGCTGTATTCGATGTCTGTATCCCAACTCCCATTATACTGGGTCTGGGTTTCTCCATTTCGAATTCGTATGTTTTCCCAAAATAGCTTGAAGCTGGACTCTGAAGGCGGACGTATCCATATTTACCATGGGAGAGCTTTGAAGAAGTCTCTGATTCCACAGCTAGAAACCTTGCGTTCAACTCTTTCTTCAGCTTTCTACCGAGAAAAGGAGCTGCCAAACCATAGAAATTGCTTCCACCACCAACGGGTGCAATGATGACATCTGGTTCCTCCTCAATTGATGCTAATTGTTCTTCTGCCTCTAAGCCCATGATCGTTTGAGTGAGTAGAACGTGATTGAGAAAGCTTGAGATTACCGATACAGCGTCTTCCTTTCTTGCCTCCTCAACTAATTCTGATCTAACTACCTCCATGGAACCTGGGTGATTTGGTTCTGCTTCGAGCATCTTACGCCCAGTTTCCGTAGTAGGACTTGGGGAAAGCCGAAGATCTGCCCCCATCATCTTGAGAAACTTTGAATGTATTGGGTTTTTCTCAGCATCACTTCTCGACATGAAGACTGTGGGAGTGAGTCCAAAGTACATCGCAGCGAAAGCATGAGCCATATGCGTTCTGGTACTTGATGAGCCAGCGAAGACTGTCCTCCTATAGCCCTCTTTCGCAGCCCAGTAGGCTTGGGGTAGTGAGGTATTAGCTTTGAATGTTCCGACTGGGTGCATCTCCTCACATTTGTAATAGATCCTTGCAGGTGTCTTCAAGAACTCTTCGAGTCTACGGGCTCTGATCAAGGACATTGGTCTTCCTGATCTGATGTAGGCGCTATGTACCTCTTCGGGGATATCGATCCATTTTTTTTCTGAGAATTCCAGGTTTGATGATGTATTTGTAAAATTTTTGGGAAGTTTCGTTACTTTTTCTCCAGTTTCAGCATGTTTGTAGGGTGGAAGTGGGGTTGGTAGGTCAGGGAGGATGTTGTACCATCTACGCGGAGTATTGTTTGGATTAAGGCTAATGGTGTCTTGGCTCATAGAATCCCCTTTAATTGTCTCTTTAGTTCTGAAGGGATTTCTTCATCTACCTCAATTCTTACAAGAATCCTGTAAATGGTGTCATATTCCAATGAATCCATATGGCCCTCAGAATAATGGTCTTCCACTGCTTTAATTATGGGAATAAACGCGCTCGCGTAACTCAAACCATCATCCTCGTGTGTTCTTTACCTGGACAAACACTGAATGAGTCCGTGATCCCTGACTTGGAAAAGTCGGAACAGTTGAAGTAAGCAAATTAACCGAACCAGAAGTCTCAACACCATCAGAGTCAAAAGTAGCCCAAGCCCCTTCCAGAAGGCACACCACACCAGGCATAATATCCTCAGTCACACGAGAAACGATGCGCAAAATACCTTGAGGACTACTCACAAAAACTTCTTCCTCATTCTCTATACCTCTACTAACTGCATCTGAAGGATGAATCCACAAAGCCTGTCTTTCCCTCTCTTTGAACCAAGGAATATTATCGTTCTGAGAGTGAACTCGATACCTAGATTTGGGCGACACTAACCTAAGGGGATTTTTTCCATTCATCTGTAGTATCTTATACTCTGGGATAGGCGAATAGCCCGTCTCAGCGTAAGCATTCGAGTATATCTGGACAAGACCTGAAGGCGTATTTAACACATTAGCTTTTGGATCTGATATAAAATCAGATAAACCCACCCTCAACTGGTCCATTCCAAAGTATATCCCTGAACGCCTGAATTCATCATAATCCGGAATCTCCGAATCCTCAACGAACCTCTTTAACCATTCTTCCTCATTTTTACCCTCTGAGAACTCCTTCGAAAAACCTAATCTATCCGCTAACTGACAGAAAATATCATAATCATTTTTAACCTCAAGAATTGGAGCTACAGCTTGGTTGGAAAACAGCAGATAGTTACCACCATCCGGTATTACAATATCATTACGCTCTAGAAAAGTAGTAACCGGTAAGACAATATCACAATATTTTGCAGTCGGCGTCATAAAACGATCATGACACACAGCGAATTCAACCTCGTTGAAAGCCTTAATGTTCTTATGGATGTCACTACCCTGAATCACGAAGTTACCACCAACATTATAGATGGCTTTTATATCACTGGGATAACCACCCTGTTTCCCCTCAATAATAGCATCAGGCCACCTGTAAACTGGTATAGAGACGTCGCTGGGATTAAATGGAATCTTAATAGCGCCTATTCTAGGGGATGGAAGTCTACCCCACGTAAGTCCTCCCGTAGACCCTCCTAATACTCCAAGATTCCCTGTCGCAACTTGGAGAGCAATAGCCATACGGATAGCTTCCTCTCCACCAATGGTTCTCTGTATAGAAAGCCCAGGTATGAGAGCCGTAGGATGTGCCTGACCATATTGTTGGGCTAATTGATAAATATGTTCTGAAGGTGTTCCACAGATCTTTTCCGCCCACGGAGGAGTTTTCGGGATACCATCTGAACTTCCTATGATATATTTTTCCAACTCCTCAAAACCACTAGAATACCTGTTCACATACTCTCTGTCAATAAATCCTTCATCAATCAAAACATACAAAACAGCCATCATCAAAGCCGTGTCAGTACCTGGATAGATGGGAATCCACTTGGTACCAAGCGTTTTAACAGTACTAGTTCTTCGAGGATCAATAACAATGACTTCGACTCCTCTCGCCTTAGCTTCACGTATTCGACCTTCAAGAGCAGATTCAAGTCTCGTGTCAACAACGTTTGCTCCCCAAAGAATTATTAAATTTGCATATTGCAGTGTCCCAGGATCAATTCCTACCTCTCGCGTACCCAATACAAAAGGAGTAACATATTGTGCCGCAGCACTGCTGTAACTTGAGAAAGTATTCGTGTAACCACCAAATAAACTCAGAAACCTCATAGTAAGACGAGAAGTATTATGGAAAGCTCCATTACAAGCCCCAGATCCTCCTAAACGAAGGATGGCATCATTACCATATCTATCTCTGATGTCAACAAGTCTCTCCGCTACAAAATCAAGAGCCTGAACCCACTCAATCTCCTTAAACTGTCCCGAGCCCTTCGGACCCGTTCTTAATAGAGGTTTATGCAACCGTTGTGGTGAATATTGAGTTCTGAACATTTGCAGGCCTTTCACACAACCTGACATGTAGGAACCGCCAAGTGGGTTGTTCGTGATTTTTTCGATTTTACCCTGTTCGATGTGAGCTATAAGAGGACAACTACTTCCGCAATCCAAGTTACATGACACTGGAATTTCCTTAATCTCAGAACTTGCCAAGGTTACCAAAATAATGTGGGACACATAGAAGAAAAGAGTTGGGACAAATTAGTTGAGATGCCTTAATTTTGAGTTCATGTGTTCCAAGAAATCGTTATAGATGCACCTACTTTCAAAGCAGTAGGCACCCCCTTAGACATTCATATATATAATAATTAAAGTAATGACTACTAACTCTGGA
>RCNB010001136.1_pt1 | contig 16954 bp, 16 predicted proteins | sample 2041321 | NCBI WGS metagenome assembly RCNB01 (sample SAMN09708232, study PRJNA481090) | Marine sediment metagenome, whole genome shotgun sequencing project. | reverse complement strand
GAGAGATGTAAGGAGATATTTGATGACTTCTGTATAGTGTCTAAAAGTATCGAACAGGGAATCCCCGTGAACGTCAAAGTTCACGGATAATATTATAAAAAATAGTTAAATTAAATGTACCTACACCAGGCCTACGCGCACGTAGAATTAGTCAAAGGGCTAAAGGTAGTCGTCGACCATCTTTCCAACCATGTCTGCGATGGCTGGGCTACTGGTGAGTCCTGGGCTTTCTATGCCGATAAGGTTGATAAATCCGGGATAACCTTTATTCTCCTCATGTCTGATGACAAAGTCCCTGACTGGATCTCCTGGAGCTTGCAGTTTAGCTCGTATTCCACTCATATCGGGGTGAAGGTCTGTCTTTTTGACGTTTGGAAAATAGCGGACAATATCCCTCCAGAATGGCTCAATTTCTGATTCGACTTTATAGTTTATCTCATTGATATAGTAAGCGTTGGGACCAAATTTGAGGCGACCAGTAAGGTCTGGTACTGAGTGGATTCCTAAGCTGGCTGCGTCCAGTGGTGGAGGTGGATAGATGAGCATCTTTGCGGGGGGCTTTCCTGTAAGGCTGAAGTAGTCTCCTTTGCACCAGTGGATCCTGTAGTCCTCTTTGTCTACATCGAATCCAACCATCTCTGCAACTTTATCCGCATGAAGTCCAGTGCTGTTGATAACCAACCTTGCCTCAACCGAGAAAACTTCTCCCTCAGTATTCATATCAACGATATAGCCGTCAACTGTTTTCTTTATGGCAACTACTTCAGTGTTAAGAACAAGGGGGTCTGCTTCCGCTTTTCTGCGGGCTTCTCTGTGAAAGTAATCCATGAGCCCGTGAGCGTCCATTATACCTGTTGAGGGGCTTAGGATTGCTGCATCCGCCTTCACATTAGGTTCAAGTTCATGGATCCTGTCACTGCTAATGATCTCAAGATCCCGGGCTCCATTTGCTTTTGCTTTAACAATGATCCCCTCAAGCTGCTGAATCTCCCTTTCTCCATTAGCCACAATCAGCTTTCCGATCTGATTGTGAGGGATATTATTCTCCTTTAATATCTTGTAGAGCATGGGCAAAGCCTTAACGCAGAGTTTAGCCTTCAATGAGTCCTTGGGGTAGTAGATGCCCGCGTGAATAACTTCACTATTCCTGCTGCTTGTAGCCTGACCAATGGATGTTTCCTTCTCAAGGAGGTATATTTCTCTATCCTCACGAGCTATCTCAGCGGCTATTGCGAGTCCGACGACACCAGCACCGACGATGACCACGTCAACCTTATCCATGGAATTCAACCTGTTGACTATGAGCATATATTACCCCCTTATCAGATCTCCGCATGGGTGAATTACTTAATACCCGTCTCTACTTCTACGAATTGAATGGAAATTTGAAAATTAAATCCAGTACACACACGCGGCTATACCCGTTAAGCAGAAATGAATGGGATTTTCTCCCAATTGTTATTTTATTCGTAGCAGTTCTTCTAGAATGCCTATCTGTTTTGGACTTGACCTAACAATATCGCTTGATGTAACTATGCCAACCAGTTTGTCTCCACCAAGCACTGGAAGAGTCTTGATTGTCTTCCTACCCATTATTTTAGCTGCTTCTTCAACGGCGTCGTTTTCGTCTACAGTGATGAGGGGACTTGACATGATGTCCTTGGCGTGCAAATTATCTGCATCATACCTTGGTGCAACAACCTTCTCAAGGATATTCCTCTCTGTTATGATTCCGATAGGTTTTCCGTTATTCGTCACGATGACTGAGCCAATATTGAATTTCAACATCTTCTGGACAGCCAATAAGGCGGAGTCATCAGTTCTAACCGTTTTCACATTTCGGGCCATAATATCTCTGACTAAAATAAAGCCACTCATATAATCACAACTGATTGAAGAATTAAGATGGGGGTATTTTAAACCCTTCTCATGAAGAACCTATCTATATACATCTAAACACCTGTCCTTGACATTAAACATGTAAAATTACAGGTATAAACAACGAAATAAATAAAACAAACAAATCAACGGTCATTGTATGCCTCAGAATTCCAAACCGGACGGAATAGCAATTCTCGATTTTGGTGGACAATACTGCCACCTGATCGCTCGCCGAGTAAGGGAGATGCATGTTTATAGTGAGATTTTGTCCTGTGATACATCCGAATGGGAGCTTAAAGTTTTAAACGAGAATATGAATCTGAAGGGACTGATCTTATCAGGTAGCCCCTCAAGCATTCACCGTGAGAACAGTCCACGCTTAGGTGATGGAGTATTGGACATGGGGATCCCCGTACTTGGCCTCTGTTATGGACATCAGCTTATCGCCCATATGCATGGAGGGAAAGTCATGAGAGGCTCGCGAAAGGAGTATGGTGTCACAAATGTTTACATCGACTATAGTGAGGGAATCCTAGAGGGCTTATCACCAGTAGAGACGGTTTGGATGAGTCACGGAGACACCGTTTTCACATTAAACGATGAATTCAAGGTACTAGCTCACACAGATATCTCCCCAATTGCCGCATATATTCACAATTCTAAACCACTGTATGGTTTGCAATGGCACCCAGAGGTTGTCCATACGGAGAACGGAAACAGAATGCTCCGCAAATTCGTGTATGAAATCTGTGAGTGTGAACCGAACTGGAGACCGGATGACACAGTGGATATTGCTGTATTGCAGGTGAATTCCTCTGTTGGAGATTCAAAGGCAATCATAGCCCTGAGTGGAGGTGTTGATTCCAGTGTCGCAGGGAGCCTTGCAGGTAAGGCTTTAGGAGACCGACTCATCGCTGTTCACGTTGATCACGGATTTATGAGGGTGAACGAGTCAAAGTCAGTCGAGAAAGCTTTCACAAAACTAGGGGTTAACCTTATAGTTGTTGATGCTCGAGAACACTTCATAAACAAGTTGAAGGGTATAGTAGATCCTGAGACTAAAAGAAAGATCATAGGTGAGGAATTTATCAGGGTTTTTGAGAAGGAAGCCCGAAAGACGGGAGCTGAGTACCTTATTCAAGGGACGATATATCCTGACCGAATAGAATCCGGGCTGAGTAAGCACAGTGACACTATCAAGACCCATCATAATGTTGGTGGATTACCTCTCCATATGGAGTTCAAGGCTGTTGTAGAGCCCCTCCAGGACTTATACAAGGATGAAGTCAGGGCACTGGGACGAAGACTTGGACTACCAGATACACTTGTAGATCGTCAGCCCTTTCCGGGGCCAGGTTTAGCCATCAGGGTTATGGGTGAGGTTACCTCAGAGAAACTTGACATCCTTAGAAAAGCGGATGCAATAGTCTGTGAAGAGGTTGAGAACTCCATCCTAAGTGAATCCGCTTGGCAGTACCTTGCTGTTATGACCAATACTAAGAGCACAGGGGTCAAAGGGGATGAAAGAGCATATGGAGTTACAATAGCCATCCGGATTGTGGAAAGTGTTGATGGTATGACTGCCAACTTCGCAAAGGCTCCATGGGACATACTGGAACGGATGAGCACAAGGATAACCAATGAGATCCCTGAAGTCACAAGAGTCGTATACGATATAACTCATAAGCCACCATCCACAATAGAATGGGAATAAGATGGGTTATCGCTATGACGAGAAGGGACCAACAGCCGACCTCACAGTGGACACTTGGGGTGAAACCATTGAGGAAGCTTTCAAGCAGGCTGCTTTTGCCACATTCGACGCTATGACTCCCCTTGATAATGTAAAAAAATCTGTCACAAGGGAGTTTGAGGTAAATGGTGATGATGTTGGTGGTTTATTATTCAACTTCTTGGACGAGCTTCTCTATATCTTCGAAGTTGATTTTCTAGTATTCTCAGAGTATACATTAGAGATCTCTGAGGATCATAAATCTTTGAAGGCAAAATGTCAGGGTGAAAAATTCATTTTAGGTCATCATGATCAGAGGATAGCTATCAAAGCAGTGACATTTCATCTAATGAGTATTGAAGAGAAGAATGGTCGCTGGGAGTTGAGAGTAGTCTTAGACACCTGACAACATTCAATTTTTTCCTTATTATCGATCTATATCAGAGCTTCAATTTACTTATACCCATAAAGGGCATCACCGAATCTGGAAACGATCAAGGGTGAAGTAAAACGAGGTACAGCTATGACTCTGATATCAAGGGAATGAATCCCGGTGAATCATGGGACATTAGACTAAACCCTTTGCATCTAAATAATCGCTCAGAAAGAGAAAGCCTGAAGATCCTGATAGTAGATGACGATATTAGACTCTCTGATAGCCTTGCATCCATTCTTAGAGTAATCGACTATGATGTTGTGAATGTATACACTGGTTCAGATGCGCTAGCAGCAGCCCGAATAAATGTTTTCGATGCAGCAATAATCGACATACACCTCCCGGATATCGATGGTATAGATCTGCTTACTGCACTCCGAGGTCTCACCCCAGAGATAGGAGTATTAATCTTATCCGGTGAAGCCATTTTAAATGACGCAGTTGAATCTGTAAACAGAGGCGCAGATGCTTTTATACTGAAACCAACTGAACCAGACATACTGATATCCCAACTGAAAAAAGTCCTTCGAGTTAGACTCCTAGAGAAGGACATCAAAACATCCGAGGAACGATACAGACAACTATTTGAGAATATAGGTGATGGAGCATTCCAAACAGACCTTGACGGAAGAATTACCGCTATCAACGTAGCTGGAGTCGATATATTAGGCTACAGAAACTCTTCAGAACTGATTGATACCTGTATATGGGATATATACTCGACATCAGAAGACCTTGAGGACATAAAATCAACAGTTCTAGGCTTAGGTGAAATCATACAGCGACTCACAAGATATAGAAAGTGTAACAATTCACTAGGGTGGCTTGAGACTACTCTTCGATGTCGGTACTCTGGTGACAAACTCGTTGGGTTTGAAGGTATCTTTAGAGATGTCACAGATAGGATACGTTACCAGGAGATGCTTGAAGCATTATACAGTCTCTGGTCTGATCTAACAGAGGTTGAAAGTTTCGAGAAGATCAGCGAACTAACGCTGGAATTTATAAACGTCATACTTATGATCGATGTAGGTAGCTTCAAAGTAGTTGAAGGTGCTAATCTACGCTGTATTGGAGATGGAATAGGTATAATTGAACCCAAAATATTATCCTTGATGGGAGCCAGTTTATCCGCTCGAGCAGTAAGAACCAGTTCAGTTCAGTTAATCTCTGATGCCGATGAAGAGATGGATTACGTTCCAATAACCCCGTGGGGTGAAGAGATCATGTCCATCCTCGCAGTCCCTGTCAAGATAGAGGGTAAAACCATAGCAGTCCTTGAAATTGGTTCCGTTAATCCAGCTCAATTCGCTGATGAAGACCAGAAACTTGTTGAAATAATAACAGAACATGTTGCATCTGCGATGAACAGAATAATAAGACAAAAACTGAGTAAACGATCAGATCTAAACCTTGATGACTTTCGCTAAGATGTTACTGCTCGAACCTTGCGTCTAGGTTTAACTATTTCCTTTCCCTGTCTTAGTCTCAGTTCAGGCCTGTATTTCTTGGCGTACTCAATAGCATCAACTGAGAATCCTCCTCTGACGTTTAGATCCCTTACTCCAGATTTCACTGCCTTCCTAACTTCATCTTTGCTCATTGAGAGATATGTACACCTGTGTTTTAAGAAGGAAACATGAGTGCAGTCACTATTTACCTGTTTCTTTCCGCAGTAAAGTCGCTTCTCAAAAGCTGAGAGCTTACATGTACCTATTTTCTGTTTAGCTGACATACCTTCTGGTACCGATTTGCTTCATAAACCATTTACGGCTTTTAGGAAGGTATCCCTAGAATTGTGGTTTACACAGTTTTTCAACTTCTAAACTGTAATATTGATCTTTGTAATATTTTGTTAAATATTAATTGGACTGTAAATATTATCTACTATGTGCCTATCTATCCAGTATGGTCAATGAATACGACATTATTATCAAGGATGCCAAGATAGTGGACGGCGTCAACAAGGCACATTCTGGTTCCCTTGGTATCAACGGTGATAGAATAGTTACCGTTGGAGACTTCCGTGGGGACGCTAAACAGGTGATTGATGCCTCCGGGTGGATTGCTATGCCCGGCTTTGTGGATTCTCACAGCCATGCTGATGGAGGATTCCCCTATTATCCTAACTGTGAAAGCGCAGTATACCAGGGCTGCACAACGGTAATCGCAGGACAATGTGGGGGGTCACCAGCTCCGGTAGCTGATAAGATGAGGCCACCAAGAATCTTCAGCGACGAGATTTTTGAGAAAAACCCGTATATGTACCGTCCCGAGTCGTCCCAGATGTCTCTTGATGAGATTAACGCCATGCTAAAAGAACGTCTAGGTTGGGAGATAACATGGAAGACTATGGGTGGATACTTTGAATTCCTTAGAGGAAAAGGTATCAGCATCAATTATGCTCCCCTTGTTGGTCAGGGAACTATACGAAGAGTGGTTCTTGGCGAGGAATACAAACGAGAATGTACCCCAGAGGAGTTGGAGCAGATGAAGGAGTACATCCACCAAGCAATGAAGGATGGATGTCTTGGATTATCAGTTGGCCTCGACTATGATCCCAGCGTCTTCGCTAACAAGAATGAAATAGATGGATGTGTTTCCGTGCTCAAGGAATATAACGGAATCTATGTCCCCCACTGGAGAAGGACAGGCCGTCGCAGAAATGTGGGAATGGGATCTAAGCTGGCTGAACCCATTGATGGTATCATAGAGGTTGTTGAAACCTGTAAAAAGACAGGTACACGACTGAATATTGCACATTTAGCCCCCGGTTGGCATACTATACCCCCCATGACCCCCGAGATCGGAAAATCAATTGGGGAAGCAACTCTGAAACCCATCGATGACGCGATCGCAGAGGGACATGACATTGCATTTGATTGTATTCCATGGCAGTGCTGGGAGCCCCTACCCTATCTTAGCAGTGCGCACTTCCCTCAGTGGCTCAGACTTTTAGGATCAAGAGAAAAGGTAGCCGAGTGGCTAAGAGTAGGAGATTTCCGCAAGAAGGCCTGGGAGGAGATAGAGGCTGGTAAAATATTCCAGCGTGTTGTAATCAATCCATGTCTTAACCCTCACTGGGCAGAAAACTTAATGATCACCAAGCACGACAATGTTGTATATGATGGGATTCTTCTCAGTGAAGCAGCAGAGAAGACAGGTAAAGATCCATGGAACACTCTCTGTGACCTTATCGTTGAGGACCCTCATAGTCGTGGTAGCCACACAGACTACCGTGGAATAGAGGAACAGATGAAAACCTTCTTCCAGCACCCCCGATGCTCAGTCGGACTGGATGTCTCAGTGACAGATGATAAATGGGAGCGAAAAGTCCCACCATATGGCATACCTCTACCAGATACTTACAGTGGATATCCAAAATTCATCACAAGGTATGCTAGAGACAGTAACGTCTTCACTATAGAGGAGGTAGCATACAAATGTGCAACTTATCCCGCACAATTTCACAAGCTCCAAGACAGGGGAACACTCACCGAAGGCTCGTATGCCGATGTAACCCTCATCGATATGCTTAACCTAAACATCGTGGGTCACCCCGCAGAGTCAAGGAACTATCCCCAGGGTATACCCTATGTCATCGTCAATGGTACAATCGTCGTAGCAAACGCAAAACATACAGGAGCCAGAACGGGGGCCATTCTTACTAAGAAAAACTAAACTATTTCCCATTTTTACCTATTTTCTGTTTCAGGAGAATTGTTTTCATTCCCAACAATTATAGCCTAATTAATCCTATTATTTTTTTAGTATGGCGCGGCAGAAGCTACCAAGCTATAATGAAGTAGTTTTGGAGTCTCTTGAAGTTTTCAAGCAGTATGATACAGCCCTGACTCTCCGTCAGCTTTACTACCGTCTCGTCTCAAAGCATCTCTTCTCAAACACTATAAACAGTTACAAACGTCTCAGCCGTTTATTGGTCCGAGCACGGGAAGAACGTGATGTCCCAGTCAACTGCCTAGAAGATAGAAGCCGCAGAATACTTGGTCGTGGAGACACCGGATACAACTCTGCAGAAGATTTCCTGAAGCAGCGGTTTGCCAACCTTCAGAGTAGCTGGAAGTCCTTCAATATGCCTCGCTGGGATGACCAACCCGTCTACCTAGTTGTAAGCCTTGAAAAGGATGCCCTCAGCCGACTTGTAAGCGATATAGCAAACAGGTATGCAGTCCGCACATTCCCCACAAGAGGATATCCTAGCTTCACTTACGTTCAAAACATGGCATCCTACATCCGAAACAGGCTAAAAGACAAACCAACAGTGGTCCTTTACTTCGGTGACTTTGACCCTAGTGGAGTAGATATAGAAAGGGACCTTACAGAGAGATTGGCAAAATATGATGCCGGAGACTTCTCCGTCCAGAGAGTAGCCTTGAATAGTGACCAAATAGCGCAGTACAAGCTTCCACCTATGCCCGTGAAGAAGAGTGATGCGCGCGCTGAAAGTTTCGTTGAAGAGTACGGGAATATGACCGTTGAACTAGATGCTCTAGAACCAAATGTTCTAAAAAAACTAGTACAAAAGGCAATCCTTAGTCATATTGACCTGAGGAATTGGAAGAAAAGACAGGAAGAAGTGGCTAACCTCCAGCAGTGGATACGTGGAAAGCTAGAGAACATGGAAAATATGATTATAGAATAAAATGTGGTTAGCTAAAAAGGTCAGTACTCAAATATTTGAGACCACTGTCAGGCATTATAGCTACGATTTTATGTCCTCTTCCAAGTTTCTTTGCTTCCTTTAAGGCTTGATATAGAATTGCTCCGGCACTTATACCGATGAGTAATCCTTCCATTCGTGCAACCTTTCTGGCTACCTCTTTACCTTTAGCTGCATCATCCCTGGACATCACTACTACCTCATCAAATGCCTCAGCCCTGTACAGCTTTGTTGGATACTTTGCCTCTGGGTTTCTCAAGCCTTGAATATCAACACCCAACTCAGGAGTAACCCCCACAACCCTAGTCTCAGGGTCATCCTCCTTCAACCTCAATGAAACTCCTACACCAGTGCCTCCAGTTCCAATACCGACGACAACGGTATCCACATGTCCCAGCTGTTCTAAGATTTCCCTCCCCAGTGTCTGGTAGTGCGCAAGGATGTTCGCTGGATCCCTGAACTGGTCGATGTCTATGTATTTTTCAGGCATCTCCTCCAACATTCTCTGTTTGAGTTCTATGGCACCTGTAGTTCCCTTTTCACCTGGGCTCAGGATCAGGTTGGCACCATATGCCTTGATGAGCTTTCTTCTTTCAATACTCACCGATTCCGACATAACAATGCATATTGGGTAACCCTTAACCGCTGCAACCATCGCCAAGGCTATTCCTGTATTCCCCGATGTGGCCTCAAGGATGCATTTATTTCTGTTGAGTTTCCCTGCTGCGTCAGCGTATTCTAGGAGGTATTTTCCTACCCTGTCCTTTACGGAGCCACCGATGTTACTACCTTCAAGTTTGACGTAAACCGTTGCATCCTCTGGTTTTGTTAACCGGTTGATGCGTAATATTGGAGTTTCTCCTATTAGTTCTGTTATGGAGTTAACTACCTTCATAGTGACTCCTCCATTTTTCTCTGTCCTTTGTATGCCTCATTCTCAATATTCAAAATAGTCTGTGAGAAAGAGAGCAATCTAGGGAGCTTCTTTTTTAGCTCAGTTGAGCCGTTGGCAAAAACTTTCACCCATATCTTCACTCTCCAAAGAGTATCGTCATAAGTTTTTTCCTAATTTAAAAACTTTCCGTAATTAATTAGTACTTCAATTCTTTATAAAATGTAAAATTATTATGTGGTATATCCCATTATCTTATATCTTCTGGTTATCGCCTCATCGCTGTAGCTGAGGAGTTTGCCGAAGGCCCATGCAACCTCACGTTGTATCTCCATGGTATAACTACCAGTTGCTTCATGTTTTCTCTTCTTCTCTTTGAGGGCTAAGTATTCATCATTGATTCTTTGGTCTTTGTATATGTGAATGACGATTTTTCCCCCCGTGTATTCTACGGGGAAAAGTAGTGTTTCCAGGAAACTCTCGTCCACATAGATCTTTGAGTAGTTTTCCTTGGCGATGAGTTTTACATCCTCAATAACTGAGTCATATTGTTTACGTGTCATCGAAGCGCTCAAGGCAATCTTCTTGACTCCTGCACCTACGCATTCAGCGAATCCTTGGATAACTCCCAAGTTATAGCTGACCCAGTCCAGTTTACTTGAATCGAATTGAGACATGAATCCTATTCACGTCAATGGCATACTTAATTGTAATGAACTGGGGTTTAACGTTTCCCGAATCGGCTATTCAGCACTATCCCTAGTACTATAACTACGAGGCTGTATGTGATGACGATGCCTATGTTTGTGAGGATGGTTGGGCTGAAGGGGTCAGCACCTCTCAGGAATATTGATGTTAGGGACTGGGAAACATAATATGTTGGCACAAACCTTGCGACTGATTCTGGTGCTGGCACGAAGGTTCCCAGAAACATCTGGGGCAGAATCATTATGAAAGAGATACCTGTGGCAGCCCCTGAGCTTCTAGCAACTGTCGCAGTGATTAATCCGAATCCCACATTGCAGATTACCAGTGCAAGGACTGTTATAATGGCTACAAGTACGCCCATAACTCCTCCCTGGGGTTTGAATCCCATCAGTGATGAGGAAATATAGACTACAATCACTTGAATTACTCCTACCATTAGGTTGGACGTTATCTGACTCGCGAATATGTCTCCTGAAGTTGTTGGGGTTACAGCTATCCTGCGGAGTATTCCCTCCTCCCTCTCCTGCGTGAATGACTGGGCTACAATCATGGAGAGAAATATAGCAGAATAACTGAATAATCCCGGTACCATGTAGTCGAACTGGGTTAGCTTGGATGCTTCCACGAGGGCGGGGTCACCTACCCTGATAGGGCTCGGCTGGTTCAACGCCTGTTCCCCATACATTGTAACAATGAGTGCCTGCTGAATGAGAGGAGGTACCAATGACCCCGCTATTAGTGATCCCTGGTCAACTGCAAGTACAAGGGTTGTGATATTCCATGCTTCCGGATCAATTGGGTTGCTATAGAATGACTGGATACTCTCCCCGAAGCTTGATGGTATTCCAAGTACTCCGCTAATTTCTCCCTCTTGGAGGTCACTGTAAGCTGAAACATTGTCCTCGTACTCTTGTGGTATGATGACCCCTAATTCTGATATGTTGCCGATGAATGCCTGACTCCAAGGGGTTAAGTCAAGGTTCACTACTCCTATTGTATACTTTGTTTCCCCTGATGACCCGATAGCTCCGAATGCTGCTCCAAAAGCTAGTGTTAGGACCACTGGGAACAGAAATACTAAAAATAAGTTGGCTGGCTCTCTGATAATCCTGAGTAATTCCTTCTTGACTAGGGCTGAAATTCTCTGGGTGTTCATTAGACTGCCTCCCTAATCTTACGTCCTGTTAGTTCAATGAAGACCTGCTCAAGGTCTTCTGCACCATGCTCATCCATAAGTACCTTGGGCATTTCCAATGCTATGAGTTTACCATGGTCGATTATGCCAACACGATCCGCTAGGGCTTCAGCCTCCTCAATATAATGAGTTGTCAAGATGACCGTTTTACCATTCCTCTTCTGTTCTTCTATGAATTCCCAAGTAGCTCTGCGGCTCTGGGGATCCATAGCTACTGTCGGTTCATCTAGGAATGCTATCTCTGGGTCATGTATCAGCGCCATAGCAAGGTTTACTCTTCTTACCATACCCCCACTGTATTGTCCGGTTTTTCTGTCTGCTGCTTCTGTTAACCCAATTTTCTCTAGGAGCATGTTTGCTCTGTTTCTTAAGATATCTTTAGGCATTCCATGAAGGTTGCCGAAGAGTTCGATATTCTCCCTTCCAGTGAGGTACTTGAAGTATGATGTCTCCTGAGGGCATAGACCGATAATTCCATGTACCTTTTCACCGTCGTTTACGACGTCAAAACCGTCAACCATTGCAGATCCACCGGTTGGTTCTAGAAGCCCCGTTAGAATGTTGATGGTTGTACTCTTCCCGGCACCGTTGGGTCCAAGGAGACCGAATATCTCTCCCTTTGCTACCGTGAAAGTAAGGTCATCTACTGCTATAATGTCTCCAAACCTTTTTACGAGGTTGACGATTTCAATGGCTGGCACCATGGTTAATTCTACAAACCATCAGAAATACTGCCTTTTAAGGCACACTCCCACATAATGAAATACCTAAAATAATCCAAACCCTAGAAGTATCCTGAATTGAAGGTTCTAACCGTAAGTCGAAGATATGCAGATCAACTCAAGAAACATCTACCAAATGATGTCGATGTGATATTCCCAAAGGTGGGTGATGACGAAGAACTCAAGGAACTAGCTCGCGATGTTGACATAATTCTGGCTACAAGGCTCTCCCATGAGGTCGCATTGGCAGCGGTGAACCTGAAGTTGCTGCAGAAGACCGGTGCTGGTATGGATGATATGCCTTTCGATGCATTGGGACCAGATGTCTGGGTTGCCAATACTAGTGGTTCCAACCCTGTTCCCTTGGCTGAGGGTGCTGTAGCTCTCGTTATGTCTTTAGCTAAACGTATTGTTCCACGTCACATGGCTTTCCGTGCTGGTCGTAGTGGGCCTTCCGGTATACTTCTTAAAGGTAAGAAAGCTGGGATAATTGGCCTAGGCAGTATTGGGACAGAAATTGCACGGAGGTTGCAGGCGTTTGGTATGGATATTATTGCTATTAAGCGTCACAGGGATGACCACTTGAAGAATGAGCTGGGGTTATCCTTCTTGGGTACTGAAGAGGACCTTGACTACTTGATGAGTGAATCTGATTTTATAATAGTCATAGTGCCATTGACCCCAGATACAAGGGGTATGATCCAAGAGCATGAGATAGGACTTATGAAGCCGACCAGTTTCATTGTGAATGTAGCCCGTGCTGCAATCATTGATGAGGAGGCTCTCTATAATGCACTGAACGAGGGTAGGATAGCTGGAGCTGGGTTAGATGTATGGTGGAAACCCCACTGGTGGGACTCCCTCTGGAATAAGGATGGCGGGGATGCATCAAGGTTTCCCTACTGGGACTTACCCAACGTCATATGCACGCCCCACAATGTAGGATCTAGTGACACCTCCAGCGATGCTGGGATGAAGATAATAGTGGAGAATATTCTGCGGATCAGAGATGGAAAACCCCCCATCAATCAGGTTGATAAGCAGTTACAGTACTGATTATTCTAGGATTTTCTTCATTCTGAGATATTCTTCCTCAGTTATCTCCCCATTGACAAATCTCATTTTAAGTCTCTTTAATGGATCAGCGCCTGCTGAATTTGAATCTGACTTTGTCTTAAACAGCATCTCAGCCTCTTTCCTGAACTCCCACTCCATCTTACCGAGTAGACTCTTTTTTCTCTTGATTGAAATAGGCTCAACAGCTAGATCATTAATGGCATCCTCCAGGGTCTCAATGAAAGGCTCAACCTCATCCTTTGGAACCAATGAGATCACAATAGGCTCCTCCTCTAGTTCACCCTGAAACTCGACACTGCCAAAGGACACAACACCCCTCTCTGCCTTTAATGACAGCAGCTTACTATAGGGAATATCCAGCAAGTCGTATCGTCCTAGATGTTTCTCATTAAAATACAGAATCCTCCGATCAGTAAGAAGTGTATAATTAGGTTTCTCTAAGATTGAGAATGTCTTTAAAACCTTGTAGACTGTTTCTCCATCCATAAGATTCTCCTTAATACCCTTCGGAAGATCGCTAATCACAATAATCACTGATACGAGCTGAATCACAAAATTTAACGATTATGATTCAAGAATGGTCTACTATTTTTACAAATGCAACTTTAGTTGGATTCTCCTGTGAATATTTATGTTCTTTTATATTTTGAAAACTGAATTTTTTGACTGTTTTCTGTGAAGCTATATTTTTGAAGGAATTGGACTACCTTAGATCTGAATTTTTTAATACTGTAAACATAAAAATGAGGGTTGATGATAGTGAATTCACACTAGATATGTAATTATTATTTTCGTACAAGTTGTAATGTTCAGATTAATTGTGGATGTCTATAGACTTTGTTAAAACTTAAAAAAGGTATCAAAGGTACACGCATTTCGATAAATGAGTAAAAACAATAAAAAAAGAAAATAACTTAAAGTGAAGTAATGTATGTTATCTTGCCTACTGCTTCATGAATATCCAGATAACGTTTAACATCAATGGGTTCTATGTTATGGTATTCTAGGCTGACTGCTATTGCGATATCGTAGATTGAACGTTTTCCATCTACAAAATTCATCAGTTCCAGTGTTACTCTTCCGAGGGGTGTTCCTCGTGAGTTTGAGCTGAACCATTTCTTGTCTTCTTCATTCTGGATATCATCAGCCCTGATACCTTTGGTGGGACCTTCGTAGGTCTTCTTAGGTATCAGCTTCATAGTCTCATTGACTGCTTCAGTTTCCTGGTTTACTGGACTGATACCTGCTTTTGCTACAATTTCCTCATACAGATTCTTGTATACCTCTTTCTGAGTTTCAGCAAGCTTCTTAACCTGTTTAATTAGACCATCTATTGTTGTTGATGCTGTATCGGAGAGCCTCTGTGCAGTCATTAATGCTTTAGACTCTCTATTTCCAGCTTCATCCAGCATCGCAGTACCTCGAATATGACTTGTACCAAGCTTTACGGCATTCTTGGGTTCCATGGCTATCATCTCTGAGATAAGCCTCGATGTAGTTCCTGTAATCCTCTTATTGGCATGACTGTAGGTCTGAGCTGCTAGTTCAATGGATGTAGCTTTATCAGCGTTAGCTATGGTTAATGCAGCACCTCCTGTTACAACTGCGACCCTTTTCAATCTCGTAGAGTCTACTCTGGATGAGTCATCAAAGGATGTGTGATGAAACTGGTCTGCACTTCCAAACATAACACTTGGTATCCCGAAGGCCTGGTCTGCAAAGCATACGTGGTCTGAACCTCCAGAGTATCCTTTGACTCTGTAGTTTAGCCCATATGGCCATCCTTCTAGTGAGAGTCCTCTGGGTTCATCAGCTACATCCTTAAGCATCTCTATGAGAAGTGAGTTCAGGTATGACGGTGTTGAATCGGGAGCACAGGTAAGGTTCATTGGACCACCAACAGTGACAGGGTGCTCTCCAACCATGTCCAAGTTGACTGTGGCAAGAACATCCTTCAACTTATCCTTGCGTGAAAGCATGAATGGATAGGTACCGTTGAACTCAGGGATCCATAGGAAACGAATAGTTCTCTTTGGCATCTGGATCTTACCCGAGTCAATGAGAGCTTTTATTCCCCGCGCCATCTCTAGGAGCACAGCACTTCCCGAAGCATTATCATTAGTGGATGTCTTAGGGTGGCAGAGATGAGCTTGTAAAATAACCTCTTCCTCAGGTTTCTCGGTTCCCGTAATCTCCGCAGTTACAACATCTAGGTACCCATCGTAGAGTTTGGCATCCGTATTGCAGTAAACTTTCACAGTCTTTCCTGCTTCAATATGCCCCTTGATCCTCTGATACTGACGATCATTGATGCAGAAGCCAAAAGTTACCTTGTTTCGTGTCTTTTGATCAGGCCAAATACCATTGTATTGAACAAGATCGGGATATTTTGCGGCTCTGCTCCATGGGGGGTGATGAATTGTCCCAAGGGCTCCATGCTCTACAGCTTTTACGTGGGAGCTCCTAGCACCACCATATACCAGTGCAATCTTACCAGTAACCTCTTTTCCGAAATAATCTTCATCCTTGGTTCCTGCTCCCACATCAACAACTTCAGCTGTAACATCAGCACTGTTGGATTGAGTGGCTAGGCAGAGTGGTTGCTCATCATAACGGCCGAGTACAAGGTTCTCAGGTTCCACCATTTTGATCTCAGCCTTAGTAGCCCACCAAGAGATAATTGCATCATGAGACCAGTACTTTGTTTTTCCGTCAGCTGGATACTGTTCAATGGCAATCTTTGACAAACCGATCTTCTCAAGCTGCTTCTGTACGTATAATGCAGCCTCATGGAAGCCCGGGCTAGCTTGGACCCTGTGATATCTGGCGATATCAAGGGTGTATTCTTTCGCTATCTTTCCTGAAAGTTCATCAAGAAGGAGATTCACATATTTATTCAAGAATATTCACTCTCTTTTATTATCATATGTCTTATCTAGTTAAGAAATATTTGAAGAGATCATATCCGATACACTATAGAAACAACATTCTAGCACCACGTATTGCCGTAATAATTGCTACATATTGGTTTAACTTCATAAACTTTTTTGAGAGGAAACTTAGAAGTTTTGATCCTGGAGTATATTTTACACATCAAATAAATTTCGTGCTCATATTTTACCCACGACTTTAAAGAACTGTGACCGATACTTTTCGGAGCCATGAATATTCTTGTAGATGTCATTGTACTCCTGTTTCAGATCATCCGCCATTGTATTTAGTTTGGGCGGACTATTGAATCCAAGCTCATTTTTCATGAAGTCAAATATCGCCGGATTTCCTAATGCGGGACGCCCCATCATCACCCCGCCGATCCCTATATCCCTCAATGATTTAACAGTCTCTGGGGTCTTAATCCCCCCATTGGCGATAACAGGGATTCCCCTCGCAGCTTCAACACACTCTGGGTAGACAGAATAATCTTCCTCCTCATCAGAGTTCTGAGCTGCATGCATAGCGTGGACCACGAAAAAGTCCGGGTCAACCCCCTTCAGGTTGTTGAGGTAGAGTTTTTTTTTCTTCTCGGATTGGTTCAAACCAAGTCTAATCTTGATGGAGACAGGATAACCGTGGTCCCTTATTACCGCTACAAGCTTTGCAGTCTTAGCCCCCCTCTTTATCATGGCAGCA
>RCNB010001135.1_pt1 | contig 16957 bp, 16 predicted proteins | sample 2041321 | NCBI WGS metagenome assembly RCNB01 (sample SAMN09708232, study PRJNA481090) | Marine sediment metagenome, whole genome shotgun sequencing project. | reverse complement strand
CGATCAATTAGTGAAAGAAAGGTGGAAGTCTCTATCTTAATTAGTGAAAAGATTGTTGAAAAGACGATGACTAATGTTGCAGTAGAACTAATCAATAGTCAATATAAGACTAAAGTTAATCCCGCTACTTTCCAATTAACGGTAAAAGGCCCGTACCATCTTATTCATGAGTTGTCGGGGAAGAATGTCAGTGCCCGTATTGACTTAAAAGGATTGAAACCAGGGGAATATTCAAAGAAGGCAGAAATAAGACTTCCTGAGAAAGTAAGTTTGGTTGAGGCTAAACCTCTCCGATTCAAAATTGCAGTGAGCAAGAATCCGCTAAAAAGTAAAGGATGAAAATGAGTGAAGGGAGTGGTGGTGTATGGCGGGGCTGATGGTTAATGTTGATCATATTGCAACGATAAGAGAAGCTCGGGGGATTGATGAGCCTGATCCAGTGATAGCAGCTGCACTGGCAGAGTTTGCAGGCTGCGATGGTATTATTGTACATCTGCGTGAGGACAGGAGACATATTCAGGATAGAGATCTTGAGTTATTAAGGAAAACAGTTAAAACAAAACTCAATTTAGAAATGGCATCCGTACCCGAGATGGTAAGAATTGCTCAAAAAATTAAACCTGATATGGCAACTTTAGTGCCAGAAAAGCGCAAGGAACTTACTACCGAAGGAGGGTTAAATGTTATTGCCAATAGACGATCCATAAAGAAGACGGTTAAGGAGTTGCAAAAGGCAGGGATCGTGGTGAGTTTGTTTATTGATCCTAACCCTAAGCAGATAGAGGTATCAAAAGAAGAAATTGATGCAGACTGTATTGAAATCCATACCGGTGCTTTTTCAGAGGCGAAAAGTCTCAGGCAAGAGGAAGTTGAATTGCAAAAAATTATTGATGCTGTTGAAATAGCCTCTCAATTGGGTTTGGGAATCAATGCCGGACATGGGTTGGATTATCATAATATAAAAAAGGTGGTTGCCATTAAAGAGATTGAGGAATTTAGTATCGGTCATAGTATTGTTGCTCGAGCAGTTATGGTAGGTATGGAGAAAGCTGTAAGAGAGATGTTGACATTGATAAAGGGGTAGAAAATAGAGTTGTGGTAGTGCCAATAGTCATAGAAAAGAGGAAGAAAATAGTGATGAAGCAAATTCGAGTGAATATATTGGGGGAATTTAGGAATTAAGGAATTATGTAATTGAGGGGTCAGTGAATAAATGAAGGTTGTTACCGCTGAGATAATGCAAAAATTAGATCGGAGAACCATTGAGGAAGCAAGCATTCCTGGAATAGTGCTGATGGAGAATGCTGGCAGAGGAGCTGTGAGGGAAATACTTGCAAGCTATCCAGAAATCCTTAAGGGAAAGGTAGCTATCCTGGCTGGAAGTGGAAACAATGGTGGTGATGGTTATGTAATTGCACGCTATTTAATGAATAGAGGAGTGAGTGTAAAAATATTTCTGCTGGCGGAGCAAGACAAAGTAAAAGGAGATGCCAGATCGAACCTTGATATCCTGTTGAAAATGAATGTTTCTATAATTGAGGTTAAAGATCTTGATGTGTGGAAAGCAATATTGCCAGAATTGGAAGGATACAGACTGATTGTTGATGCTATATTTGGAACGGGTCTTAGGTCAGAAATAAGAGGTTTGGTGAAAGAAGTGATCAATGATATCAATCGTTTCAATATTCCCAAGGTAGCGGTTGATCTCCCTTCAGGATTAAATGCAAATACGGGAGAAGTACTTGGTGCTTGTGTAAAGGCTGAACTAACTATTACCTTTGCTTTGCCCAAGAGAGGGTTGCTTATCTATCCTGGAGCTGATTTTACTGGCAGGTTGAAGGTAGTTGATATCGGTATCCCTTCCTATCTTTTGGAAAAAGAAAAGATTTTAGATCATCTATTGAGTTTTGAGAGTTTAAATCAGTTTGTCAAGGCAAGAGAACCAAATTCTCACAAAGGTGATTATGGGCATATATTGATCATTGCGGGTTCGCAGGGTAAAACGGGAGCCGCTGCACTGTCTTGTCAGGCTGCAGTCAGGATGGGGGCAGGGTTGGTTACCTTGGGCATTCCTGAAAGCTTGAATAGTATTATGGAGGAGAAACTTACCGAGGTGATGACTGAACCGCTTGCTGAGGAGAAGCCTGGATTTCTTGGTATAAGCAGTTTTGAAAAGATTGAAAGACTGATGGAAGGGAAGAAGGTACTGGCGCTGGGACCGGGAATTTCCAATCATGAAGGTGCGATAAAACTGGTACATAGGATTGTAGAGGAGAGCAACATTCCTCTGGTAATTGATGCTGATGGTGTTAATGCCCTTAGCTTTGACACGGGACCATTGAAAAGAGCAAAGGTTCCCGTGATATTAACTCCTCATCCGGGTGAGATGGCACGTCTTGTCGGTTTGAGTTCGAAGGAGGTTCAAAAAGATAGAATTACCATAGCGAGGGATTTTGCCCAAACGCATGGTTGTTATCTTGTTTTGAAGGGAATGCGTTCCCTAATTGCTGAGCCAGAAGGAAATGTCTTTATTAATCCCACTGGAAATGCAGGGATGGCATCGGGGGGGATGGGAGATGTATTAACGGGAATGATACCTGGTTTTATAGCACAAAGCTATGATATTGCTACCAGCACTAAGCTGGCTGTGTTTATGCATGGCTTGGCAGGAGACATGGTTGCTTTTGAGAAGGGGCCGGTAGGGTTGATTGCCAGTGATTTGGTTAATGAAATACCCAGAGTTCTTAAGGTATTTATGGATGGCAAACTTCCGCCCTCTTTAAATTCAAAAGATCACTATAGTATGAATTGGATTCTTTGATGTTAGAGAATATGATATGGAAACTCAGAAAGCCCAATTGGTTTTATCATCAGAGAGTCCAGAGCAGACCCTGTATTGGGGAAAGTTATTAGGAATGCTTTTAGATGGAGGTGATGTCGTTGCCTTAATAGGTGAATTGGGTGCTGGGAAAACCACCTTGACCCAGGGTATTGCAAATGGTTTAGGAGTTGGCAATGATTATTATGTAACGAGCCCTACTTTTACTATAATTAATGAATACAAGGGGAGAATGCCGGTTTATCATTTGGATTTTTACAGGATTGAATCTCCTTTAGAGATTGATAATCTGGGGCTGGAAGAATATTTGCCAGGCGAGGGAGTTGCGATTGTTGAATGGGCTGAGAAGATAGAAGGGTTTTTACCGAAGGAATATTTAATGATAATATTAGGGTATGCAGATTATAACGTGAGAAAAGTAAACATGAGAGGTATAGGTGAGAGGTATTGTGATATCGTTAGCAGGATAGAGATGGAAATTTATGGAAAAATAGATTGTGAAACTGCATGATGATTGAGAAACAGTGCTTTGGGCTTTAAGTGATTTAAAATTTAGGAATTGAGGTATTGGGGAATTGAGAGATTATAAACAACAAGAGGGTTTAGGGAATTGCTATTTCGAAATTACTGAATTCGCGATCTTAACTAACGTGAGACGTTCTTCAAAATGAGAGGAGGGAAATTTAGGTGGCGTTAATCGTTCAGAAGTATGGAGGAACTTCAGTAGCCACTATAGAAAAAATCAAACATGTGGCGAAGAAGGTGGTTGAAGCAAAAAAGGCAGGCAATGATCTGGTTGTAGTCGTATCAGCGATGGCAGGTGAGACAGATCGCTTAATTGAGCTGGCTCATAAGATTGTTGATAAACCAGATGAGCGAGAATATGATGTGCTGGTTTCCACAGGTGAACAAGTATCCATTGCCCTGCTTTCCATGGCAATACAGGATTTGGGCTTTAGAGCGGTTTCCTTCTTAGGCTTCCAGATTGAGATTATTACGAACGACGATTTTACCAAAGCGCGTATTTTGGATATTGATTCTGAAAAGATTGCAAACGAGTTAAAGCGTGGTAGCATAATTGTCATTGCTGGATTTCAGGGTATTGATAAGCAGGCAAATGTTACTACCTTGGGCAGGGGAGGATCTGACACAACCGCTGTTGCTGTTGCTGCTACTCTCAAAGCGGATGTATGTGAGATCTATACCGATGTGGAGGGCGTGTATACAACAGATCCTAATATATGTCCCAATGCCAGAAAGTTAGAGAGAATATCATATGATGAGATGTTGGAGATGGCAAGTCTGGGTGCCAAAGTCTTACATACGCGTTCTGTAGAATTTGCAAAAAAAAATAATGTTCCTATTCATGTACGTTCTACCTTTTCTCAAAACACAGGAACCTTGGTTACTAGGGAGGATGAAATCATGGAAAGAGTTGTTGTTTCAGGAATTACCTATAATAGGAAAGAGGGTAAGATTACTATTGTAAAGGTACCCGATAAACCTGGGATAGCTTCAAAAATATTCAAGCCGATTTCTGAAGCAAACATCAATGTGGATATGATTTTGCAAAATGTAAGCGAGGATGGATTTGCCGATGTTACCTTTACTGTTGCTGAGTCTGATTGCAAAAAGGCTTTGAGTGTTATCGAAGGTATAGCTGAGGAGATTGGTGCTGCTGATGTTCAGTATGACGAAAATATTGTAAAAGTATCCATTATTGGTGTTGGTATGAGGAGTCATGCAGGAGTTGCTGCCAAGATGTTTACTGTATTGGCTAATGAAGGCATTAATATTATGATGATCAGTACTTCTGAGATTAAAATATCTTGCGTGATTGATGCTAAATATGCAGAGCTGGCGGTAAGGGTGCTCCACGATGCCTTTGAACTGGGTGAAAATGTAGCAAGTGAAGAATAGCGGGATACTGGATAATGATAAAAAATGAAGAATGATCATGCCATTTATTTTAAACATACAGGACTTAAATTAATTAATGACTATGCAGGAAGTAAAGCTTTACGATACAACGTTAAGAGACGGTAGCCAATCTGAAGACATATCTTTTACAGTGGAAGATAAGGTGAGGATTGCGAGGAAGCTTGACGAACTGGGCGTTCACTATATTGAAGGAGGATGGCCAGGCTCTAATCCTAAAGATATAAAATTCTTCAGGGAGATAAGAGGAATCTCACTCAAACAGTCCAAGATAGTTTCTTTTGGTAGCACAGCAAGGGTGGGGACATTGCCTGAGGAAGATAGTAATATAAAATCTCTTATCAATTCTAAAACGAATGTAGTAACTATCTTTGGGAAAAGTTGGGATATCCATGTTAAGTATGCCTTGCGTATCAAGCTCTCAGAAAATATAAAGATTATTTCTGACACCATTAAATATCTTAAAAAGCACATTTCTGAGGTTTTTTTTGATGCTGAACATTTCTTTGATGGTTTTATAGCTGATCGAGAATATGCTTTGCAAACAGTAAGAGAGGCATCTGAGGCTGGTGCTGATTGTATTATTTTGTGTGATACAAATGGGGGTACATTGACACATCATTTAAGTGATATTATCAATGAAGTCAAGAAACACATTACCAGAACTCCACTTGGCATACACACTCATAACGATTCAGAATTGGCTGTGGCCAATAGTATTTTAGCTGTTCAACTGGGAATCAGTCAGGTCCAGGGAACGATTAACGGGATCGGAGAGCGTTGTGGTAATGCTAATTTATGTTCCATTATCCCCAATCTCAAGTTGAAACTTAATTGCAACTGTATCAGTAAAAGGCAGCTTGCAAAACTTCAGGAGGTGTCACGATTCATTTATGAATTGGCTAATCTCCAGCCATTGAAAAACCAGCCTTTTGTGGGTAATAGTGCCTTTGCCCATAAGGGAGGTATACATGTTAGTGCTATTCAGAAAAAACCTGAGACCTATGAGCATATCTCACCTGAACTGGTGGGAAATGTTCAGAGGGTTTTAATATCCGATCTCTCTGGTAAAAGCAGCATTATACAGAAAGCGAAGGAGTTTAAGGTCAATATCTCAAGTAAAGATCCGGTGGTACACGAGATAGTAGAAAAATTAAAAAATTTAGAAAGTCAGGGATTTCAATATGAAGGTGCCGAGGCTTCGTTTGAACTTTTAATGATGGAGGCTTTAGGAACAAAGCGTAAATATTTTGAACTGGTTGGATTCAGAATTATCAATGAGAGAAGGGAAGGAGAACACCCTGTTTGCGAAGCAACAATCATGGTTAGTGTAGGGGGGAGGACGGAACATACTGCTGCGCTTGGAAATGGACCGGTGAATGCACTTGATAATGCCCTGAGGAAATCGCTGGAGAAATTTTACCCACAATTAAAAGAAACTGAACTTATTGATTATAAAGTAAGGGTGCTTTCCACCGGTGAAGGGACAGCATCCAAAGTGCGGGTTCTTGTAGAAACCGGAGACAAGAGGAATAAGTGGGGGACAGTAGGAGTATCAGAGAACATCATAGAGGCAAGCTGGCAGGCGTTAGTTGATAGCATAAACTATAAACTATATAAGGATGAAAGAAAGTAAACCCCTCATTTAAAATTATCCTCACCTGCATATGCCTATCCATGAATGAATTTTATACTGCCATATGTTATGAAAAATTTCACTTTAAGGCAGCAATATGTTCTTCTTATCATCATATTATGCTTGCTTATCGTTTTCTTCTGTAAATACTCTACCTCAAATATCCTCTCTTTAGTAACCATCTCCAAAACAATTGAAGAAGAGAAACCTCTACCCATCGCCATAGAGATAATGGGAGAGGTTGCAAAACCCGGCATCTACTGTTTTGAACATGAGGTAAACATCAGTGAAGTGATAGAGAGGGCAGGGGGACTTAAAGATAATCTGATATTATCGCAAGAGTGCTTTTCGATAGAGCTATCAAACGGTGCTAAAATTACAATTGGAGGAAAATCTTCTCCCTTTGTAATTGAGACAATGGATACTGAAAAACGTCTCCTTTATTTTATACCAATAAATGTTAACACTGCAGGTTTGGATGAGCTGGTGGTTGTACCTCATATAGGTGAAAAAACCGCTAGTGCCATAATTAACTATCGCCGGGAGAATGGTAATTTTTCCAGTCTTGATGAATTAAAGAAGGTGTCTGGAATTGGCCCGTATAACTTCAAGAAGATGAAAGATTATCTAACATTCTAACTTAGAAGTCAGGAAACCACAGAAGACTTTTACTCTTGTACTTAACCCAGAATTTGCAGTAGCCATCTACTACGGCTTGAAAATCCTTGATGCACCGCTTGTTTCACGATTTTACTCTGCAACATATCTATGGATATGCCTTCGTCGTAAAATCGCTCCAACTGCGCGTTTCGCCACGGTTTTCTGCGCCTCGCTACGATACCTACTGCAAAACCTGGGTTTAAGAAGAGAGGGAAAGGAAATTGTAGGCGTTGCCCCTGAGGATTGTATCCCTAACGTGTTCTGGAATTGCCAGATTAGCAAAATAGTTTGCATAGGAAAAGATTTCTCTTATTGACTCTGAAATAATAGCATCAGATCCCACCATTATTCTATTGAAATGTGTATTAATAAAATTTAGATAGCGTTTGTTATTCTTGCGAAGGAGATCAATGAGAAAGGCCGGGTCGGTATAGGTGTTTTCATATTGCTCTATTATATCCGTAATTCTTCTCAAGCTATATCCCAGATGGGGTATGTTTATCTTCAATTGGGGAAATCTTTGAAGTGCTGAGCGAGCCCAGTCAAAATACTGCGATAGATTTATGTGATACAGAAGTGGAAGGTTTAGCTCATAGGCACAAGCAAAGATTTCTTGCTGAATTCGGCTGTAGTTATCAGTCGATATACCCAGTGCTTGAGGTATACCCTGGACATTTAAAACCCTATCCGATTCAGGTATGAAAGCACCTTTAATTCCCATAAATCCTGATTCTTTGCAGGAGATTATTTTCTCCCTTATTTTTTCTGTTAAGAATCTGACATCGAAAAAAGGAACAATAATTTGTTGAAACTTGTATTTCTTAATCCAATCAATTAGTAAGATTGTCTCATCAAAGTTATCTTTGCAAATAGCGGACTGGATATTATGAGGAGATAAACTGAGTTTAAGTTGATAATCAAAATCATGATAGGGAAGAACAGCTATAATGATTTTTTCAAGACCTTGCTTTGTCAGAGTATCCATGTTAATTTTGAAGCGATTTTCATCAGTTGGTTTAAGGAAACCATGAACGTGGGCATCTATAAACTTTAGTTCTTTCATTATACTAAAATCAAATAGTTGTTAATAGTTTACTGAAAAATTGTATTGAAACAAAAGGTTGACAAAAAAAATGGCACTGTGTAGACTTATGCAAAATAAACATTGAGGTATCGTTAATATTGGTTCTGTGTCAGGCTTCCTGCCGATAGTACATCGTCATGATCCTGGGACTTAGAGAAACTAAAAGCTAAAAAATACATTTAATTCCAAAAAGTAGTATAAATTTTGATACGTATATGAGAGGTATCTATGCCCAGAAAAATAAAGATTAGCAGGAAAAAAATTAATGAACCTGATGAATTTGTATCCACTTCCAGTTTAGTTATTGATTATGTAAGAAACAATTACAGGAATATTATTCCAGTAACGGTTGTAGTACTTGTAATTTCCATTGTAGCATTTGGATGGTTTTACTATAGCAAGGGAAGAGGGAAAGAAGCATCCAGTCTCTTCTATCAGTCAAAGCAGATTTATAACACCAGTCAAAACACACAAAATAATTACCAATCTGTTGAAGAAAAATACCGCTTATCCTTAGGTAAGTTCGAAGATATTAAAAATAATTACTCAGGAACACCATCAGCTATCGAGTCTTCCTTTTACATAGGAGATTGTTACTACCACTTAAGAGAGTATGACAAAGCCATTGATTATTATAATCAGTTCCTCAACAGCTCGAGCAAAGGTGATTATTTAAAATATTTTGCTTTCGAGGGTTTAGGCTACTGTTATGAGGAAAAGAGAGATTACGAGAAGGCATTAGAGAATTTTAAAAATTCAATGGCAGAAGGTGACATTGATATCAAAGAACTTGCATTTATTAATATAGCAAGATGTTATGAAGCTTTAAATGATAGTGCAAATGCCCTTGAGTTTTATAAAAAGTTATCAGATGATCAAAGCAATTCAATCTTTTCAGAATTAGTTCAAGATAAGATTGAAACCCTAAAGAACTGATTAAGGGCTTTCCGTCTCTTGCTCTGCTTGCTCTGTTTTCTCTTCCTTTCTTTCTTTTCGCCTCTTGTTTCTCAAGTTAGCCTTATGTCTTTTCCTCTTGTGTTTGAACTTAGATCTAGCCATTAAATAATCGTTCTCCTATACGGTTTGCAGTGATAATTATTATCCGCCTCATGTTTTTTCTTCAGAAGAATAAAATCCCAGAGACGTTTTGATGATCTTTGAGTAAAGAGATAATTTTAATGTGCTAATATAAAGCATAAAAGATAGCATGTTGTCAATAGCTAATCATCACACTGGATTTAAGACTAAATGCCTGAGAGTGGATTGGTTTGCAGATTCTTCGAAAATGTGATAATATTAAAATTAAATTGATGATAGAAAAGGAGAATGATGAGCGTGTTTAACAAAATACCGGATCCTAAAGAATTGGAAAAAGAGCTTAATGAGTATCTTGCTAAAAAGTATGGGAGTAAGATTAAACTGGCTATGCCTTTGGTAATTCCCCAAAAGGATGAGGGGGTTATTGAAAAGGAGTCTAAGAGGCAGAGGAAATTAAAGAAGATAAGGTTTGATCTGAAACCAGAAGAATTAGAGGCTTATCTCAATGAATTTATAGTTAAGCAGGATGATGCTAAAGAGGTTCTTGCAACCAAGATTTGCACCCATTTTAATAGGATAAAGTACTGGGAAGAGCACAAGGAAAAAGAGAAGTATGATGGAGTTGGCATGATCAAAAGTAATATCATTATGATTGGTCCTACCGGAGTGGGAAAGACCTATCTTATTAAACTCATTGCCAAAAGGATTGGGGTTCCCTTCGTAAAGGGTGATGCTACTAAATTCAGTGAAACGGGGTATGTGGGAGGGGATGTAGAAGACCTGGTGAGGGACCTTGTGCAAGAGACAAATGGAGATATTGAGTTGGCCCAGTGTGGAATCATCTACATCGACGAAATAGATAAGATTGCTTCAGGCAACAATGTTATTGGAATTGATGTTTCACGTACCGGGGTGCAGAGAGGACTTCTTAAGCCAATGGAAGAGACCGAGGTTGATTTAAAAGTTCCTCATGACATTGTTTCTCAGATGGAGGCTATGGAACATTTTCGTAGAACTGGCAAGAAGGAGAAGAGGGCGGTCAATACGAAAAATATCCTGTTCATTGTCAGCGGTGCTTTTAATGCTTTGAGTGAAATTATTAAAAAGAGAGCGAATAGGCAGAGTATCGGTTTTGGAGCAGATTTGAAAAAGAATGATGATGAAACGGATTATTTGAAGATGGTAACCTCTGAGGATTTAATTCAGTATGGGTTTGAATCGGAATTCATTGGTAGATTGCCGGTGCTTACTGTATTTAGTAAGTTGGATGTCAATGATTTGTACCAGATACTGAAGAATCGCAATAGTGGGGTTATTAATGGAAAAAAACGGGATTTTAAAGCTTATGGTATCGACCTCCGTTTTGAAGATGAAGCCCTTTATAAGTTGGCAGAGAGAGCATGCGAACAAAATACCGGAGCCCGTGGATTGGTTAGTGTGATTGAAAAAGTTTTGATGAAGTTTGAGAAAAAGCTTCCATCGACTACCATTAAAAGATTGCTTGTGACTAAAGAAATAGTTGATAATCCCGAAAGAGAAATTAAGTTGCTTTTGAAGGGTGGAGAGGGAAAGGATGAAAAATCACGATACAACAAGGTAATAAGGGAAGAGAAGACGGAGCTAAAGGAATATATTAAGAAACAAAAAAGCAACTTCCCGGAAAAGTTTAGACCCTTATTAAAAGGTACACGCCTACACCTTATTGTTGAGAGAGTCGTTAATACAGGGATCGAACTCAGTGTAGTTCTTGAGGAAATACTTTCAATGGATAAAACTGTGAGGGAGTATGAAAAAACATTTTTTAAAGAAAGTGGGATAAATATTTGCCTTGAAGAACGTGCCGTTGATCAATTATTAAAAATGGCACTAGAAGAAGAGACTCCGATAGACGAGTTGTGTAACGTTATATTTAAAAATTACCAGCAGGGTCTAAAGCTCGTAAAGGAAAAAACTGGCAAGAATGGATTTATGATAACAAATGAGGCAATCAGAAATCCTGAGGGGTTTCTCAACAAACTGATTAAAGAATCGTATGAAAATTGATTGAGAAAATATGACTACGAAAAGAGATTATTACAAAGTATTGGGTCTTAAAAAAGATGCCTCTGGTGAAGAGATAAAAAAGGCATACCGTAAACTGGCTATGAAGTACCATCCTGACAGGAACCAGTCGAATAAAGAGGCTGAGGAGAAGTTTAAAGAGGTTAGTGAGGCTTATGCAGTTTTAAGCGATAAGAAGAAGCGGCAGGAATATGACAGCTTTGGACATACAGGATTTCGGAGACGGTATACCCAAGAAGATATTTTTAAGGGATTTGATGTTAGTGATATGTTTAAGGATGCTGGCTTTGGAACAGAGGATGTCTTTAGTACTCTCTTCGGTGGTAGTAGAAGGACCTCTAAAAAAGAAAGTTTTAAGGACTTTTTCAATGCCTATACACAGTCGGGTTTTAGTGATTCCTATGGAGCAACACAGGGAGTGCATACATCCCCCAGAAAGGGTGCTGATTTAGTATATGATCTCTCTATAACTTTAGAGGAAGTAGCTTCAGGAATTTCTAAACAAATTGCTTTTCGTAAGGAAAATGGGGAGTTAGCAAAGGTAAATGTTAAGATTCCTCCCGGGATAAGTACTGGTAAAAAACTTAGAATTCCTGGGAAAGGGCTGAAAGGTAATGCTGGAGGTCTATATGGAGACTTATATATTAAAATATCTGTGAATGACCATCCTGTTTTCAGGAGAGAAGGGAGTAATCTCCATCTGGATAAAGAAATACAGTTTACTCAAGCAGTACTGGGATCGACCATTGAAGTACCTACCCTCGAGAAGGAGTGCAAAATAAAAGTTCCTTCAGGCACTCAAAGTCATAGTAAAATTAGATTGAAAGGATATGGCCTCCCGCACTTTAAAAATAAGGGAAGGGGCGATCTCTATGTTCGGATTATTGTGAAAATACCAAGAAAACTGGATAAGAAACAACGTGGTTTGTTAGAGGAGCTAGTTAAGGAAGGCATATAATACGATTAATTTTAATAGCTTACTTTTTCAAAAATCCGAATTTGGCTTTTTTGTTCATATATTCTTCAGTGACCTGTTCTCTTGTCTCTAATTGTGGTTGTTCAATCTGTTTTTTAAATCGGTGTATTTGAATACTCAGTTCCTGCAAATTTTTATCTTTTTCCTTGAGTTGAGATTTACTCTCCTCTAATTGATTGTTTAGTTGACTGATGGCTTGATCCTTAGCATTTGATTCATCCATTAGCGTATTAATGGTATTCTCCAGTTCTGCTATCTTATCTTTGTATTTTATGGCTTCTTTATCGTGATGTCTTTTCTGATCGAGATATTTTTGAATAATCGAGAAATCAGCATAGGATTCTTGAGCCATAAGCTTACCTCCAGAAATATTTAATAGTTACTGCAAAAAACAAAACCCACCCTCTTCACTAATACCAAGCTGCTCTCGCATTAAATCAAATTCCCCCTGTCGTAAAGTAGCATTCCTAGCTTCTTCCGAGGTTATCATCTTGTTTGCCAATAAGGCGATGAGGGATTGTTCCAGAGACTGCATGCCGTAGTGAACCACAGATTTTTCAATCTGATCAAGAATGTCTTTGTACTGGCTTTGTGATATCATTTTCTTGATTGTCGGTGTTCCAATGAGGATTTCAATTGCTGGTATTCTTCCATTTCCATTGACACTGTTGATTAATCTTTGAGAGATAGCACCAAGCAATACGTTGGAGAGCTGAATTTTTATTTGGTTTTGCTGATCTTTGGGAAACATGTCTATGATACGTGAAACTGCCTCATAAGTATTATTGGAATGCATGGTGCTGAGAATAAGATGCCCTGTTTCTGCTGCATTCATGGCAATGGAAGTGGTTTCAATATCTCTCATTTCACCGATGAGTATTACGTCAGGATCTTGGCGAAGGGCGTCTTTTAGAGCATGGGAGAAACTTGGAGTATCAATCCCAACTTCCCGCTGAGTGATGAAAGAGTTCTTGTTTCTAAAAAGATATTCAATTGGATCTTCTATAGAGATGATGTGAAGATTTTTAGTTTCATTGATAACTTGTACCATGGCGGCGAGAGTTGAGGATTTGCCAGAACCAGTTGGTCCGGTAACCAGTATCAATCCTTGCGGTTTATTACAAAAAGATTTTATCGACTGAGGTAAGTTTAGTGATTCAACAGTGGGAATGGCAAATGGAATATTTCTAAAGACCAGTGAAGTTGTTCCTCTTTGGCGGAATATACTTACTCTAAATCTACCCAATCCCCGAACAGAATAAGAAGTGTCAGCTGAGTGCTTAACCTGAAACCCCTTTTTTTGGATATTGCTCATGATGGATTGGGCAATAGTGTCGATTTCTTCAATTGATAAGGGTGGATCATCAGTGCGTAATAGCTTCCCCTCAATACGCAATATGGGTGGGCACATTGCATGAAGATGCATATCGGAAGCACCTTGATCTTTCATGGATTGTAATAGTTGAATTAAATCCATATTCGCTATTGATTAAATGATAAGATTGATGAGTTTAAGTATCTCAAATAAAGTTGTTGAGAGTAAGGTTTTATTACTTAGTAAGGAGCACAAATTGTCTGTGAAAATTTCAGCTGTTATTTATGCTAATAGTATCGGTGATTATTATTAATAACTTTAGAGGAAAGCTGTGCTTTGATATCAGAGATAATGTGATGCTATGAGGGCTGAAGAGATTAGTTGATGACCAGACATATTCTTCCTAATAAGATTGCAAAATATTGGGAAGAGAGAATTAGTGATGTTGTATTATAAGTGTCTTGTTTAATGCGGAATATTCTAATGTGTGTTGCAAATGAACTATTTTTTCAAAGTGTTTTAATAAATTGCACTAAATTTAAGAAAATTAAAGTATTATCGGCTAAATGTCGATACAGCGTATGATATTTCATATTTTTTTATGGTCAAAACATATTTTGTGATAGAGAGCGTATGAAAATTTATTTTCAGATGAGTTTTAAACCCAGATTTTGCAGTAGGTATCGTAGCGAGGCGCAGAAAACCGTAGCGAAACGTGCAGTTGGAGCGGTTTTATGACGAAGGCATATCCATAGATATGTTTAGGAGTAAAATCGTGAAACAAGCGTTGCAGCAAGGATTTCCAAGTCGTAGTAGATGGCTACTGCAAAATCTGGGTTTAATAGTAATAGTGATTATGCTTATGGTTGTTTCTGTTCAAAAAAGAGCCAGATGTTTCACAAGATTGAGAGGGTAAATGAAAGAGAGAAAAAAGTTTGAGGATCCTAGGCTAAAATTTTTAAATAATATCTCTTCTCTTGTAACTTCGGTTTCTGATTTAGATCACCTTTTAGAATTAATCATTGAATCGGCAACTGAGGTAATGGGAGCTCGAGCAAGTTCACTGTTGTTATTAGACAAAAAGAAAGAAAAACTTTATTTTCGGGCTGCCACTGGAGATAAGAAGGATGATTTGAAAAAGTTTGAAGTCAGTTTAGGAAAAGGAATTGCCGGATATGTGGCTAAAACAGGGAAGCCTCTCTTAGTGGAGGATGTTAAAAAGGGTTCTGTGTGGGATAAGAAGATTAGTGAATCAATTGGGTTTGATACTAAATCTATTGCGTGTGTGCCGATGAAAATGGGTGAGGAGGTTATAGGGGTTGTTGAAATCATTGATAGAGAAGATGGTAAACCTATTAGAAGTGAGGACATGGAAATTCTCATGGCATTTGCAAATTTAGCTGCATCAGCAATAATGAAAGCAACGGAATATAAAAAGGTGGTGGAGGAGAATGCAGGTCTTAAAAGTCAGTTGGATGTGAGATATCAGATTGTAGGGGAAAGTAACGAAACAAAAAAAGTGATTGCTGATGCCATTAAAGTAGCCAATTCCAAAGCAACTGTATTGATTGAAGGTGAAAGCGGTACCGGCAAGGAACTGATAGCCAGACTTATCCATAGATCTGGCCCTCGCAGAGATAAGCCTTTTGTTATTGTCAATTGTGCAGCTCTACCTGAAACCCTTTTAGAAGCTGAACTCTTTGGTCATGAAAAGGGATCATTTACTGGAGCATTCTTTAAGAAGATTGGCTTATTTGAAGCTGCTGATGGTGGTACCATCTTTCTTGATGAAATAGGTGAAATGAGTCAGGGAATGCAGGTAAAACTATTAAGGGTTTTACAAGAATCTACTTTTAATAGAATTGGCAGCTCTGTTTCTATAACCGTTGATGTCAGAGTTATTTCCGCAACTAATAAAGATTTGAAGAAAAGTACCAAAGAAGGGAATTTCAGAGAAGATTTATTCTACAGGATAAATGTAATTCAATTAAAAATGCCGGCGCTTAGGGAGAGAAGGGGGGATATAGCTGTTTTGGCTGAGCACTTTCTCCGGGAATACAGTTCTGATAGAGGGTTGGGAAAAATGGAGATTTCACCAGAAGCTATGAAAGCGATGCTAAGCTACGATTGGCCTGGGAATGTACGTGAATTGGAAAATGCGATTGAAAGGGCTGTTGTAATGGGAGATGGTAATAATATAATGGTGAACGATTTACCTATTGGAAAAACTGATGTAGGATTTCAAGGAGGTATGGAGGTCGGCATGACATTAAAGGATGCACAGGACTTATTCAAGAAGGAGTTTTTAAAAAAAACGTTGGCCTATACCCATGGCAATCGGAAAAAAGCTGCTGAAATCATGGAAATTCAAAGGACATACCTTTCCAGGCTTATAAGTGAGTTTGATTTACGATTTTGATTAAAGAATTATAATCATCCAATCTCTGCAATCTCTCTGTTAGCATCTCATAGATCACATTTTATAAGCTAATCTTTTAAAGAGAAAGCATATTTAAATATAACTAAAATTAAAACCGCAATTATTCCTCCTGTAAGTATCAGACATAATGTAAAGCAATTAAACCCGAATGATTGATTGAATAGTTTATCCAAATTGAAAACATACACTGTATATACGAGAAACAAAATAGCACCTACCAATCCCAGCGTATATCTTCCAAAGGCTAAACACACCATCATAAAAGTGAGTAAAACAGCTATGTACCAAAGAGGCACCTCTAGAACGATGCCTTGTACAAATTCCATCATTAATTCCTTTATACGATTTGGAGTTGATTAGAATTATTTGATCTTATCTACAGAAGTACTTCCCACCCTTACATATATGCTTTCTGTCCTAAACCACGTCGTATGGATTTGCTTTTTTCAAAATATTTTTCAGCATAGTTCCAAAATATTCTGTTGGAAGTATCTTTGATTTGAGAGAGGTTTCTGCTTTCGCAGGTTGCATGTTCCCAAGTCAATTTCATTAGTTGTTCTTTGACCAAATCTAAATCGTCTAACGTAAATTTAAACCATATGGCTGTTGGTCCTATGCTAAATTGATAAGGACGAAGGCCTTTATATTGTCTTCGTTTAAGCCAGTAGGATTCATACCATTCTCTTAAATCAAAAACCGGCTTAGGATTGAAGGCGATATCACGGGGTGTTTCAAACCATATTTCCCCATACTTTTTACCCCTACGCAATTCAATATAAGGAGTGCCATTGATGCCAAAAATCTTAGAGTTGTTCTTTACTTCCCGGCTATTTGTTGCTTTGGTTAGAGAGAGTTTCAATTCTTCCTTCATCTTCCTATACCTCCTTCTGATTTATAAGGTTAGAACATAGATTTTCCCATCACTGCTTCCTGTCAAGAGATCAAGGTTGCCATCATTATTCCAATCCAT
>RCNB010001134.1_pt1 | contig 16965 bp, 15 predicted proteins | sample 2041321 | NCBI WGS metagenome assembly RCNB01 (sample SAMN09708232, study PRJNA481090) | Marine sediment metagenome, whole genome shotgun sequencing project. | reverse complement strand
TTGTTTTGTGTTTTCCTTTGGTTGGCGATCAAGGCTGCACGGCAGCGTGATTTTTCGCTTCACATGCGATTGATGGCCTGTACTGCAATTATTCCACTCGAAGCGGCATTGGAACGGACATATATTTATGGGACGCCCAATCTTGTCCCCAATTTCGATGTCGCCCTTTATGCATCTGTTATCACACTCATTGTACTCATGGCCGTATTGGTTGGAATAGAACGATGGAATAAACGGTCACGCTGGCCATTTGCAGCCTTGTTGGCTTATTTCGTACTCATGTTACTAACCACAGACATCATTGCACAAACGGAGTGGTTTAATTCATTTGCAACTTTTTATGCCAACCTATGACCTAGAGAAATAGCAGTTAAGCACTGGCGCTAGCACCGCGTATAATTAATTGCGGTGGCCCCGAAGTCTCGGGACCTCGCAGAAAATTGCTAGCTTCAGTTCGCTACACTCGTGTCACTTGAATTAATTAACTGCATAGAACGTCGGAAAACCCTAACTGATTTCACGCAACGAACCATAGCCCAACCGTTGTCAATAATTTTGAATGCAGCGTGTAACCTATGTTGATTTCTATTCGTCTTACCACAAAACTTAGAAATCAATCATGAAAAAAACAATCCTTTTATTAACAGTAATTACAATAATACAATTAGGAGTATTCAATTTAAGTGCTCAACAGAAAACACAGGCAACAGCTCTTTTTTCTAAAATAGACACCTATCTAAACGCTGGATCTAAAAATGGCTTTTCTGGAGCAATCGCTGTTGTGAAAAACGGAAAAACTATTATTAACAAAGGCTACGGAATGGCTAACAAGGACACTCAAACTCTTAATAACCCAAATACTATATTTGACATTGGATCTAACACCAAACAATTCACAAGTACAGCAATTTTAAAGCTTGTTGAGCAAAACAAAGTTAATCTTACTGACTCCATAAGTATCTATTTCAAGGATCTACCATTAGAAAAACAACCCATTACCATCCATCAATTGTTAACCCATTCTGCAGGATTTATTAGTGCATTTGGAGGTGATTTTCAAGAAATATCACAAACTGATTTTTTTGACGAACTCTTTGCAAGCGAATTACTTTTTAAGCCTGGTACATCTTACTCATACTCTAATATAGGTTATAGTATTCTCGCTAGAATTATAGAATTAACTTCTAATCAATCTTATGAAGCATTCTTAAACAACCATCTTTTTACACCTGCTAAAATGAGACAAACCGGATACCTTTTACCTAAATGGGATACCTTACAAATCTCTCATGGTTACTATAATAATATAATGAATAGAGGAACAATGATATCAAGGTATCAAGAAACTGGAGATGTCACTTGGCATTTAAAAGGGAATGGCGGAATCAACTCCACCCAAAACGACATGTTACTTTGGTATAAAGCATTAAAAGAAAATAAAATAGTAACGAAAGAATCATTTAGAAAATTAACAACAGCTTATGTTTCAAACCCAAAAGGAACTAGTAATTACGGTTATGGTTGGGCTGTTAAAAATTCAGAAGCCAATAGATTAAGAATATCTCATAATGGAGGTAACGGTATTTTTTCACATTCTATAATATGGTATCCTAAAGATGATATCTATATAGTATATGCTACTAATGCAAGTAGCTCAAAAGTAGAATGGCTTGCTTATAGAATTGCAAAGATAATTTTGGAAGAAAGCTATGTTCCAGAACCTATAGAGGAAAATGTTTACTCATATACAATGAATTACATTAAACAAAATTCAACAGATACATCGAATAAGTTACTTATGTTACTTCAAGAAAATTATGCCGATGACTTTACAAGTTCAAGGGTTTTAAATACAACTGGAAATATACTACTAAGGTTAAATGAAAATATGGATTGGGCACTAGAACTTTTTAAAATGAATGTTGAACGATACCCTGAAGATGGTAATCTTTGGGACTCTTTAGGTGATGGGTATAAGACAAATAATCTAAAAGAAAATGCCATAAAAAGTTATCGAAAAGCAATTGAACTAGGATACAAAGATTCACAAGAAAAGTTAACAAAATTAATTAAGGACTAGAAAACAACTATTGCCAACTACGTGTATATTTCAATATGGAGTCTAGTATGAGTTTCTCGAGATCCAGAAGCTTCGGAACTGCCAAGTTTCCTAAGCGCAGTTCCTTTTTGTTATCTTACACGCTCACCCAACACACTAGCGTAGTGAACTGGCGCTGCTAAACCATACACCAATCGTTGTGTAGAATTTGAGCACTACTGATTAAAACAGCATGAAACTATCAAGAAATAATTATTTCAAGGCAAGAGACTTCATATTGACCAATGCGAGAATGATAGAAAGACGTTTGTTTGAATTCCATTTTGACAACGGAAATGAAGAAGGTGTTTTTCATGCAGTTTATGCTTACCGAAATTCTGATGGCGGTTTTGGTCACGGAATGGAGCCCGATACGGCATCACCTGAAAGTCAGCCACTATTTAGTGTGATGGCTCTTGAAATTTTGGATGAAGTTGGTTATTTGAATACTGAATTGATATTAAAAGATTTCATGCCATACTTTGAAAGTATCACTACCGAAAAAGGAGGAATCCCATGGATGTTAAGACCTAAAAGTGAATATCCATGTGGTGACCATTTTAAGACAGTTAAAGAATGGGCTGCTTTGAGTACTACTGCATCTTTGTTGGGGATTTTGGAAAAATATAAAGTAGATATTCCTTGGATGAACAATGCAGAACAATTTATTTGGAGTGAATTTGAACGAATAAAAGAAAAACATGTTTTTTGCTATCTCTGTGTACCAAGATGGTTAACGTTTTTAAAATACACCAAAAGTCAGGATAAAGCTAAAAAAACAATTAAAGACATAAAGAATTGGATATTGGTTGATGGAGTACTTTGTAAAGATAAATCAGATAATGGTTGGGGACTTTATGGAAAACCACACAGTTTAAATTATGCTTCGTCTTCCGAAAGCCTTCTTAATTCTTTATTTACCAAAGAAACTATTGAATCTGACTTAAATGAACTAATCAATAGACAGAAAAATGACGGCCGTTGGGATACTTGGTATGGAATTAGTGAAGGAACAAAATTGGAATGGGCTGGCATCCAAACATTATGGGCTTTGAAAGTGTTGAGAAATTATAGTAAAATTGAAGATTAAAAAAACTAGACAAAACACCGTGTATAATAGATTGCTAGTCATTTAATGACCATTAGTAACCCCGAAGTCTCGGGGCTGACAGATTTTCTCCTCCCTCCTACTTTTTTGCTAATTTAGTTGCGACCAACAAACGAGCATAGCGCACTGGCGTTGCTAAACCATACACCAAACGTTGTAGTGTATTTTCACGCAACCAAAACCTCAACGATTCATCTAATTAGCATAAAAATTTGCTAACTATGAGTCTGAAAAGAACATTTTTCTTAATAATGATAATGCAAAAGCTCAAAAAAACATTTCTCCTTTCTATCTTCATTTTACTGATTCAATTCAGTATTTATGCACAGAACGATTCCAAATGGAATATAGGAATTGAATTTTCAATTGATAATTTATCTATTTCAGATGATAGAGATGGAATCGATTATATAATCACTGACGGAAATATCAATGGATATGCAATTGAATTCGATAAAAGAAACTACAGTTTCGGAATTGCAGCCAATTATTTAATTCAAGAAAAATTAAGTCTATCATCTGGAATTTTATATTCGAATAAAGATTTGACTGGAACATTCAATTGCGCAACGTGTAACCATATTGGAACTTTTCCAGGTTACTCACCTGAAACAATAAAACAACGGTTTTTAGTAATTCCAATAGCTATAAATTATATATTTTCAACAGGAAAGATTAGACCAGTTATAAACGGCGGATTTAAAAACAACTTGGAAATTAAAAGCGATTTGAAAGAAAATAGTAAAAGTTACTTTTTAGAAGCATTTATTGGCGCTTCAGTTTATTACAATTTTTTTGACAGTTGGGAATCGGGAATAGGATATAATTATCAAATTGCTTTAACTGATTTATACAGAACAGATGAATTTAATCTAAAAACTAATAGTTTCTTTTTGAAAATCAATTACAATATAAAATAACGTTGTATAACACCGTGCGTAATTTATTGCTAAGACCAGTTCGCTGCGCTCGGATCACTTGAATTAATTAACTTCGTAATACATTAAAAAATAGGTTATGAAAAAATACATTTATGTAATCTTACTGTCTTTTGGAATAATCTCCTGTAGTTCGGATAATGACATAAATATTGATAATACAAATTTAACTGGAAAATGGATTTGGGTTTCAAGTTGTGGTGGGTTTACTGGTGGTTGCTGGTATCCTAATGAGGATAACTTCGAATCTATCGAATTTAAAGACGGGTTTATTTACATCAAAAAAATCAACGGAATAATTGATACAGAATCGAACTATATAATAACTGATACAATTATTAATGGCCCTGACAAACTATTCAAAATTGAATTTCAAAATGGACATAATACTTATTTTAGATTTATAGATGATAATTTAAGTATTGAGGGCGGTGATTTTTGGATAGAATATTCAAGAATTCTTAAATAAAAAATTACACACAACAACCGTTAAAGTTCATTGTGGAGTCCAGTATGGGTTTCTCAAGATCCCGAAGCCTCAGGGCTAACAGATTTCCTAAGCGCTGTCCTTTTTGTTATCTTAGTAACTTACGCACCTAACCAAACACAAACGTTACCTGTAACATGAATAAATTAACGCTTCTGATTTGTGTCATTCTAATTGTTTCCTGCGAAGCAGAGAAAAAAAATGAAATAAATAAAATTGCTCGATTTGAGTTACAGGTTGATTCTTTGCGCCTAGAATATAAAATACCAGGAATCAGTGTAGGAATTTCTATCAATGATTCAATTCAATTAAGTAAAGGGTTTGGTATGGCTAACATTGAGCAAAAAATTCCAATGACAGGAAATACGCCTTTACGAATCGCTTCTTTGACCAAACCGATTTTTTCAACAATCCTTATGCGCCTTAAAGAAGAGGGTAAAATTGATTTAAATTGGAGAATCAAAGACTATTATCCCGACTATTTAGGAAGTTGTACAAGAATACTTGGGTATTTTAATGAAGAAATGCCAGAATATTCATTTCTCTTAAATCAGTATCACCCTGAACGCAAAGACATCTCATTAAAGCATCATCTATCACATACCGCTGAAAATATTCCCGGAACAAAATATAAATACAATGGATTTCTTTTTGGTATGTTATCTGATGTAGTAGAGACGGCAACGCAGTTAAAAACTGATAAATGGATTGACAGTTTGGTCATTAAAAAACTGGACTTAAAACATTCAGCATCCTCACAACTAGACGAATCAAAAAAAATTGTATTGGCTAAAATTGCCTTGCCGTATAAAATTGATGACAATGGAAATTATGAAAGAGTTGAATTTCCTGACCCTGATTTAAACGCTGGTGCTGGACTTGTTTTTTCTGCCTATGATTTATTACTATTTGACAAAGCTTTTGTCAATAACAAGATTATTTCAAAAGAAAGTAAAGAGAAGATGCTAAAACCATTTGAGTTGGCAGACAAAAGTCTTTCGCCTTACGGTTATGGTTGGTTTATACAGAAATATAACGGGTACACGTTGGTTTGGCACTATGGGTTACAACCAAACGCTTACTCTGGACTATACCTCAAAGTTCTTGAAAAGAATTTGACTTTAGTGATTCTAGCAAACAACCAAAATTTAAGTGCACCTTTTGACTTAGGCCATGGAAATGTCTTGAATTCAAAGTTTGCAATGGCATTTTTAAACGAATTCTTGAATGAATAAAAATAAAATATTGCAGGTAACAACGTGTATAATTAATTACTAGCGTCAGTTCGCTGTGCTCGTGTTCGCTGGAATTTTCTATATATGATTTGTTTACTAAATTTGGTGCTTAAACAGGCAGCAAACCATATACCAAACGTTAGCAATAATTAGAATAAAACATGAATAAAACAGTTTTAATAGCATTATTATGTGTTTCTATAGTAGCTTGTAAAGACACTAAAGGAAACCATATTCAAAATGACAATAAAGCTGAACAAACAGCTAAAAAGATTTCGACTATTTACGGAAATTATGTAGATGACAGCTATTATAAAAGAGCAGAAGGATTCGATTGGGTAGCTATATCGGTCAAACAAAATGGAGATAAATTAATTTCTGTTTCTATTCGCTCCCGAGCTGATAAAAAAAGGCCAACCTGCACCTTTGACGCTAAAGCCTATAAAAAAGGTAAAAACTCATATGAAACAGTGCAAGATGGAAAGAAAATTATTTTTGACTTTACTGAGGGCAACATGGCTATTTCAACTAAAAATCAAGAAGATTCATATATACTGAACTTCTTTTGTAATGGAGGGGCTACCATAGCAGGTACCTATAAAAAAATCAACGAAAGTCTAGACTCCAAACAAATAGACTTAACATCTTTCTCTAAAGTATTGAACCTGCAAGGTGTTGGTTTCAATATATCTTCAATAAAAAAGAATGGCAAAAAAACGCTTGCCATTTTTACATTTGGCTTAAAGGAGCGAGAATACAATGAAACGTTCAATATCGAGGGTGAACAAGTTATCCATGCAGAAGTGGAAGACCTTAATTCAGATGGCTCACCAGAACTTTTTGTTTATACGCAATCAGTTGGTAGCGGAAGTTATGGGAATGTTTATGCCTTTTCGGTGAATAATAAAAAATCAATGAGTCAGGTTTATTTTCAACCAACAGCAGAAAATAACAAAATCAACAAAGGATATATGGGGCACGATGCGTTTTCGATTGTGGAGAATTCTTTGGCTCAACGCTTCCCAATCTATAAAGAAGGAGATGTCAATGCCAAACCAACTGGAGGGACTAGACAAGTTTCTTACAAGTTGATCGATGGAGAGGCTATGAGAAAACTAGTAATTGATAACATTTCAAAATATTAAAAACTACTGCCAACTCCGTATAAAATTAATCTTGATTTAATGAAAGAAATTCTTATTCTTACGGGAGCTTGCGGAGTTGGAAAATCAACGATTTCTAAAAAATGGGCAAAACTAAAAAAAGGAGCGGTAATCGAATCTGATTATTTTAGGAATTGGATATATAACCAAATTTATAATCGATTTTCAAAAGAAGAAGAAAGTTTGGTTGCGGAATTAACCTTTGTCACAGCTAAAAAATATTTAAACCATAATATGCCTGTTGCAATTGAGAATGTATGGACTCCCTCTGGCTTGAATAAACTCAAAAATGCTCTTGAAATTGAATTTGAGGACGTGAACATAAAATTCGTCTGGTTAAAATGTGATTTGGAAGAAAACCATCAAAGAGATAGATTGCGCCTCGCTGAAAACCAAATGAAAGGTCGAGTAGATATTGTTAATGCTGAATTTTCTGAATATAAGTGGCCCGAATATCTTAATATTTTAGACACTACCCGTTTGACCGAAAAGGAAACGCTGAATCGGATATTAGAATTTTAAACTTAATAAAAAAAACGTGTAGAAACATTGTATATAATTCATGCTGGCATAAGAACTAGATTTAAAACTATTATATTTAATAACTGATTTGCTAGCTGAAAATCCTTTCGGATTTTACGCAGCACAAACATATACCAAACGTTAACGGCAATAAGAGCAAGAACGCCGAAATAAAAAATCTTCTACATACATGAGAATTGAGGTAAAAAAAATAGCAACACTCACAGGACATAGCGACCCAATATATGCTTTAGATAAGGGAACAGTTGAACATCTTATTTTCTCTGGTAGTGGCGATAAGATAATCGCTCAATGGAATTTAAAAACATTTCAAGATAAAAAATTGGTAGCTAGTTATCCTTCCGTTTTATATTCTATTTGTCACATTCCAGAAAAAAAATTATTACTGGCAGGAACTTCAGATGGCCATGTTCATATATTAGATTTAGAAAAGAAAGAAGAAATAAAAATTCTAAAAAATCATACTTCTCAGGTATTTAATATTAGGTATTCTATTGAAACCAATTGCATTTATACGGCTGGTGGAGACGGTAATTTTGCAATTTGTTCACTTGACACCTTCGCCTTAATCAAGATTGAAAAACTATGTAATGAAAAAGTACGTGATATTGATTTTAATTATAAAACTTCTGAGATAGCTGTTGCTTCAGGAGATGGCAACATTCGTATTTTTGACCTAAAAACATTGCTAAAAAAAAAGGCCTTTGTTGGACATCAGCTTTCGTCAAATGTTGTACGCTTCAGTCCTGATGGCAAATTCCTCTTAACGGGGGGTAGAGATGCTCATTTGAACATCTGGCAAGTTGGACATTATGAAAAAATAAAATCAATTCCTGCTCATGATTGGGCAATTTACGATATTGCATACAGTCCAAATTCTAACTTATTTGCTACGGCTAGTCGTGACAAAACATTAAAAATTTGGGATTCGAAAACATTTCAACTATTAAAAGTAATTGACAAAGAAAATTATGATGGACACTTATATTCTGTCAATAAATTAATTTGGAGTACCTACAATAATTATTTGATTTCTGCAGGAGACGATAAAACTATTATAATATGGGAAATAATTTAAACAATTATCAATAAGGAAACAATTTTAGAAACCAAGTTAATTTCAAACAAATGAGATCTATAAGATATGGCTTACTAATATCTTTATTAGTCACAGTATCATGTGCCGTAAATTTTAAAACGCTTCAAAGCGAAGACAACGTATACAAGTTAAGTACGGAAGAGCAATTGAAGAACGAAAACTATATTGAGGCAATCGAAACCTTCTATACGAGTGGAAAAGAGGGCTACTTTACAGGAAAAGCTAATATTCAAATTTATTATAAAATATTTAGACAGGCTAAATTAGAAAGCCCAGCTATTCTTATTTCTTCGGGTCGAACCGAAGCAGCAATAAAGTATAAAGAGTTAATTTTTGATCTTTATAACAATGGGTATTCTGTTTATATCCAAGATCATAGAGGACAGGGGCTGTCTGGTAGAATGACTGAGGATCCAGATATGGGATATATTGACACTTTTCAGTTTTACATTGACGACATGAAATATTTTTATGACAATAGGCTTAAAAAAGCAAATCATAAAAAGACATATTTGTTAGCCCATTCTTTGGGGGGTGCAATTGGCATGACATATTTAGAACAAAACCCTAATGATTTCAATGCCGCCGCATTTTCTTCACCAATGTTAGGTTTTGGTGCACCAATGTGTGGAGCAACTAAGCTCTTGACTGGTAAAAAACCTAAATATGCTTTAAGCCAAAGTAAATATCAAGATGAAAAATTGACATTTGAAAAGAATACGCTTACAGGATCAGAAATTAGATACAATAGAATGAATGCTGCCTTTGCAAAAGATACAGTAGCACGATTAGGTGGGGCTACCTATCAGTGGGTTTATAAATCGTGTCAGCAGTTCGATTATATAAATGATAATATTAAAAATATTCAAACTCCATTTATCCTATTCTCGGCAGAAAATGAAAAAATTGTTAATCCTAAAGCACATCAAAAATTTGTAAATAAAGCACAGAAACTAGGTAAAACATGTGAAGCTTTTCTTATAGAAAATGCACAACATGAATTATTCATTGAAAAAGATGAACAAAGGATTGAAACTATTAACCAAATCTTCAAATATTATAATAGATATTGATTAAAAATAGGCATTGAAATGAAAGAGGTGAATCAATAATTATTATATTAATACTCTCTGATTTAGAAGAATAGGATGAAAAGTTATGCTTTAAACAAACCCGTTATACTCAATTGTCCAGAAGTAACTTTGTAAGCATTTAATCGTCTCTAAGTAAACGGAACACCATGGACACTAAAAAACTTCTCTCTCTAGGTTGGATTACTGCAATCGCCTTTATTTTAGGGACTTTCATATTGGGCAGCCAACTAGAAGATTATAATCCAATTTCTCAAACTGTCAGTGAGATTGGAGAAAAAGGATCCCCTCTTTATATACAATGGCAAATATTTAGTATCGGGATTGGCTGCTTATTAATACTATTTTCAATTGTAGTGACCTCATTTTCAAGGAAGAAGAACTTATCTATTGTACCTGGTATGTTTATTTTGGTTTATGGAATGTCTGAATGTGGTGTCGGTATTTTTCCTTCTCCAGATCCACTCCACAATGTTTTTGGCCTTTCAATGACAGTAGGTTATTTTTCACCATTGATATTTGCTTTACGATGGAAAACCCAACTCGGCATAAGGTTCAAAAGACTATCGCTAATTGCCTTTATTTTAATTGTACTAGGTATCTTTTTAAACCTAACTCCCGCTTTTGCACCATCTCTTTATCCCTTAGAGTATTATGGCATAGTTCAGCGTTTTTTGCTTTTTACGTTCTATATCTACTGTACATATTTAAGCATAAGTTTAATCAATTCTTCACGAACTGCGCATAATAAAGAATAAACGCTATTAAAACGTGCGCTTATTCTAACCGTAGTAAGCACGCCTGGCACCCCTCATAAAAAATGTAAATATCTTCAGGTTTTTCGCTTTCCATATAGCTGAAAATAAATTAAATAGTAAATTATATAATACATAAAGTAAACTTTACTTTACTTTATGTCAAAAATAGTATACATTTGCATAGCAATCAAAATATTAGAATTATGAAAATAAATTATTTACTACCAAATAAATTCAAAATTACGGGATGGGTTTTATTTGGTATAGGTTTAATCTCTGGAGCTTTCCTTTTTTTTGGAGATTTTGGGAATAGCGCTTTACAATTAACTGAGGATATAGTCATAAACGACGGAGATTTTATTGAAGGTAAATCTGCATTTTATAATATCGTTGGTAATAGTCTGATAGACGAAATTATAGCTTTGCTAATAATATTAGGAGGATTAATAGTTGGCTTTTCAAAAGAAAAAATTGAAGATGAGTTTATATATAAATTACGAAACGACTCTTTAGTATGGGCAGTTATCTTTAATTATGTAATATTAATAATGACAGTATTATTTGTTTATGGTCTTAGCTTTTTTCATGTTCTGGTTTTTAACATGTTTACACTATTATTATTTTTTATCATTCGTTTTAATTTTTTAAAATTCAAATCAACTAGCAATGAAGAATAGAATTAAGGTTGAACGTGCCGAAAATGATATGACTCAAGCAAATTTAGCTACTAAAATTGGGGTTAGTAGACAATCCATCAATGCTATTGAAAAAGGGAAATATGTACCATCTACTGTTTTAGCATTAAAAATTTCAAGGCTATTTAAAAAATCCGTAGAAGATATCTTCACCCTAGAAGATACTGATTAATTTAAACAGAGACTTAAGAACTTTTTTCAGCAGGTATACGCATAATTAATTATAGTTGACTTTAATTGTCAAGTCTAATAACATAAAGAAATAATGTTAGAAAAAATTAGATCAATAGGCCTTGTCATAGGTTTATTGGCATCAATCAATCATCTTGCTTCAGCTCAACAAGTTAACGAGAAAGAAGTAGTTGCTTCTTGGAAAGAAATTGATAGTTTATTTAGTGCGCTTGATAATAGAAATTCTCCAGGGGTCAGTTTAGCAATTTCATGGGATCGTCAGCCTATTTACATCAAAAGTTATGGCATGGCGGATATTGAAAACAAAGTTAAGGTAACAAAAGAAACCGCATTCAATTTAGCCTCGCTTACTAAACAGTTTACTGCCTATGCTGTTTTACTTTTAGCAGAGCAGGGTAAATTATCATTAGACGATTCAATCACTAAATATCTACCTGATCTCTCTTTTGGTGAAGTATCGATACGTCAGTTAATGAATCAAACTTCAGGAATACCTAGCGATAAAATTGCGAACTACGGTAGCTTTCCAAGAAGTGGAAAAACTGGACTTTTAAAACTTTACGGAGCACAAACACTCGTTAATCAACCGGGAACTAGATGGGCCTACAACAATAATAATTATAATTTGCTCAGTATTATTATTGAAAAAGTTAGCGGTAAACCTCTTCCCGTTTTTTTATCAGAAGAAGTGTTTATTCCGTTAGGAATGAAACAAAGTTATTTCCCGTTTGGCCCTGGCGCAACGAAAGAAAATCGTGCCTACGGTTATATAAAACGAAATGATAAATTCGTTAACGTTGATAGAAATGATGTTTTTTCGAATTTAGTGGGTGCAGGCGGAATGTATTCATCGGTTAGTGATTTGATACGCTGGGATAAGGCTTTTTATAACAAAAACTATGCTGCTCAACAAAGACGAATTGATGGTAAATATCTGTCTGGAGAAAATGTAAGTTATGGTGCGGGTGTTCATGTTTCTCATAAAGGTGGTGTATTCTCAATAGAGCATGGAGGTACCAGTGGCGCAACTAGTACCTATATTGCACATTATCCAGAATATGGTGCCTCTATTATTATATTAGTCGCTTCAAACCACTACCACTCTAGTCGAGGGGCGAAAAAATTAACCGAACAAATTCGCCAAGAATTATTTAAGCGTTTTGAGCGCTCTTCTAAACCTAAAATTGATAAACAGTCGTGGAATGCTTGGCCACTAGAAAAAGTAAAGGCAACAGCTGGTGTTTGGTTCGGAGAATTAAATGGTACTTTACAACAAGTTGATGTAGAAGTGAGTGATACCAGTAATATACAGTTAAAATTTTTTGATGGTTTCAATCTTGAATTACATCAAGTCGGAAGGGATACTTTCAGATCTGAGGTATTCCCAGATATTTTAGTTCGCTTTAATAGAAATGGTATGCGTTTTTTAGATGAAAAGAAAGTACTTGGATTCATCCAAAAAATCACTAATAATAAACCCCACGTATCTCCTGTAAGTTTAATTGGTAATTACACCGCTTCTGCTTTAAATAATAGTGTTTGGGCATTTTCAATACGAGATGAAGCTTTAGTGGTTACTAAACCATCTGGTCAAACTATGACGATGGAACCTATTTTTAATAACATTGTAGGTAACACGAAAACCAATATTTATTTTGAACAAATTGAGCTACCCGACGGCAAAAGAACATGGGTGTTATTGGGTGGTCAGATTCCGAAAATTCAACTGCATAAAACCAGTATTCAACAGGCGGTTCCTTTGATTAGTGCAGCGTTAGAATCAGACGGTTCTGAAGCCGCTTGGAATCTGTTTAATACCATGCATAAACAAAGTGAAAAGTATGATTTTTCAGAGCCTGCACTAAATAGGCTTGGTTATTCTCTTCTCCGAAATAAGCATCCAATTGAAGCCTTGGCAGTGTTTCAAATGATGGTCAAGACATTTCCAGCGTCTGTGAATGCCCTTGATAGCTTTGCTGATGGTTTATTGGCTAACGATAAAATTTCAGAAGCAAAAAAAACATATCAAGCAATTCTCGCGCTAAATCCAAATCATTCGGATGCACGTCTTATGTTAACTAAATTACAAAAGGCCAAAAATTAATCGCATTAGAACGTTGACAGTAAGCAAAATATTATGCTACGCAACCACATAACGGATTTAGTATCTATTTTAAAAAAATCAACTGAAATATGAAAACCTCTTCTTTAGTTAAAAATTTGGTACTTCCAATAATCACCATATTTATTTTAATTAGCTGCTCAAACGATGACGATGAAATCTCTTATGATTTGACGGGTAGTTGGAAAGTAATCTACTTTATCGACGGTAATAAGAAAATAACTAAAACAGCGGACAATACGTGGCCCGATATTAATAATGGGGACATTACTGCAAATTTTACCGAACCCGATAGCAATGGAAATGGAACAATTTCTGGAATTAAGGTTTCCAATGGGTACAATGGGGACTATACAATTCAAAGGAATGGAGAAATATCAATTGGGCCCATTATTTCAACAGAAATTAACGAACCTGAGTGGACGGAATTATTTCACATTAGTTCAGCTGAAAATTTCGAGATTAGAAACTCAATACTTTTAGTGCACCACAACAACAAGAAAAATGTAATTGCTTTTGAACGGAATTAGGACTTTATAAGTTTCGTACTTAAACTAAAAATGAAATGAAAAGCCAACTACCAACACGGATATAATTAATTGCTACCCTCTGTGTTATTCGAGAACCCTGAAGGATTTTCTCCTCCCTCCTACTTTTTTGCTAATTTAGTTGCGACGCAACACACAAGCGTAGCGAACTGGCGAAGTAAACCAGATACCAACGGTTGTGCGTAATTAAGAATACGTACCAGATTGAACTTTTCGAGAAATTTTAAACAGAATTTGAACATTAGAAAAGTATGAATTTAATAACACTAATAGTAGAATTATGCTAACTGATATTCATCCGAAATTACCAATGCGTGACAAAAATGTTACGCGAGAATTTTATATAAATAAATTGGGATTTAAAGAACTTGGAAGTGTAGACTTTGATGGTTATCTGATGATGAAAAAAGACCAAATTCAAATTCACTTCTTTGAATTTAAAGAACTTGACCCTAAAGAGAATTATGGACAAGTTTATATTCGAACTGACAACATTGACAGTTTTTACCAATCATTATTGGATTACAAAACGACTATCCATCCGAATGGGCTCTTGGAAACCAAACCTTGGGGACAAAAAGAATTTTCCATACTCGACCCAGATAGTAATCTATTAACCTTTGGACAAAGTATTTAGGACAAAACAACGAATGCCAACAAAAGGTATAAGAATATACGGGTCTTTGTGGTTTACGTAGTTTTCAGCTTTGGGGTTACTTTTCTATTTGGTGAATAGAAAATGCTTCGAAAACTCCTACATTTCATACCAAAAATGCTATCTGGCACTTCCTTCTAAATGGATAAACTAGGCCAATTAATAAATTGGATCGAAATGTGAACTTGTAGCGCTTCCCAAGTGGTAAGCATAATTATTTAATTGCTTAAATCAGACCTTCTTCCTCCAGTGACTCTTTTAGCCTGGCCTGATTTTCCCAGAACTGATCTTTGATCTTTTGCATGACCTCATCAAACTCTGAATGGTTTTTTAAAGGTTTCATAAGAGGATCCATTTCTTGGTATATCAGGATCCAATACCAGTAGTTATTTTGTGTTGCGAAAACTTTGAGCTGCTCGATTGCTTGGTCGTTTTTACCCTCTTGAACGTATTTTGAAGCCATACTAGCACTCTTGTAGATAGATTCATCCGTTTCGCAATAATCAGCGTATCCCTTAAAAAAACCAGATGCTTGTTCGTCCAAGCCCATTTTTTTATAGACTATACCGATTTTTAAATCTTCATGGGGATAAATATCCAATCCGTATTTTTCTTTTGCTTTTACAAATTTCTCAAAGTAAAAAAAGGCACTGTCATAGTCCTCTTGGTAATAATGAAAATTAGCTACGTCTTGCAAGATGTCCAAACGGGTAGTATCCTTTTGCCACTCTCGCTCTAATAACTTTGTTGTGTGCTCGATATCCCTGTCCTTGGCAAATAAAGTCAGTGTTTTCAAATAGGGCGCATAAGGGTTCTCTGGATAATGATCTAATGACTTATTAATATATGTTAAAGCCTCCTCAGGAAAACCATTTTGGATAAGTGCATTGCTTAAATTTAAATAAATATAACTTTTGGCAATGGAGTCATTGGCACCAATATCAAGCTGTACGCCCATTAATGCATATTTCAGGGCTTGGCCAGTATCTGGAATATAATTTGCATATAACAAGGAAAGCAATTGAACCACTGCCGATGAATTCGGATTGTACTCTAATGCTTTCTTTAAATGCGGCAGTGCCAATCGATGTTCCTCGTTATACATGTAATATAGTGCCTTTGCGATCAGGCTTATATCGGATTTGGAATCATATAGGAGTGCTTTGTCCGCATAATTATTTATTTGCTCATTGTATTGTTTCTGCTTCTGAATTATATCTAAATAGTAATACGATATTGCAATATTAGCATAGGCCAAGGCAAACTGCTCATCATTTTCTATCGCCTTCTCAAATAAGGGAATGGCCGTTTCCAAACCTTCCTTAGTTCTGGTGTAAAAAGGGTCAAGTGCTTGGAGGTAATAGTCATAGGCCACTAAATTTTCAGTAGGTTTTTTCTCAATTTGTTTCAATTCAGAAGGTGTCACAATTGCCTCAATAGCATCTGCGATTTTCTTAGCCACTTCATTCTGAAGCGCAAATACATCTCCCACTTCACGACTATATTGCTCTACCCAAATCGGCCGATCACTTGAAGCTTCTATCAATTGGATATTGAGCAAAACCTGATCTCCAACTCGCTGACCACTACCCTCTATCAAGTAATTCACATTGAGTTCTTCAGCTATCTCCGCAATCCCCTTTTCCGTATTTCTATACTTCTCTACCGAGGTTCTACTGATGACGCGTAGATCTCCAATCTTCTGTAGATTGTTCAAAGCAGATTCCATGAGCCCATTAACAAAATAGAGGTTGGTAGAATCGCTACTTTCATTTTTGAAGGGTAACACCGCAATAGATTTTACAATCTTAATTTCAGTAGTAACTGTAGTTTCTTTACGGAGAAGTAAAACGGATATAACGATGACGATTAGCGACACCGCTGTTAATAGGTGCCACTTGTATCTATTCAAAACATTAACCTGAATAGCAACATTTTCATCAACCGGTATTCCTTTTCCTACCTCACCAGGTGGATATCCATAATATTCGCGAAAGCATTTAATAAAATAGGAAGTACTTCCAAAACCTACTTGGTATGAAATCTCAGAAACAGTCAATGAGGTCTTACTAACCATCTCCATACCTTTTTGAAGGCGCACTTGACGAATATATTGACTTGCAGAAAGCTGCGTATGTTTTTTAATTTTTCTGAGCAGGTTAGAACGGCTCATGTTCATAGCCTCTGCTAGTTCAGAAACCCCGAATTGTTCGTTGGAAACATTTTCCAGAAC
>RCNB010001133.1_pt1 | contig 16969 bp, 17 predicted proteins | sample 2041321 | NCBI WGS metagenome assembly RCNB01 (sample SAMN09708232, study PRJNA481090) | Marine sediment metagenome, whole genome shotgun sequencing project. | reverse complement strand
CCAGACAGCGTAAGCTTCTCGCGCACGTTGAAATGAGATAGTTTAATCTTTAGACCTTAAAGCTTGGCTCAAATCAGTTTTCTGAAACTCCCTAATAAAGTCGACGAGATAGTCCAGTAGTCCATCTAGTATCTTCCTGCCCCGTTCATATAGTTCATCAACGACTTCTTTTCCTAGTATCGGGGGTCCCTCAAGGTCTAGATCCCATGCTTGAACTGGGATGATTATAGACCCACCTTTATACTGGAAGTTATTGAATCCCTGAGGCTTAATTTCTTTACCGAATAGATCTCTCATTGTATATTTTTCACCCCACTCACCTTTGTATCCAGTGCCTCTTAGGTCCGCTATCTCCTTTCCTCCTATCGCGAGGGAGACAGCAAGTTCTTGTATGAAGGATCCCTTCTCAGGATGGAGATCAGGCATGAGTTGTTTAGCGATATTCCACCAATCGAGAATTGCTACCACAGTACCGAATTCCCTCGCCGCTCTTCCCGCTCTTATCAGCGTTTCACGGTTACCTCCATGACCATTTAGTACGACTATCTTCTTCACGCCATTCCTGTTAAGACTCTTAAAGATGTCAATGTAAAACCTCTCAAGAGTCTGAGGCTGAATGGCGATGGTACCCGGATAGAACTTTTGCTTATCATTTTCCCCATAAGGTAATAATGGTAGGGTAACAACCCCCGCTCTCTTACCAACCTCCTCGGATAACCACTCTACAGAACTAGAGTCGATACTAATCGGTGTCGGTCCGTGGCCATGCAGCGTTCCCACAGGAAGAATTGCTATATCAGAACTCTTGAAGGCATCTTCAGCCTCCATCCAAGACATATCCCAAAGCCTATGCTTCATACACACACTTCCAATCTAATTCATTTTCCACTTATCCATATATTTTGCGCGGATGTAGATATTCGGACTATCCTTGCTTTTTCATATTCTATAAAATATTAAACTCCGCCTTATTGGTGGTATTCAAGTCTAGGTGGTTGGTGTGCCGGCTGTAACCCACCTTCTGTTATTAGCGGCATTTGGCTGTACGGGCTACCCGCATCTCAAGCAGGTCTTCATTGATGCTTATTTGCCCTTTCACCCCGCTGGGTCGGTCGTCTCATCCAGGCCCGTAGCGTTCTCAACCTCCAAGGTATCATTGCGTGCCACGGGAGGTGTCGTTTCTGTCCGGTGCCAGGAGTCTCCCCCTACGCCTCACAGCGTCGCGGTCCTGCATGGTGGATGGAGTTTCCTCAGGCCAGAGGCCCGGAAGCCGCTCACCGGCTCATCAACCACCCAGAACTAAAATTACAGACCTATAAACCCAACGAAAATTAGACAACACTCCAGATCTTACCCTTAACAGATTTAACGACAAGACCCTTCTTACTTAAACCAACAAGACTCGGAACTACCTTTCGCGTAGCAATATTCGTCTTACCTGATAGCTGAACTGCCGTTGCATCCCCCCCCTTTAAAGCACCCATTATCTTCTTCTGAGTCGCTGTTAAACGATATACCCTATTGCCATACTCCGCCATCATGTTGCTAAGCTTACTATCAACGATACTACCACAACTCCAACAAGCAATAATGCCTGCTGGCAACGCTTTTCCACACGATGGACATTTCATCAAATTTACATCATTCACCAACAACAAAAATCACCATAAAACCCTAAAATCAATACACAAACACACTACAAAACACATAAATACCAAACCAAATTTTAAACCATTTGAAAAAAAAACACCTTTAAATGTAGAAATAAACCAATTATGTCACATAAAACCAAGACATTCACCAACACAAAATAACATAAAACCATATTTCGCCCATAAAAATCAATTCAAAAAAAACAACAAACTCTCCATAACAAAAATCCATGCAAATAACCCTACCTAACCTACATCAACTTGCCCACAACAACGAAAAAATGAAAACAAAACCGCTTCCTAAAAAGTACTAAACTATATCCGCTTCTCACTTACAGACGGTGGAACTCGAAGAATGTACCCTAATTATAAAATACGCGCAAGCGTAGTATTATTAATCAAATTAGGGTTGATAATGTATGTCCGAAGAGAATTATTATCGTATTATTATGCGAGATGTCTTTGGACGGTACATGAAATCTACCTTGAAGATGTTATTTCATTTTTTTGTGCCCTTTTTCAACTCTGACGAGTCTGAAATTACAGTTGATAATTTATTTAATCGCATAAATTCTAACATTCCTCCACTATTAATTGATATACGATCTCCCACCGAATTTAATGGAACCGATGAGCTCACAAGGTATGGACATATACAGAATGCTAGGTCAATCCCAATTTTGGAATTAGAATCTAAATTAGAAGATCTTGATTCATTTAAAGAAAAAGAAATAGTAACTATGTGTCCTGGAGGTGGATTATCTTTGGTTGCTGTTGATATTTTAACCGAAGCAGGTTTTTCTGATGTTAAGAGCTTAAAAGGGGGGACGGATTTGTGGCACAAAAAAGGGTATCCCACCACTACAGCCTAGAATAAACGTACGTAGTTTGTGATATTATTTTTTTTCGTCGTCTTTAATTGTTTGTGCAAGTGAATTGCTAAGGTGGTTCTTTATTTTATTATATTCTCTTTTAACATCATATTCTATCCGTTTTTTGAATATCTCAAAGTCGTCTTCTTTCCATTTGCTTCCTCGATATCCACTGTTCAGGATCACGCTTAGAATATCGTCTAGAACCTTCTCTAACTCTGGTGTTAAATTTTCCAAAAAAGGTGTTGTTGCACTACCGAGGAGAATGTAATCAGCTAGTATATCGAAAAAAGTCTGCATACCTGGGAGTAGTAATGAATATTCAACTAAATTTTCATAGAATATTGAGACTTCTGGATTGGGTTTAATCCAATTTCCATCTTTCGGGTGTTTATATGGTAGGTCGCTTAGGTCGAAAACGAAGCTGGCGTCGCCTAACCCCTCTTCATAAGCTCTTTTTAAATGGATAATGTTGAACGGATCATATCCCATGAGTTGACACGCAACAGCGTCTGCTGCGACAACATCGTTAGAAGCTATTACTGTTTGGGCATACACCGGTGTGCATGATAGCGGTCCCCAAGCCTCACCCCCAATGGTCCCATCTATTACAGTCAGGTTTGGTGTGAAGGCTCTGTTAACATCGCAGATCACCTCCTCAATTCCAAACCTGTGGTATTTCGCTTTGTTCTCTTGAGGAAATGTACCATACATGTTTTTCATACCGATTGTGATGCTGGTAAGGAGATGAGTCTTCATAGTGGGGACCGAGATAATTACATCAGCATTAACCATTTCTTTTGAGACAGGAACGATACCTATGGCGCTTTCTTTGCCAAAGTCGAAGTCCACCTTTTTTGTTTTAGTGAGGTTAATTAGTGGGACTTTAATATTTTCAGCCCACTCAATCCAGCCTTGTTCTTTTGCTGCTGGTTCGAACTTTGTCCAGATCATATCAGCATCAGCCACGGTGGGTTTGGCGTTTACCTCTCTGATCATCATGACCAACTCTTCCACGACTTCCAGGCTGGTGAAACTGCCTTCTATCTTTGGGTTCCCACCACATATGTTGGGTTTGATGAGAACTTTATCCCCCTCCTTCACGAAGTTCCTTATGCCACCGATGGCATCGATTGCTTCTCTCGTGATTTTACTTGGTGATTCTCCTCGTCGAACGGCAATTTCCGTGACAGTTTTCTTCTTTTTACTTTTGACATGTTTATAGTAGACTGTTTGAAGTGTGAATGCTCCTCTGTCTTGGTAGGAAGCTAAAATATAGCCGAAAGTGATCCATAAAGGATATAGTAGAAACATAAAGTTAACGAAGGAAACAGGGACATCAGTTTTTTTGATCCCAGTCATCATTGTATGAAACATCCATACAGAGCCTTCACTATAAGGTAAAGGCCAAGGAATTACATCCATATAAAGTAATGAACTAATTCCTATGAAGAGAGGAATCGAGATAAACGCTGCTACTAAAATAGTGATTTTAAAACTCCATCGTCTTCTTCTTGAGATGTAATACAGGAACATTCCAAGAATGAAGAGCATTGGGGGATCTAGAAAGAAACTCACGACTATCTCTAACCAAATATCTGTTACCAATATTAAAAAATACTCACAAATACCATATGTATTGGAATGAAATTATCCAATACAACAATTTTTTTGGCAATGATCACCGCCAATATATTCGCTTTGTATTGGGGAGGATACCACACTCTTATGCCGATCCTCTACATCTCTGGCCTAGCTCTGACCTCAGTCATCTATGGGTGGATGTCTTTAAGGATGAAGACAAGAGATCTAATGGTCCTGACAAGTGTATCTATCATCGTAGCGTTTATCGACGAATATTCTCACACCGTAGCAGAAGCCTTCACATACTTCGACCGCATGCAACCCTCACCTCTTACAGTATTTGGCTGGGGGCTTTTCATTCCAGTCATCCTTACCCTTGCTCAGCACCTTTACGAAAAGATTTCCCTTGAGAAGTTGTTGAACAATATACCCAGGATTGCCCCTGCAATAATCTCCATCTTAATGCTAATCATATGCTTCTGGACACAAAATTACTTCTTCATTCTCCTCCAGTTTCCCCTAGCATTGGTTTACATATTTCTAGTTGTTTCTAGCTTGTTCTACACGAGCCAGCAAAAGTCGGGATGGAATACCTTGGTAATGATTATCAGTTTGGTCACTAGTGCACTCATGGAGTTCATAGGGGCAATGGAGGGTATGTGGACTTTTCATTTTAATGAGCCGTTACAATTCTTTTTGTTGTTTACTTGGACCCTTAGAACATGGACTATCCTCGCAGTCGCTTCTATTCTTGGGGTCGAACTTCATAAACCGGAATAAACACGCGCGTAAAATTAGAAAGTGGTGGGGCTAGAAGGATTTGAACCCTCGGCATTTGGGTTTCCGCTCCAAAAACTCTTCATCCCGTTACCGGTCAGCAGATACTATGTATATTTTCTGGAGCCCAACGTCATACCAGGCTAGACCACAGCCCCACCTGCAGAAAACCAGTACTCATCTCAAAGTAAATAAAGATTACAGTGTCACAAAACACTGTAACCAAGAAAATACAAAATACAAATAAAGAAGAATAAATCACTTTACCAATTCTTTGAAGATTAGAATATCCTCTACAAAATCTGGAATCCTGACGTACAAGTATGAACCGTTGAAACCTAATTCCTAGGAACCATCCGAGTATAACTTAAATAGAAACCAGAGAAACATCAACCAGAATATTATGGTCAATCCCAACATCCTAAGCCAGAGATATGCAACCCCAGAAATCAACCAAATCTTCAGCGAAAAAGGGAAAATACTTCTCGAAAGACAACTCTGGTTATCCATCCTCAAAGCCCAGAAAAAACTAGGATACCCAATTCCAGAAGAAGCCATAAAAAAATATGAAAAAGCAATACCCAATATCGATCTAAATAAAATAAAAGAAATTGAAATGCAAACAAAACACGACGTCAAGGCCAAGATAGAAGCCTACAACCAAGCCGCAGGAGAAATAGAATACATCCACATGGGAATGACTAGCCGAGATCTTACCGAAAACGTAGAACAATTCCAAATAAAAAAAGCATCAGAAATCATTTTCGGCAAATACATCAGCATATTACGACACTTAACCGATAAAGCCCAAGAATACAGAAGTATCCAACTAGTTGCTAGGACTCACCACCAAGCAGCCCAACCTACATTATTGGGACGCAGATTCGCAATGTGGGCTGAGGAAATCCACATCCACCTGAAGGAATACGAAAACTTCATACAAAACTATCCTCTCAGAGGAGTAAAGGGACCAGTTGGAACCCAATTCGACATGACTAACTTACTAGGATCAACCGAAAAAGCAGAACAATTAGAAAAAAATGTAGCAGATGACCTCGGATTCAAAACTACACTCAAAGCAACAGGACAGGTCTACCCCCGCAGTCTTGATTACAAACTCACAGCACACCTATCATCAATCAGCTCAGCTTGTGAAAACTTTGCAATAACTATGCGACTAATGGCAGGATATGAACTTGTAACAGAGGGCTTCCAACAAGGTCAGGTTGGTAGCAGTGTAATGCCCCATAAGATGAATACCAGAAGCTGTGAAAGAATATGTGCCTTAGCAGAACTCCAGAAAATGTATTCAGATGGAACATCACGTCTTATGGGGGGCCAATGGGAAGAAGGAGACGTAAGCTGCAGCGCAATACGTCGCGTAATTATCCCAGACGCTTTCTATACAGCTGATGGAATAGCTGAAACCACACTCACAGTCCTTAACAATATGGGACCATACCTCCAAGTCATAGAAGCTGAACTAAACAAATACATGCCCTTTCTCGCCACCACAGCCATTCTAACTCACGCCCTCAAACAAGGTATAGGGCGAGAACAAGCTCATAGTATAATCAAAAAACATGCAATAGCAGAAGCCCTAAAAATGAGAAATAAGGGAATACACCAAAACAATCTAGCAGAAAATCTAGCAAATGATCCGATATTTATAGAAAATGGTATAACATTACAAAATATCAATATTATAATCGATAAACGTTCCAATTATATCGGAAATGCCCAGAAACAAATTGACGAAATAATTGAAAATACAAAACAAACTATCATTAAATACACTAGTCAAGCAAGTTATGAACCCAAAGAAATTCTATAACGATAAGCAAACATATTTACAAACACCGAAATCTTTAAACAACACACTCTAAGCAATATGGATAGGTTACCGGCCAAAGGGCGTGGGATCCACCCGAACCCATTCCGAACTCGGAAGTTAAACCGCGCTCCGTTTACGGTTGTAGTGAAGTCTTCGGCTCCGCAAACCCGTGAAAGCTGGTTGCCTACCTTTTCAAACTCATTCGAAGATTAGTGAATATTTATAACGCATGAAAGTGCACTCAGTTGAAGTGAATTACATGTTCCAACAGGTAGCCCAGTTATTCCAGGATAACAGCGATATTGGTATGGTAATACAAACCCTATTCAGCTTAGTATTCATTGTTTACCTCTTTTACGCTCAAAAGTTCCAAGCCTCTCAAATGCTACGGCAAATTGAAGTTACCCTCCGTAAAGTTAAAAACATCAAAGATGAAGGCAGAAAAATAACTATAAAAACTGTAAAACAGATAGGTAAACCTGTAGAAGATCCAACTGAAAAAGTTGATAGATTCCTCGAATCCTTTGCAATAGGTCCAGTTGGTCTTGATCCCGCTGGCATTATAGGAAAATTAGATCATATATTGAAGGTTCGTGAATTCTCAGCCATGGAAGCTGTAAAAGATATGGCTCCAAACGCTGATGATGTTGAACTCCACAATATCGAAAACCTGTTAGAAGCATCCCAACAATTATATGTTTACTACAAAGTTCTCCGACATGTTTACCTTCTAGGTAAGAAAACTATGAATATCTACATTATAATGCAGATTCATATGCAATTAGCAATGTTAGTTAAGGAAATAGAGTCCATTTCATATGCTATTCAAGCATTCAAAGATGGTATACCTATTGGAGACGGAGTTGGTGCAATGGTGGCAGCCAAATTAATGTATGGATATGAATACACTGACATTGCCCATGAGATGGTTGCAGCAGAAGTACCTTTTGAGGAAAGAACTCTTATCGTTACGAAAGCAAAAGGTCCAGGTGGATCAGTTGGAAAACCTGGTGAAGCAATAAAGAACTTGGTCAATAACAGAAAGAATATTAAAACAATTATTATGATTGACGCAGCAGGAAAACTGGAAGGAGAACCTGTTGGAGGAATAGCAGAGGGCGTAGGGGCAGCCATTGGAGGAATAGGCGTTGAAAAGTACAAGATTGAACAGGCTGCTAATGATAATGACATTCCTATCTATGCTGTTGCTATTAAGCAGGATATGACTCATGTCATCGCACCTATGGTTGAAGAACTCTACAAAGCAACAGACAAGGCAGTCGAAGTCGTAAAACGAATAATCCTGGAGAAAAGCGAACCCGGAGACACATTAATTATTGCAGGTATCGGAAACACAATGGGGATCTCACAGTAATGACTGAAACAGGACAAGTAAATGTAGGTGGAGCTACACTAACATGGAACAACCTAGCGGTAATAATTATTCTAGGCTTCATCGGAATTGCTAGCCTTTTCATGGGATTCCAAAATTATGGAACAGAAGACGAATACTTCACGATATACGTATTCTTAGGCGTTTCATGTTTTGCTGCAATAGGATATTTCTTCTTCAGAAGAGGTGCTAGTCCAACGAAATCAGATATTCCCACAGTCAAAATAGTAACTGTACTGGAATGTGGATCATGCAATCTGAAAAGAATACGTGACTTCAAACCCGGTGATTATGTTAACAAGAGTGATGAGCCCTGTACACGCTGTGATGGTAACATGCGGATTATAGGTATCCATAGAAGAAGCGATCCAAAAGACAAAAAAACTAAGCAGTAGTAACTAAGCATCCATCTTCGGTCACAATGATGGTATGTTCTGCCTGAGCTACAGGCATACCACTTTTCTCAATTAATTGAGGATAAGAGTGTACACTTCTTGACTGAACTAGCTCCCGGAATGCATCACTTCCATCTGGAAATTTGTGTAATACCAAACGACTAGCAAAAGGCATTGTATTAAACTCGGACTGAATATACTTGGCCATTTTTTTTGTCAAACTGCCAGAGATGCGATGCTTTTTCTTGAATAAGTAAATATTACTTGGGGCTCCATCAATTACTACGCCCGCAGCATTATGGGGTACTGTGAATGGTTCAATAGCGTAAACATCACCAATATTCAAAGTTTGCATTCTTCTTTGGCTAATATTTGGAATCGAACTACCCGAGTGAACAATAAATCTGCTCATCTTATGGCCTGTGAGATTGCGAATTGGCTGATAGCCTCTTCTTTTGATAGTTTTCTCGATAACATCACCAATATCTCCAGCATTCACCCCTGATCTAACGTTACTAATGGCGGCGTCCAATGCAGCTTTAGCCGCATCTACCATAGAATTGTATTTGGAATCAAAGCACACTGTTACTGCTGTGTCAGCAATATAACCATCAACATGAACACCAATGTCAAGTTTCACTAAAGAGTCATCAGGTAACTCTGTTTCATCATGTAAAGGTGATGTATAATGTGCAGCAACCTCATTAATATCCACATTACAGGGAAAAGCTTGCTTACCCCCCATTTCTATAATGGATTTATGGACAAAGTCACAAATTTCTATTACTTTGCGTCCTGGTTCAATTAAGCTCAGAGCGTCTTCCCTAACTTTAGCTGCTATCTCTCCCGCTCTAAGTAACGCATCATATGGATCCATTGCTGTTCGTTTAGCAATGTTCATCATAAGGAAAAAGGGTTGCCTATGCAGTTAGTTTCTTATATTTTTCAAATATAAAATAAACTATTTTTCTTCCATTTCCACCAAATATATTACAGAAACGTTAAATATTTCTTTAAAACGATGCATATATTTTAGATAGTCACATATTAAACTAAATTTTTTTTAAATATTCTATTTAATGAAATTCAAGATATAAAATCATGTAACTAGAACATAGTAAAAACCGCTAAAAATACTGTTTTTTCAAGATAGCTACTTTCTATATCCTAAAAAGAAAATATATTAATAAAAATCTGAAATTCAGGCTTTAACTATTAGAGCAAATCCTTCTCGATCATATTTGCGAATTGTAATATTTCCACGTCGCTGTTCTCGATATTTTCCAGCTCTACCTAACTTGATATCTTCAGCTGTCTTTAGAACTCGTGCAATGATCTCTTTATCGATAAACGTTTCGTTATGGCTTGGCATTAGATGATCATAATGGTCGGATAATTCATCCATTCTTCTGTAACTGTTTATGAAGTCATCAAGGTTTGTTGTTGAACCATAAACGTATAGGGGTGCATTATAGAAGATATCTCCAGTCCAGAATAGTCCTGAATCTCTATCAAGTATACAAATTGAGTCCGGGCTATGTCCGGGGGTATAGATTATCTCCAGAGCCTTCCCCCCTAGTTCTATAATATCTCCGTCTTTCAACCACTTTGTTACATTGAAAGGTGATATGTGAAAACTCTCTGGAGTCAGTCCTTCTGGTAGTTTTTTCCAGTACATACCTGTTCCAAGAGCATTTTTCATACTTCCATGTGTTCTACCTTTTTCAGCATTTTCTCTCGCGAAAGGATGGTCATAGACAGCAATATCTGAAAACTCGCTGTGCTTTCCTATGTGGTCCACATGGGTGTGAGTCGTTATCACAATTATCGGGAGGTCGGTTAGTTCCTCTACTAAAGTCTTAATATCACCCATTCCATACCCCGTGTCAACGAGTGCTGCTTTTTCATCACCAAGAATTAAGTATGAGATAACCTCTTGGAACTGCCCATCTTCGTAAAGAGCGTAGACTTCGGGAGTTATTTCATAGACGTTAAACCATTCTTGATTCGTTTCAACCATCTGGAAGCGTGACCAGGATGATCGGGGAAGTGCATCGAACCAGTTATTTGGTATTATAAGATCTTCATCTTTCTTATCTGGGTTGGACATATAATGGATGCTTGATCTAAGCTGTCATATTATCTTATCGTACGCGCGCGGAATTATAAGGAGAGAAGATTCTTAGAAATCTATTTTGGTTTCTTTCCTTAAAATTATATTTTGAGCAAAGATATTGGAAATATTAGTTCAAGTAGGATTTTATGTCTTATCGTATTATATTTGAGAATTCCTTGTCGGATAGAGTTATATTTTGTTCAGTATATTCTGGATGATCTAACTTGGACTGTGATATTCTGGTTATTGGTGCAGGTGCACTTGGCATGAGTTCAGCCTATCACTTGAAAGAGTCATTTCCCGATAAGAGGGTACTTGTTGTTGACAAATTTGGGAGTTCTGCACAAGGTAACAGTGCTAAGAGTGAGGGTGCATTCCGAAATATGTTTGTATCTGAAACCAATTACATGCTAGCCAATTCGTCAATTGATTGGTTCCAGTACATGCAGGACGAGTTAGGATATAATTTGAAGCTTAACCATCTTGGTTATTTATGGTTGTACAGTAAGACACAATTTGGTAAATTAAAGTCCGGATATGAGAGAATGGAGGAGCAAGGGGTTGATTTAAGGTATCTTGAGGAATCTGAAATTAATGCTTGTATTCCGGAGCTTGTAACAAATTTTGATAGTGACGAAGACGCTAAACTCATGAACCTTCAAAATGTTGACTATGGGGTTTATGGAAAAAAATGTGGTAGCCTTGACGTAGATTCCATGGTTAAGAGTTATGAAAAGGAGTTCCTCAAACTCGGTGGGGAGACATTGTATAATGTAGACGTTAATGGTCTCATTCTCAAACCTAAAGAGGAGCTGGATATACCCGGGGAACCTTTTATCTGGCAGAATAAAGTCGTTAAGGGAGCTAGGACCAACAAAGGAAACATATTTGCAGATACAACAGTTTTAGCTATAGGTGCATGGGCGAATATGCTCCTGAATCCAATTGGGTTGGACTCGTATATTAAGCCAAAGAAACGGCAGTTGTTTGCATTCAAAGATAAAAAGTTAGGTGGGCTTCTTAACATCAAGGAATTAAACGAGAGCGGAGGGCTCCCTCTCACAGTACTCCCCACGGCTGGTGTTTTCTTGAAATCGGAGTTGACAGAAGGTAGTTTATGGGTAGGGTGTGCCGATGACCTTGGAAGGGCGTTTAAACTTGAGGAAGATGCTCAACCTGAAGATGACTATTACACTAACAACATCTACCACGTCCTAGAGAAATATTTTCCATGCTTTAATGATATCAGGCCAGTGAATAGTTGGGCTGGACAATATGCTATAAATAGTTTAGACGGTGCTCCCATCGTAGAACCCCACCCCGGATTAATATATGTCGGTGGAGCGAGTGGCAGTGGAATAATGAAATGTGATGCAATCGGAAGGATAGCTACTGGAGTTTATGCTGGTTTAGAATATGTAGATCTTTTTGATGGGAATAAGTTCCGGGTTACTGATATTGGAATATCTAATAGAGACGTAAAGAAAGAGAGTATGATTATCTAACTTTCCCGATTTTTAACTCCCCTGACGACCCCTTCTATCAAGTTATATAGTGCTTTTAGGCTTCTTCCATCTGGATCTCTACCAGAAGGATATGATGCGACTCCAAAGGCGGCTGCAGATGGATGTTCAAACATCATCTCCAGTGCATTAGCTAACTCTATACTAGTTGGTCCATCAGCGACAGTGAGACCATGTCCTGGTACCTCCTCGGGGTCAAGGATATCCATGTCTACGTGGATGTAAATGAGATCTGTATGGGTAGCTAGCCTCTCCATCTCCAAGTCTATACCCATTGTTAAATTTCGTATTTGTTCAACTGTTATGTGTTCAATATTGGTGTTATCCAAGATCTCTTGTTCCAAAGGATCTGTATCCCTTACACCCGCCATTGTCACATATTTTGTTGGTAACGCTGGGTCAAGACCACATTTCAATCTAAGGCGATGTAGACAAAGTCCTGTTGATATGGCGACAGGCATACCTCCAAGCATTCCGCTTAGTGTTGTCTCTGGGGTGTTTATATCCCCATGAGCGTCTATCCATACTAATCCTACCTTTAAAGGTCGATTTGTAGGACCTGAATGCTGCACTCCAGCAAGCATGCCCATTAATCCATTACAATTTGATAGTAAACCAATTGGGAGCAGCCCATCTCGTAACTGCTCTGACACTATCTCTTTTAAATGATAATTAGCTATTCCCACGAGATGCCAAGCACCATATTCCTTTGCTTCTTCTGGGGTCAACGTTGCTGTTCTCGAATCAACTATTGAACATCCATTATCTTCAAGAAGTTTGTGAAGTCCCCCTTCCTCGACTATTGTTGGTCCGGTTGATAGCCCTGTTCCTCCCCTTGATCCTGAATGGAGGAGTTTAGAAATCCCTACTCTGAGTTTAGAATCTGACATAACTGAGCATAGTATATAGTATACTTAAGGATGGCTAGGGCAAGTTTTTTGTTATATTAAGTTTCCCTATTCTTGATTGATTTGAATATAGATAAAATTCGTCGAGAATACTTTCCTGTCACTGAGAATTATGTTTACATGAATACTGCAAACCATGGTCCACCGAGTGTACCCGTTCAAGAGGCTGTGAGAGGTTTCTTACTTGATTGGGATAGGCTCAGTAGGAATGGTGATAAGCGTACATTAGAAGCGTGTGATAGTTTCGCTAAACTAGTGAAAGCTTCTGGAAATGAAGTATGTGCCCAACCTAATACTTCTTCAGGTCTTGCAGCAGTTGCAGAATCTCTCACTTATGAACGGGGTATGAATGTTATTGTTAATGATTTGGAGAATGCTGCAAATATCTATCCGTGGATGGCTCAACAACGGAAGGGAGTTGAGATGCGGGTTGTTAAGGGAGTTGAAGGTGAAGTTAAACTTCAAGATATAGAGAAATCTATTGATGACAATACTCAGGTTATCGCCATTAGTCATGTTCAGTGGCTTACTGGTGCAAGAGCGGATCTGAAAGCAATATCTGAGTTGGCTCATGATCATGGGGCATACCTGGTTGTGGATGGTATACAAGCTGCTGGCGGTCTGAAAATAGATGTGAAAAAGGAGGACGTGGATTTCTATGCTGCTGGTAGTTACAAGTGGCTTCTGGGACCGGGTGGAGCAGGATTCCTTTATGTCCGTGATGATCTCATCGAAAACATTGTTCCTTCAGTATATGGTTACCGTGGTGCACGCGGTGGGTTAGAACCTAAACTCAAGGATACAGCCAAACGTTTAGAATTCGGTGAACCATCCTACCTCAGCTTCGTGGGAACAGATGCGGCAATCAAAATGTTCTTGGAGATTGGTGTTTCAGAGATAGAAACCCATGTTTTAAAGCTCTCAGGATTACTTCATGATGGTCTCAACGATTTAGGTGTGAATATTATCTCTCCAAGTGGTCTAGATAAGCGGAGTGGTGTAGTCACTTTTCAGACAAATAATATGGATGTCTTGAAGAAGAGTCTTGATGCAGCGGGTTTCGTTGTCTCCGTGAGAGCCATGGGGATAAGGGTTTCAGCTAACTATTATAATACCGAAGAGGAAATTACAAAATTCCTAGAGCACGTTAAGCAGAATAAATAGAATACCCTTTTTTCCTACTTTTTCTCTTTAGATGTACTCAAGGAGGCGTCATATGTATATAGCTGCTGTTAAGAACACAGACTGGATAGTAGCCATCGGTGGAGTCAGAGACGTTGAGTTTAGTGACGTTGACGAAATACTATCTAAGGTACGATCTATTTCAGGTGGAACCCCATTTCAGTTATTTAATGCTGATCTTATCTCAGGTTGGAAGCATCTATACTATGCTGCTGTTAATGCAGTAAACACCTTCACTTCAGGGGCAGGTATATCTAGGAGTCTTTCACTAGAGACGCTTCTTTATGCCTCTTGTCAGAACCAAATTTCCAGTGCCTTCAAGTTATTGGGATTAAAACCAGGAGACAGAAATGTTGCAGTCATGGTTTTTGGTAAACAAAAGAATGAGTTACTTAAGGTTTTAGAAGCAATTTCTGAGCTTCTGGGTGTTAGAGAAGATAAAGTACTAGAATTAAATGATGTGAAAATGCCTAGTCTTAAGAAAGCTTATGGGATCTCTGATATCGAATTGGCAACAGTAAAGAGAAATGATGCTTTAACTTGGCTCATAATTGAGCGCGGCGCGCTTCTAAGAAGATAGCGGCTTTTTCTTTCTGTACGTTGAGTATCGCTAACGGTGGAATCACAGAGATACCTGTGTAATCTCCTATAACCTCTACGAGTACAACCCAGTCCGGGTTCTCAAGGTCTACTTTATTGTCAATGACCGATGCAACAGCATCAATAATTTGGCTGCTTCTAAGGGTCGTCTTGCGTTTCTCAACTGTTATCCTGTAGAAATCATTTGGGGCGATGACTGATGCTTGCTCTTGTGCAGTTTTAGCTATATCCTCTAAGTCTGTTCGAGTTATAATCTGGATTGGTATTATCCTGAGGAGATTTCGGAAATGGCTAGGTTTTTCGAGTAATGCTTTTCGGAGTTTTTCTATAGCTTCTAATGGTGGTATGCTAGTTTTTGCCGTAATGATTCCATTAATTCTGAGCTTGGAAACCTTGGGGTTTTCATCTCCAGCTACACGTAAGTGCATCCATAATTCGCTTGCTGCCCTACTCTGAGTGAACCGTTCACTAGTGGCTAATATGTTGAAGTCCATTGTCGTTGCTTCTCCTTTACCCCCACGCTTTTATATTCTCCTCACTTATGGCGTCTGAGTGTCCAGATTGAAGGTTGGTGCACGCTGCGGCTACTGCCTCATCCATAGGGGTTACAACATCATCAAACGGTCCACAGACGACCCTAAGAAGCAGATTCAGGCAATGACGGAACTGATGCAAATGATGGGGGAAGAATTCAATGCAGATACTGTGCCTAGCTATATAGGAGCTGAAAGGGACCGGATTATCAAACGGGTGACAGACTGCCCTGATGCATATGCCGAGATGAAGCAAGATGCAAACGTGATGGCTCTGGAGATGCTCCCCCAATTAAATGTTCTACTGAACGAAGTCTCTGAGGATGAACGGTTTAGGAGGGCGTGCCTGGTTTCGTGTTTAGGGAATGTTATTGAGTATGATGTTCCAGGGCATAGCAGTGATATTGATGCGGCTTTAAAGCTACTTGATGATGGGTTCTGTATCGATGATACTGACGATTTGAAGACTCTTCTAGGCGATGACGTTCATGTGTTGTTCCTCACGGATAATGCGGGAGAGATTGTCTTTGACCGGTTAGTAGTTCAAGAGCTTCACCGACTCGGTTGCGTTGTTACAGTAGCAGTTAAGGGAGGTCCCAGTCTGAATGATGCTCTAATGGAGGATGCAGTTGCTTCTGGTATGACTGCTGAAGCTGACAACGTGATTACTACGGGGTCGGATTGTATTGGTGTCAAGCTGGATGTATCTTCCGAGGAATTCCGAAATAATTTCTATAATGCAGACGTGATAATAGCGAAGGGGATGGCTAATTGGGAGACCCTAACCGAGGTACCCAGCCCCTCACCTCTTCTTTATTTGCTACGGTCCAAATGTGAACCGGTTGCGGATGCAGTCGGGGTTCCCCTAAATTCCAGTATAGCTAAACTGGTGCCTGTTGGATGGCATCTAGTCTAGAACTTCCTTTATCTTCTCTTCACTGATGGGCCCTATTCTGAGTATTCTGGGATGTTCCCCAGTAAGGTCAAGGACTGTGGAGCCTACCACTCCCGGGCTTGGACCGCCGTCAAGGATGAAGTCAACCTCTTCACCCAATTGTTCTGCAGCCTCCACAGCTGTGGTTGCAGGAGGTTGTCCCGATTTGTTTGCACTAGTGCTTACTATACATCCTCCTGCTTGCTGCACTAGGCTTATAGCGGTGGTATTTCCAGGAATTCGTAGTCCAATGGTGGTCTTTCCTTGTGTGACTGCCTGAGGATAAATACCCCGTGCTTGAAGAATGAGCATGAGGGGGCCTGGCCAGAAGTGTGTTGCCAGTCTGCGAGCTGTTTCGTTAAATATTGCTTCTTGCTGAGCGGATTCCATGTCGCTGCATATAAGGGGCAGGGCTTTTTCCTCTCTTCCTTTCACTCTGCAGATGCGTTCAGTAGCTTCCCTATTCCGGGGGTTACAACCAATACCGTAGACTGTTTCGGTGGGGTAGACTACAATACCTCCGTTTTTAATGATCACCGCTGCCTTGCGGATGTTTTCCGTATCTGCGGTGTGGATGTTCATAGGGTTCTTTTCTATTTACTGGTTTTTATGGTTGGCGTTGTGTGTGGTAAGTTATTATAAGCCTTTTCCAGAGTGTCCAGTTTA
>RCNB010001132.1_pt1 | contig 16987 bp, 15 predicted proteins | sample 2041321 | NCBI WGS metagenome assembly RCNB01 (sample SAMN09708232, study PRJNA481090) | Marine sediment metagenome, whole genome shotgun sequencing project. | reverse complement strand
GAACAAAGCCAAAAGAGGGAAGATAGAGATAGTGCTCAGCTAACAGTTCATGATGAGGGAAGATGTGACAGACTGGAAGTAGAGTGACAAAGAACCAGATTAAAGAAAAAGCCATAATTTTATTCTTGCAGAGGAGCCTTAAGGTGAGAAAGGCAATTGCGCACAAAGCCATAAGAGAAAATATGGTTTCTGGTTCTAACAGAGATTGGGATAAGGGGAAAGAATTGAAGGAGTAGTCGGCTATCAGATTGATGGGAAAGAAAAGCAGTTTGATGTAGTAAAAAAGTATTTTACCCACCGTAAGAAATTGAATGTATAGATCTCCTCCGTAGAACCCTTCTTTATTTGAGGGTGATTTTAATAACACCTTGTAGCAGGTAAAGAGAATGGCCGGCACCAAAAAGGTGAGATAGAATATTTTATAGCTGGAGATGATTTTTTTTAAAGCATTGGATAATCGATTGGTAAGAGAGCCTTCATCAGGGAGGCTACTGATAAGATCGTAAGCGAAGAAGATTGCTGGCAGGGTAACTGCCATCTCCTTAGATGCAATAGCCAGGAGATAGGCAGCAAGCGAGAGGATTAGAAGCTTTGATTTTTTCTTTTTCCTGGATTCTAAAAACAGATAAAAACCAAGGATGTAGAACAGAGTGGAAAGAATATCCCTCCTCCCTGAAATGTAAGCGACACTATCCGTGTGAACAGGGTGAACAGCAAAGAGGAGTGCAGCGAAAAAGGCTATACGGGAATTACCTGACAGGGCAGAGATGGTTAAATAGATTAGAAGTGATGTAAGAATATGTAAGATAATGTTAGAGATATGATAGCCAAGTGGATTAAGACCAGAGAATTGATAGTCAACAGCATACGTTATCGACCTCAATGGTCTGTAGGGAATTTTATCAATTCCAGAGGCAATACGGAGAGGGATTTTTTCCAGGCTTCTGATGGAAGGATTATCAAGAATGAGGGGAATGTCATCAAATACAAACTGATTGTGAAGAGAGTTAATATAAATAACTGCTGGCAGTAAAATCAGACATGCCAGGTAGAAGATTGTCCGATTTTTGCTTCTTCCAATTGAAATATCTCTTTCAGAAGAGGGAGATTTAAGAGTTTTTTTTTCTGTTGCTTTGTATTACTTTTTTTGTGCTGTTTTTTGTGATTCATTGTGAAATATGTCTGCAAAATCTGGGTTAGAAGTCATCAAAGTATTTCCAACGTTCTTCTTTACTAAGTAGTTTGATTGCGCAAAATTCTCCGCACATGGTACAGACATCTTTATCGGCTGGCTGGCTGGTAGAGCGAAGACGTTCCGCTAAGGTAGGGTCTAGCGAGAGCTCAATTTGCTTCTTCCAATCCATTGCTTTTCGGCACTTTGCCATTTTTATGTCTTTTTCCAGAGCACCTTTAACACCTTTAGAAATATCAGCGGCATGAGCGGCAAGCTTGGAGGAAATAACACCGATTTTTACATCTTCTACGGTGGGAAGCCTCAAGTGCTCTGAGGGTGTAACATAACAGAGAAAATCAGCACCTGCAGAGGCAGCAAGGGCACCACCTATGGCTGAGGTGATGTGATCATATCCGGGAGCAATGTCAGTTACCAGTGGTCCTAACACATAAAAAGGGGCACCGTGGCAAAGTTGCTTTTGCAGCTGAACATTGGTAGCAATCTGGTGAATGGGAACATGTCCTGGTCCTTCAACCATCACCTGCACATCTTTGTTCCATGCGCGTTCTGCCAGTTCACCCAGGATAATCAGTTCCTGTACCTGTCCTCTGTCCGTTGCATCAGCCAGGCAGCCCGGTCGCAGTCCATCTCCCAGACTTAAGGTGAGATCATACTCATGAGCGATTTCAAGTAATCTATCGTAATGTTCATAAAGTGGATTTTCCTTTTTATTGTATGCCATCCACTCAATAGAGAATGCCCCTCCTCGACTGACCACATCCATTATCCGTCCTTCTCTCTTTAGTCTCCCCGCCGATTCCCGTGTTAATCCACAGTGGACGGTGATGAAGTCAACCCCGTCTTCAGCGTGTCTTTCAATCACTTTAAAGAGTAAATCAACAGACATGTGGACCATTGTTTTCTCGCTTCTAACTGCTTCAATTACAGCTTGGTAGATGGGTACGGTTCCAATAGGTACCGTTGATTCTTTGATGATGGTACTTCTAATTTCATCCAGAGGACCACCTGTGCTTAAGTCCATTACCGTGTCTGCACCTGACTTAACAGCTACATGAAGTTTTTCCAGCTCTTCTTCTATGTCTTGATGGTCTTTAGAGGTGCCAATATTGGCATTTATTTTGGTGCGCAGCCCTTTTCCAATGCCGATTGGAGGAATTGTTGTATGGTTTTTATTGCGAGGTATGATGGTATGTCCCGCCACCATCTCTTCCACTATGAATTGAATATCTAACCCTTCAGAGGAAGCAACCTCTTCTATATCTTTTGTTACAATGCCTTTTCTCGCTTGTTCGAGCTGATTCACTATGTTCTCCTAATATAATAAATAACGGAATCCGTTACGGGTTACTGGTTGATAAGAAAGGATGTTGTTGAACCCGTAACACGAAACGCGTAACCTGTTCCAAACCCACCATTCCAATTGCTTAAATTAGCTTCCAATTCTTAATACCATATCTGCTACTTCCTGGGGGTTTCTACCAATAACTCTTACTATTGGTTCCTTTCCTATGTCTCCCAGATCGTAAATGATGTCAGGAATGACACGTTTTTTACTCAGGATGTTTTCTATCCCCCAGCTGAGACTTGCCCCTTCTTTCTTCTTAATCCTTTTAGGTTCATCCTTGCGATCAAATGTTCCTGTTTTAAATTTCAATTTTCGGCATTTCCTGATAATTTCTGGGGAGTACCTTATGTTCATGGCAGACCTTAGGTCACTTCTGTATTTCATCATGGTAAGTACAATTTGGGCTATGTGGCGAGAGGCACCTGGAGCTGGGTCAGCTACAGTGGCTATGCTGCGATTGAGCCTTATAATTCGTCCTGGAAAGGCAAGCACTTCCTGTAAATTGGTAGCGTGAGGGAGGGCATAGCCCAGATTTGATTGTACCTCCGGTATGAGATGACCAATATTCCCTTCCTTTAGTTTTTTTAAGGCATGTTTTAATTCATTGCTGCACTTCATTATCTCCTGATGTTGCGTAAAAGGGGCATAGGGATTGACAGGACCATACCCTTTTCCCAGATCCAAAGAAAACCTGATAGAGGTTGTGATAAAGTCTTTAGCATGCTTAACTGCCTTAACGAGAGGTACCCCCTTTGCAATTTCTGTAGCAATTGCCGCTGACAAAGTACAACCAGTTCCGTGAGTATTTTTAGTCTTAATCCTTCCTGAGTCAAATTCATGGAACTCTTTCCCGTCATAGAGGATGTCGACAGGCCTTCCCTTAAGGTGACCTCCTTTTACTAAAACGTTCTGTGCCCCCATCTGATGTATCTTTTTTGAAGCCTCCTTCATATGAGTGACTTTTTCGACCTTTTTCCCAGTGATAGTGGATGCCTCATAAAGGTTGGGGGTTATAAGAAAAGCCAAAGGAATAAGTTCTCTTTTAAGAGAAACAAGGGCTTCTTTAGTCATAAGGGGCACACCACTCTTTGATAGCATTACGGGATCAACAATAACCTTTGTAATATGATAATCCCGCAGCTTGCGAGAAACCGTTTCTACTACTTTTGCATCCACAAGCATCCCTGTCTTGACTGCATCTACCCCTAGATCTGAGATGACCGCATCAATCTGATTGGCAATAAAGCTTACAGGTATTTTCTGAATCGTTTTCACGCCTGTTGTATTTTGTGCGGTTAAGGCAGTGATAGCAGTCATCCCAAAACTGCCCATAAGGGCGATGGTTTTTAAATCAGCTTGAATTCCTGCTCCCCCTCCTGAATCAGAGGCAGCTATAGTCAATATTCTTTTCATGGATACTTTACTTTGTCAGGGAATAAAAAAAGCCAAGGGGCTTTTGGATCGGTCGATCGTGATTTTTCTGAGGGATCATCGCTGACACCAGTCTTTTATAAATTTATCAGAGATTGGGCTTTTGTCAAGATTTTTATCTTTTTGAATTTTAATTGCTTTTTCTTGCTTGCACGAGTGATTTGTGATATATGGGAACTTGAATGCGGTTATTGCACGGGTTCTTTGATTAAGGAAGTTTGAATGTTGGATGTGGAATATGAAGTAATAGATAGATGTATAAGATTCAAAATACGAAATCCGAAGTACGAAGCACGAAACAAATCCGAATGACCAAAATTCAAATGACAAAAACAAAGAGTTTGGAACATTTGAAATTTGAATTTGTTTATTATTTTGGATTTAAGTCTTAATATTCTAGCTTATTAAAGTTGTATAAATTTAAGCATTAAACTTCAACACGATAAAGGGTTTTGTTTTAAAAGGTGTGTTTTGGAAACTATAGGTGAATATCTAAAAAGTAAAAGAGAAGCTCGAAACGTTACTCTGGAGGAAATTGCCGAAGCAACCAAGATAAGAAAAGCTATCCTGGAAGCTATTGAAAATAACAGGCAAGACCTTATTCCTCCCAGAGTTTTTACTCAAGGCTTTCTTAAATCCTATGCCTCCTATCTTGAATTAGATGAGAGTGATGTAGTTAAGCGATATCAGGAAACTCTGGAAGAACTGGAGGCCAAGAATGATGAAGAAGAGATTGCTAGCCAACAACCTTCCCAAAAGGTTTTAACCCCTGTCAGAATTTCAGTTTTATTTATAATTTTTATTCTAGTACTTGCTTTTTGGTTTTTTAAAAGCCCTCAGGAGAAAGAGGAAGCTTCACCTTTTAAAGATATTCACAAGAAGGAATCGGCCGAGTTATTAAAACCATCTCCTGTTACAAAACCAGAGACTGTGAAGGAAGAAAGTGAAGGAAATGTGATTGAGGTAAAAGAGGAATCAGGTTTGCCTGCTGAGGGTGAAGAGGGTGAAGAGATAAGTAGTGTGAAAGAGGCTGAAGTAATAGAAATTGAACAAATGGTTTTGAAGGTAGTTGCAACTGAAGAAACGTGGATAAAATTTCAGCTTGACCAGAATGAATCTTTTGAGGTGTCATTAAGACCTGGGGAGTTATTTAGAGTGAAGGCAAAAGAGAAATTTAATCTCAAAATTGGGAATGCTGGGGGAGTAGAGCTCTTCTTGAATGAAAAACCATTGGGAAATCCTGGAAAACTGGGTGAAGTTATTGACTTAACGTTGCCTGAATAAATTTAGGGGACAAGCTTTTGAATGTGTTGGTTGTGGGATCAGTTGCGCTCGATTCTGTTGAAACTCCTTATGGAATGGTTGAAAATGCATTAGGCGGTTCTGCTGTCTATTTTTCGGTGTCAGCGAGTTACTTTACTAATGTTGGGGTAGTTGCTGTTATCGGTCGTGATTTTCCAGAGGACCATCTTAACTTTCTTAAAAGTAAAAGAATTGATTTGCGGGGATTAAAACGTGAATCTGGTTTGACCTTTCACTGGAAGGGTAGATATAGTGGTGATTTAAACGAGGCGGAAACCATCGATACCCAGCTAAATGTGTTCGAAGATTTTCGTCCTTATATTCCCGAGGAGTATCGAGAGTCATCCTTTGTTTTTCTTGCTAATATTGACCCCGAATTACAGCTTAACGTCTTGGAGCAGGTAAAACGTCCAAAGCTTACCATCTGTGATACGATGAACTTCTGGATAGAAGGGAAATTGGAACAACTTAAAGAGATCATAAAACGTGTGGATATCCTCATAATCAATGAGGGGGAAGTTAGGCAACTATCCCGGGAGACTAATCTTATAAAAGCCTATCAAAAAATTTCTTCCTATGGTCCGAAGGTGCTGGTGATTAAGCAGGGTAGCTATGGTGCTCTGCTTTTTACTCCTTCCTCTGTCTTTTCTGCCCCAGCATATCCCCTGCAAGAGTTGTCTGATCCCACCGGTGCAGGGGACTGTTTTGCAGGTGGATTTGTGGGATATCTGGCAAAATCTCAAGATACTGCTGAGGACGAGCTTCGCAAAGCTGTTATTTATGGTAGCGTTATGGCTTCTTTTAATGTTGAGAATTTCAGTCTGGGCAGGTTAAAGACCTTAACCATTGATGAAATTGAAAAGCGGTTTGAATCCTTCAGGAAGTTGACCCAGTTTTAAAAAATAGTTTTCGGGGGTCAGGGAACAGAGTTTAGATTAACAACTGAAAACTGCCAGCCTGCAACTGACTATTCTATCCTCAAATCTGTGAACAACTTCAAAAAAAGTGCGATGGGAACGAGAAGGACAATAACCCTCCTTACTGATTTTGGGGATGAAGTTGGATATCCGGGTGTAATGAAGGGTGTTATCTTAAGTATAAATCCTGATTGCCATATCATTGATATTACGCATCAAGTTTCTCCTCAAAATATAGAGGAGGCTGCTTTTTTATTGAATAATTCTTGCTCATATTTTCCGGAGCGAAGTATCCATGTGGTGGTAGTGGATCCTGGTGTGGGAAGTGAGCGAAAACCGATTATGGTTGAGACGGATAAATACTGGTTTGTTGGGCCGGATAATGGGGTTTTCAGCTTTGTGTTTTTAATGAAAGGATTTAAGAAGGTTTGGGAAATCACCAACAAAAGCTACTTTCTTCCGGAGGTAAGTTCTACATTCCATGGGAGGGATATTTTTTCCCCTGTGGCTGCACATCTCAGTTTGGGAGTGCCTGCCGGGAAGTTGGGGAAGGAGTTTAAGGAGTTTGTTGTATTAAAAGATTTAGAGCCGAAGTTGAAAGCAGGAGTTATTAAAGCTAAGGTAATATATGCAGACCACTTTGGTAATCTGATTAGTAATGTTTCAAAGGATCTGTTTGGCAGATTTGTAGCAGATAAACCTTTTAAGATTTCTGTGGGTGGGAAGATGATCCAAAAACTTTCTCACTCTTATGCAGATGTGCAGGATGGTGAGGTTTTAGCTCTGTTTGGAAGTACCCGGTGGTTAGAAATATCAGTAAAGAACGGTAACTGCCAGAGGGAACTAAACGTCAGGAAAGGGGCAGAGCTTGATATTAGCATAGACCAATAAAGAGTGAAAATACATTTCGCAATTCCCCACCCTGCTCTCCCCCTCAAGAGGAGAGACAGGTTGGAGGATAGGACTTATTTTTTATCTGATTTTCCTTTTGATTTCTCGGTTACTTTTGTTAAGGCATCTTCGTAAATTACAACCTTGGATTTGGCTTTTAAATCATTCAGGAGGTTTTCAATAGCTTCATTTCTATTTTTTTGTTTCAACTTATTACTAATTTTATTTGATGCCTCTTTTAAACTCTTTGTTCTCCCCTCTTTCTTGTCAGTTAGTTTAATAATATTGTAGCCCTTTTTTGTAAGTATTGGATCACTAATCTCATTTTTTTTAAGGTTAAATGCGGCTTTTTCAAATTCTGAATCTTTTGACCCTTTTGCAAAAAAAGGTAATACACCCCCTTTGTTTTTTGTTTTCGTGTCCTCTGAGTATTGTTTAGCCAGCGCTGAAAAATCGTCTCCAGCCCTTGCCTTAGCAAGTATTTCTTCTGCCTTTGCTTTCTTTTCATCGTTCACTTCTTTTTGTGCCTTAGGGTCAACTTGAATCAGTATATAACTTACCTTTATTTTTTCAGGTATCTTGAATTCATCTTGATTGCTGGTATAGTATTCTTCAATTTCCTTATCACTCACCGTAATATTTTTATTAACGGTTTCCTCTATTAAGGCCTGCATGAGTATACCCTTGGTAAACTCTTCTATCTTATCTTTTACATCTGGTTTTTGATCAAGTTTTAATCGTATAGCCTCATCAGAGAATAAAATATTGTTGACTTGCCTATCAAGCAGTTTTTTCATCTGCTCAGGATCGTTAAACATACTCTGATAGGAAGGAGGCATCATCTTTATCCATTTATTCAAATCACCATACTTAACCTCTTTATCCCCCACCTTGGCAATGACTAAGTCATCATAAGAATCATCATCTTTCTCTTCGGCCTGAAGAGTGGAAAGAGTAAACACTAAGGTAATAGCCATAATTCCTGCACTGATTAAGATTTTTTTGTAAACCATACTTGCCTCCTTTTCATTTTGAGTTATAAAGTTTAAATAATGTGTGGTTTCTCCTATCATATTAGCTTGTATTTTGCCATTACTTTTTTGAGTTTTTCCAGATTATTCTGGGACATGGGTGATAAGGGAAGCCGCATTTCAGGCGAGATTTTCCCCATCAACCCCAGTGCAGTCTTTACAGGAATGGGATTCGTCTCCAAAAACAGGGCATTATTTAAGGAGAGCAGTTGATAGTGGATTTCTCTTGCCTTTGTGTGATCTCCAGATTCAAAGGCATCCCACATAGCAGCTATTTTATCTGGAACGATGTTAGCTGTTACCGAGATAACTCCTCTTCCCCCCATGGCAAGAATAGGGTAATTGGTAAAATCATCCCCGGAGAAGACGCTACATTTTTCCCCACAGAGATAAATGATTTCACAGATCTGGCGAAGTGACCCCGAGGCTTCTTTAATTCCCACAATGGATGGAATCTCAGAGAGCTTGGCTACTGTTTCGGGTAGCATGTTAACTCCTGTTCTGCTGGGAACATTATAGAGGATAAGGGGTATATCTGTCTTAAGAGCGATATCCTTATAGTGTTGATAAAGTCCTTCCTGAGTAGGTTTATTATAATAGGGGGTAATGAGCAGTGCCCCATCTGCCCCTGCCTTCTGAGCATAGGTGGTGAGTTTTATAGCTTCATCAGTGCTGTTAGAACCCGTTCCTGCAATCACCGGAACCCGGTTGTTTGCTGTTTTAATGCAGATATTAACTAATTGCTCATGTTCCTTATGTGTTAAAGTTGCTGACTCGCCGGTAGTACCACATGGGACGATGGCGTCAGTGCCGCTTTTGATGTGAAATTCGATGAGATTTTGAAAACCTTCCTCATCGATTTTTCCATCTTTAAAGGGTGTGACAATAGGGATCATAGAGCCTTTGAACATAATTTGCTTCCTCCTGTCTGAAAGATTTCTGAAATTCTATAACTTTTCCATCATTCCATTACTACAGCACTCCAACTGCTTAAGCAATGTTCAGGGTTTCGGGGTAGAGTTCTCCCTCATAAATGAGATTGGCACTGCCTTCTAAGAAAACTTCTTTTAGAGTTTGATTTGCTTTGGTGAAGTGGACAGTCAACACCTCTCCTCCCCGGGTTAGGACCGATACGGGAGATTTTATCCCCTTTTTTTCATTTGCGATTAGGGCAGAAGCCACTGATCCCGTTCCACAGGCAAGCGTTTCATCTTCTACTCCCCTCTCATAGGTTCTGATGGCTATAGCCGAGTCATTCTTGATGCTTACAAAATTGACGTTAGTTCCTGCTGGTTTAAAGTGTTTTGAGAAACGAATCCTTTTCCCCAGTTCAACTACCTGGCAGTTTTGGAGATCTTCAACAAAGATTACTGCGTGAGGCACACCAACGGTAATGCTATTAACAAGAAAGTTTTTTTCTTCAATAAGAAGTTTAAGATCACAAGTGAGGTTTAAAGGGACTGGCAGTTGAAGTTTTACACTCTCTCTCAGGACTTCCGCCTTGATGATGCCAGCCAGGGTTTCAAAGGTAAGCTTGAGCGGGGCAATTCCCTTGCGATGAGCAAGCCTGGCTATACACCTCCCGCCATTTCCACACATCTCGGCCTCGCTGCCATCGGCATTAAAAAATCTCCATTTGAAGTCTGCCTTTTTAGAGTCTTCTATAAGAATGAGTCCATCTGCACCAACTGAGAGTTTTCTCCTGCAGATGTTTTGTGCACATTCTTTAGCCTTTTTAGCATCAAGAATGTTTTGACGATTATCAATGATGATAAAATCATTGCCGGCTGCGCTCATTTTAGTAAAGGGGATTAAATTCATTTGTTTAAAAACTCCGGAATCATTTCTCCTCTGATCAGGTCTTCATAACTTTCCCGCTCTCTAATTACATAGAATTCTTTTCCCTTTGCCAAGACCTCCGGGACACGAGGTCGGGAATTGTAGTTAGAAGACATAGTAAAACCGTAAGCCCCGGCACTCATTACAGCGATAAGATCGCTTGGTTTTAAACAGGGGATTGTTCTCTCCTTGGCAAGGAAATCACCTGATTCACAGATAGGGCCCACAATATCTGCTACCATTTCTTCTCCCTCAGTTTTGACTACGGGCTGGATTTCCTGAAAGGCTCCATAGAGACTGGGGCGGATCAGGTCATTCATAGCAGCATCCACAGTGACAAAGGTTTTTTCAGTTCCCTTTTTGAGGTAGAGGACCTTTGTGACAAGAATTCCAGCATTGCCTGCAATTACTCTGCCGGGTTCCAGAATCAGTTTGCAGTTAATATCCTGCATTTCTTTGATAAGGGCAGAGGCATATTCCCTGGGATGGGGGGGCTGCTCCTGATGGTAGGTAATACCCAACCCGCCACCCAGATCGACATATTGGATTTCTATATCTTCCTGCCTTAATGTAAGCACCAGTTCTTTCACTTTCCTTAGGGTTTCTACAAAGGGCTGAAGTTCAGTAATCTGTGAGCCGATATGGCAGTCGACTCCAACAATCTCTATATGTTTTAGTTTCTTTGCCTCTCGGTAATCTTCAAGTGCTTGATCAATTTCTATTCCAAACTTGTTCTTCTTCAGTCCAGTAGAGATATAGGGGTGTGTTTGGGGATCGATGTGCGGGTTCACTCGTAGAGCTATTTTTGCCTTTCTGCCTATTCGTTGAGCCACTTGATTGATGGTGGTTAATTCCTGTGTGGATTCCACGTTAAACATCAAGATGCCTGCTTCCAGTGCATATTCCAGTTCTGTTATACCCTTTCCCACACCGGAAAAGACTACTTTTGAGGGATCTACACCAGAGTTGAGTGCACGAAACAGTTCGCCTCCCGAGACAATATCTACCCCTCCGCCCAGGTTGACAAAGATTTTGAGCACCGCAAGATTAGAATTAGCTTTTACTGAAAAACAGGTAAGGTGATCAATACCATTAAAAGCAGAATCAAACACCTTGAAATGGTTTTCCAGAGTATGATTGCTATAAAGATAGAAGGGGGTACCCACCTGATCTGCAATCTTCTTGATTGGAACCTCTTCACAGTAAAGCTCGTTTTGATGATATTGAAAATCGTGCATGACACCTTCTCTAATTTTAATATTGCATGTCTACTTCTTTTGAACGTTCACTTTCATTTGTGGGTTTAGAATCATCAATGGCTGTTACAACATAGGTATAATGTCCCTTGACTTTTACTGATCTGTCGGAATAACTTGATTGGGGAAGAGGTGTTTCATTCAGTTTTCCAAAACCGGCTTCTCCCCCTGATTTTCGGTAGATGTTGTAACCCTTCAGGTCTGATTCTTCATTTTCACTCCACTTGAGCATTATTCCCGTTTTGACAGGCAGTGCAATTAAGCCGGTTGGGGCGTCAGGGGGAGTGCGATCGGTAGTGTTAATGGCAACCTCTTCACATTCCCTGCTTTCAATAAAGGTTTCCCTGATTTTCCTGACCGCTCTCAATGTATACACATAGTCCTTATCCATTTGTATGCCTTTATCCCGGCAGGCCAAGGTAGTAATAAGCTCGCTGCTGATAGGGTCGATGGGATATGTTTCGTTAGGAAACCTTCTATAGAGATTGTATCCCACCAGTCCTTTAAGGGATGATCCATCTTCCAGGGCACCAGGTTCTTCCCAGGTTAGGATAACCGATTTTTCTTTAAGCTCTGCTTGAAGATTGTTGGGAGGCAAACTGGGAACATCCCAAAAGACCTCTTGAGCATTAGATCTGGGACTTAGCTGGCTGGAGGTATTGTAGCTTACTACTCTGTAAGTATAAATATTTTTGAAGCGTAGATCCTTATCACTGTATTTTATCTTTTCTGCTTGAGGTTTGTTCATCATATAGGTTTTGTAATCGATATCATAGAGAAGCGAGAATCTTTTTGGACAGTCAAGGCATCCTTTTTTGATATCAATTTCATTCCGCAGTATTTTAAACCCCTTAAGATCAAGAAGTTGAGATCCATCTGTATTTTCTTCAGGTATACTCCAGCTTAAGATAATAGCTCTCTCTTGAGGGTGTGCCGTGAGATATTTAATCTTTTCAGGGACTACGGCAACAGGAGCGGTTGGATCCCCTTTCTTACCACAACTTGAGAATTGGGTTAAGCATAGTATGCAAAAAAAAACTATCAACAGTTTAGTGGTACTTTTCATTCCCTGCAAAATCTCCCAAATATTAATCATGCTAAACCACTAGCTCTGTTGGTGCTAATCTAACAGGCTCTACTGATCAGGCAGTTTAGTTAAGTGGTAGCCGCAGCCTTTAGGCTGCGCAATATGGAGAGATTACCGAATTTTCTAAACGCAAGCTGAAGCTTGCGGCTACCACTTTCTATTGAAACGCAGCCTCTTTGTTGGTGATCGCTGCTTACTTTCTTAAAAGATTGTTGATTTTAAGTCGCAGGGCATTGAGCTGGATAAATCCCTCAGCTAAGCTCTGGTCATAAACCGTATCTTCTTCAAATGTGGCATAGTCAGGGTGGTAAAGAGATTTAGGGGATTTTCTTCCGACCACTATGCAATTTCCTTTGTAGAGTTTCAGTCGGACGGTACCAGTAACATTTATCTGGGTTTCATCAATCGTCCGTTGCAAAATCTCCCTTTCGGGAGAAAACCAGTAACCATAGTAAACCAGTTCTGCATATTTTGTAACAAAGCTGTCCTTAAGGTGCATGACCTCACGATCCAGGGTGATGGATTCAAGTGCCCTGTGAGCTGTATGAAGAATTGTCCCTCCAGGTGTTTCGTATACCCCGCGGCATTTCATGCCCACGTAACGGTTTTCTACCATATCAACTCTACCAATGCCATTAATTCCACCCAGCTTGTTAAGCTTTGCTAAAAGCCTGGCGGGGGAGAGGGGTTTGTTGTTGATGGCTACAGGATTTCCCTTCTCATAGCTAATTTCAAGATATGCGGGTTTTTGTGGGGCTTTTTCAGGGGAGGCAGTAAGTATAAACATATCTTCTCTTGGCTCTTTCCAGGGATCTTCCAGTATACCTCCTTCAAAACTTATGTGGAGTAAATTACGATCAGTGCTGTAAGGCTTTTTTGCAGTGACATTTATAGGAATCTTGTGTTTTTTAGCATAAGCGATCAGGGATTGTCTGGAATTTAAGTGCCAGAGCCTCCAGGGCGCAACAATCTTTATCTTTGGATTTAAGGAAAGGTATGTGAGTTCAAAACGGACCTGATCATTACCCTTCCCTGTTGCACCATGGGATACGGCATCTGCCTTTTCTTTTCTGGCAATTTCTATCTGCTTTTTGGCAATAAGAGGTCGAGCTATGGCAGTGCCCAACAGATAGCTTCCTTCGTAAATGGCATTTGCCCTGAAGAGAGGGAAGACAAAATCCCTGACAAACTCCTCCTTAAGATCTTCAACATACACTTTGCTGGCACCAATGCTGATCGCTCTTTTCCTGAGTGCTTTAAACGGTTCTTCCTGCCCTAAATCAGCAGCGAAGGCGATTACTTCACATCCGTAGGTTTCCATTAACCACCTGGGTATGACTGAAGTGTCTAAGCCACCAGAATAAGCCAGAACCACTTTTTTTATTTTTCCCATTGGCCTACTTCTCCTTTTAGTTGTCAGCAAGCAACACCCCAAGTATTGCTTTCTGCATGTGCAGACGGTTTTCAGCCTGATCAAAGATGATTGAATGCCTGCCATCTGCTACTTCATCGGTAATCTCTTTCCCTCTATGGGCAGGCAAGCAGTGCATAACCAAAACATCCTTCTTTGCTACCTTAAGCAAAGAATTATTTATCTGATAGTTTTTAAAAACTTCTGTTCTTTCTTGATGCTCTTCTTCTTGTCCCATACTTACCCAGGTGTCCGTGTTGATGATGTCTGCATCCCGGGCAGCCTCAAGGGGGTTATAAGATAGTTTTATCTGTGTTGGGGCATCAACCCTTGCTTTTTCTACTATCTTCTCATCGGGTTCATATCCTTTTGGACAGGCTAAATGAAGATTGAACCCCAGTTTTAAAGAAGCATTTATCCAGGAGTTGGCCACATTATTCCCGTCTCCTATGTAAGAGAATTTTAGTTTATCAAATCCCCCTTTCTTTTCTACAACGGTCATGATATCACTCAGTATCTGGCAGGGGTGAAGCAGGTCTGTTAGACCGTTTATAACAGGAATATCTGCGTATTGAGCAAAGGTCTCTATGGTATGTTGAGAGAAAGTCCTGATTACAACACCGTCTAAATATCTGGATAAGACTCGTGCCGTATCCTCCAGAGATTCTTCTCTACCTAATTGCGTATCCCTCCAGCTCATATAGAGGGCATGACCACCCAGCTGAAGCATTCCAACTTCAAAGGAAACCCGGGTTCGGGTGGAAGGTTTCTCAAAAAGCATCCCCAGCGTCTTCCCTTTTAAGGGTTGATCACATCCACCGTCTTTCTGTTTTTCTTTCAATCTGATAGCATAGGAGATCAGCTCTTCAATCTCTTGCTTGCTTAAGGAATTGATGCTTAAAAGATCTTTTTTCATGGAGTTGAAATGGGCGTTTGTTCAAGAAGTTTATCTAAAGTATCAATTAAAATGTCTATTTCCTTTTCCGTAATGATCAGCGGAGGAACGAAGCGTAGTATGTTTCTCATGGTGCAAATAATCAGAATTCCATTCTTTAAACATTCCATCGCTATTTCTGTGCCTTCAAAGGACAGTTCTATTCCCAGGATAAGCCCTTTCCCTTTCACTCTTTTGATTAATAAGGGGTGTTTCTCTTTGAGGGATAACAGCTTTGAGTAGAAGTAATCACCCATTTTCTGGCAGTTATCCAGGATTTTATCCTGAAGTAGAGCCTCAATAGTAGCTATTCCAGCAGCGCAAGAGAGCGGATTCCCTCCAAAAGTAGAGGCATGGGTACCTGCGGAAAAGCTTGAAGCAAACTTCTCCTTCGCCAGCATAGCTCCAATGGGCATGCCTCCAGCAAGAGCTTTTGCCAAAGTCATGATGTCTGGTTCAACCCCATAATGCTGATGGGCAAAGAGCTTTCCTGTTCTGCCCATCCCCACCTGGACTTCATCAAATATGAGAAGTAGTCCATGCTGGTCACAAATGTGTCTTAAGTTTTTCAGATAATCAGGTGAAGGGCAGTTTACACCGCCTTCTCCCTGAATGGGTTCTACCATCACAGCACAGGTTATATCGGTGATTGCCTCTTCAACTGCCTGGGCATTATTAAAGGGGACATAGGCGAAACTGCTAAGAAGAGGTTCGAAACCATGGTGAAATTTTTTCTGCCCAGTGGCAGAAAGTGTTGCCATTGTTCTCCCATGAAAACTGTTCTCCATGGTAATGATTTCAAATCGGTTGCCTTCCCCTTTATCCTTGAAGACTTTACGTGCCAGTTTTATCGCTGCTTCATTAGCTTCTGCCCCGCTGTTGCAGAAAAATACCTTATCTGCAAATGAATGCGTAATAAGTAGCTCTGCAAGCTTGATCTGAGGTTCACTGTAGTAAAGGTTGGAAACGTGCATGAGCTTACTGCTTTGTTTATGAATTGCTTCAACGACACGGGGATGAAGATGTCCAACATTTAAGACCGCTATCCCTGACATAAAATCCAGATACTCCTTTCCCTCACTATCCCAAACGTTCATTCCCTCACCTTTGGTGAGGACTATCGGTGAGCGAATATAGGTGGGGAAGATATACTGTTCTGCTTTGTCAATCAATTCCTTCATTGCTGGTTTGCTCATGATTTATCCTGTGATTTGAGTGCCGACACCCACATCGGTAAATATTTCTAATAGAATGGCATGCCTGATTCTTCCATCAATAATATGGGTTTTCGCTACGCCTTCTTTTAAAGCCTGTAAACAGCAGTTAACTTTAGGGATCATCCCTCCTGAGATCTGTCCCTTCTTTATCAGAGTTTTTGCTTTCCTTTCATTCATGGAAGAGATCAAAGCTCTTTTATTATCCAACACCCCTTCGGTATCAGTTAAGAGGATTAATTTTTCTGCTTTAAGGGCAGAGGCAATTTTACCTGCTACAGTGTCTGCATTGATATTATAAGTTTCCCCATTTTCCCCAAGGCCAACAGGGGCGATAACAGGAATAAACTTGCTTCTATCCAGTGTTTCTATGACAAGTGGATTTATAAATGCTACTTCTCCTACCTGGCCTATATCCTTGAGTTTGCGTGGACTGCTTTTAGAAGACGAGGATGAGAGCCTGATCTTTTTTGCGGTGATTAAGTTACCATCTTTACCGCTAAGCCCTACAGCTTTTCCACCCTGCTGGTTAATTAAACTGACAATTTCCTTATTGACTTTTCCCACCAGGACCATTTCAACTACTTCCATGCTTTCTTCATCAGTTACCCTTAGACCCTCAATGAATTTTGAAGATTTCCCCATCTTTTTTAAGACCTCTTCTATCTGGGGACCCCCTCCATGAACCACTACGGGATTTAGTCCAATGTAATTCATCAGAGTGATATCCATGGCGAAATCTTTTTTCAGTTCTCTGTCTATCATGGCATGCCCGCCATACTTGATGACAATAGTCTTCTGGTAAAATCGGCGTATGTAAGGAAGAGCTTCCATTAAGATGGAGGCTTTATCAATTAACTTTTGCATTATGTGAGCCCAGAAAAATCATGTCTAGTGCGGAGTCTCGAAAATTCTGTGTTTGATTTTGGCAATTTAACTTGTTATCAAAAGGGTACAGTCATTGTAGAAAATCCGAATATAGAAATCCGTGCGAAGCTTCCCGCAGGGATCAATACGAAACAATGTCAAAATCCAAATGTTCTAATCTAAATTCAAAACAAAAGCGTTCTTTTACTGTGGGTTTCTGTTTTGGTCATTGATATTTTGATCATTTAAGTTTGTTTCGAGTTTCGA
>RCNB010001774.1_pt1 | contig 16991 bp, 12 predicted proteins | sample 2041321 | NCBI WGS metagenome assembly RCNB01 (sample SAMN09708232, study PRJNA481090) | Marine sediment metagenome, whole genome shotgun sequencing project. | reverse complement strand
AGTTTGAAATCACTTGAAGCTGGCCCAATATATCTTTCAAGACTTGCTCGATTGACAGGTCATCCGTTGAGAGATAGAGATCGCAGTGCTCTCGGGCGTGCGACAATCGACGGAGCTGCTCTGAATATTCATGCCGCTTCCAGTTCAACGCCTTACGCTCTGTACACGTTTCGTAGCTGGCGTCCAGGTAGATTAATAAATCTGGTTTCGTCAGCACCTGCCACATATCTTGGACGAAGGAGTGCTCCTGTGCGATCTGACGGGCAAGATAATCGTGCTGTTTCAGTCCGTTGACGAGGACGGTTTTCCCAGATCCGCAGGGGCCTACAATCGCGATCCTCATTCTGCTTATTTACCGTGCTTTCTAAGGGGGCGCTTCTTAATACTATCTATCTCAGAGTGGCATGCGCGCCAGCAGCCGACGAGTCTCACCATCACCTTCTCGGGGCAGCGCCGCGGCGATGAGAACAAAGGCGAGCGTGTCGAGTTGCGCTTATCCGCGCCCCTACGTGAATCAAACCATCGCTTGAAATAATCGCCATGACCTTCCCGGAGTAGAAGGTGTGCAAGGTAGTCTGAGACGTCACCAGCGGCGGCGTCAATGCATTGTTTAACGCTTACGCCGTGCGAACCCGTCGCCGCCGGAACCAGGTCCGCCACTCCCGCTTCTCCCACACGACCAGGATTGGCGAGGCGTTGAAAATCGAGGAGTAAGTCCCGCTGAAAACGCCAACCAGTAGGATGGTGATGAAGTGGCGCGTGGTCACCCCACCGAAGATGAGCAGCGCCAGCAAAGTCAGCATTACCGTGAGCTGTGTGTTAATTGAGCGGGCCATGGTCTGGACGATGGAGTGATTGACGAGATCCTCGAAATTCACTTTGCGCATGAGGCGCCGATTCTCGCGGATGCGGTCGAAGACGACGATCGTGTCATGAACTGAAAATCCGATAACCGTGAGCAGTGCGGTGAGGAAGAGCGCGTCAACCTCCCATCCCAGGAAATGCCCAAGGAATGACTCCACGCCAATAACCACGGCGACGTCATGAAGCATGGCGATGATGGCGGCGATGCCGTAACGATAGGCGTTGGGCATACCCCAAAAAGCATAGGTGATGAAGGCCAATATGCCAATGGCCGCCATCCCTACGGCACCTCCGGCGCGCTCTGCCGCCTCGACCCCGATAGACGGGCCGACAGAATCGAAACGCAGGACGGTGATGGGTTGGTCGAACCGCGCTTCCAGTGCCGCAATCAAGGATACTTTCTGATCGTCATCGATGGACTTGCTACGGGCGACAATATCCATTGTCCCTGCAGTCTGAACCTGAGGATCACGGATGCCCATTTCATCGTAGACGGCGACGACTTCCGCCGGTTCCGGAACTATGCCGGTCTCAAAACGCATCTCAAGTAAGCTGCCTCCCGTGAAATCAATGGCCAAAGGAAGTCCCCACAGAGCCAGACCGATCATGCCCGGGATGATCACCAGGATGGATAAACCGAAATACCAGTATCGTTTGCCGACGATATTCATTATCGCTCGCTCCTAGACCCCAAACAGACGGGGATGCTCTGCCCGGCGGATCGTATCGAGCACTGTGTGCAGGAAGGTCCGCGTGACCGTAATAGCTGTGAAGAGGCTGATCATAACGCCCAATGCCAGCGTCAGCGAGAAGCCCTTGACGATGCTTGCACCGAAGGCGTTGCCGAACCAATAAAGGATCGCACACGTAATCAAGGTGGAGATGTTGGAATCACGGATGGAGGGCCATGCCCGTGAGAACCCCAAATCGATCGCATGATGAAGATTTTCCCCGCGGCGCAGTTCTTCCTTCATCCTCTCGAAAATCAGGATGTTAGCGTCGACGGCGACTCCGATCGACAACACGAATCCGGCGATACCGGGGAGCGTCAGCGTCACTGGGATCAGCTTGAAAAGAGCGAAGGTTAAGATCGCGTAAACAAGCAGCGCCAGGTCGGCAACAAAACCTGGAAGGCGGTAATAAAGTATCATAAAGACGATCACCACCCCGAGGCCGATGATGCCGGCGTTGGTGCTTTTTTGAAGCGAGTCCTGGCCCAGGGTCGGGCCAACCGTCTTGCTTTCGATGATTTTCAGGGGTACGGGCAGGGAACCGTAACGGAGTTGAATTGCCAGATTATTCGCTTCCTCCGACGTGAAGCTGCCCTCGATGACGGCCTTGCCCTGGCGGATAACTGAATTAATGGTTGGCGCGGAGATCAATTGTTTATCGAAGACGATCCCGAGCGGTTCGCCGACATGGGCTGCTGTGTAATCGGCGAAGATTTTCGTGCCGACTTCATTAAATTCGATCGCCACTTTGATCGACCCGAACTGATCCGTCATGACGCCGGCGCTAGTCAACTCAGCACCGGTCATAACGGTGTGGAAGATCTTCGTCCCAGGCCCCGCGTCCGCGAGCGGCGTCGCAGAAGGGTCACTTTCTGCTGCGCTGGCTGGATCAGAAAGGGAGCTCTGGATAGTAGATGCGGTCTCGAAATCGGTTTGTACGACATGACCATTGCGTGTCGTCGCAATATCGGTACGGGTCATTTGAATGAACTCGAGCAGGCCGGTCTCTTTTATGATGTTGACCGCCTGTTGAGGATCGCCGATACCGGGGAGTTCAACCAGGACCCGTCGACCGCCGGCAATCTGGATCAGCGGCTCGGTCAGCCCCAGACCGTTCACGCGCTTGTCGATAATGTCGCGCGCGGTCTGCATCTGCTCGCTGGTGATCTCCGTTTCAGGGGGAAGATCGGCTTCAAGCAATACCCGCAGGCCACCTTGCAAGTCGAGACCGCGCACCACGCGGATGTCTCGATTGTATGAACCGATGTGGATGCCCGGGTTACCCGGCCAAACCACCCACAGAGCGGCAGCGATCAGGATGATGATGAAAATCAGGCGTCTGCCTTGGCGTACTTTCATGGACGATTGGTCCTCCTCTTCTTAAGAAAAACCAGCCATGTATCACTGACTGGAACTGGAGAATTATACTCCCATAATGGGCACCCAGCGTCTTATGAAATGGTGAAAACCTGCTGGGAACTGTTCAGTGTCCAGGACCTCAGAGTTCAGGTAAGGAGCGTGTTCCTAGTGTGGGCTCCACCGCCGCAGCTCTTCCTCATCTTTCTCTCTACGCCAAGCGAGAGTTGTTTCCGCGGCGTACGTACTCCATGACTACATCGAGGCAGACTTAAAACTCCGGCTTCGAGCACATATTTTAGACGAAGGAGAGTGCTCCTCGGCGGTCAAATGGCCGCTGTCGTCGTGCTGCTGTAGTCCGTCGAAGAGAGCAGTTTTTCCTAAGCTGCAGGGACCTTCAATGGGAATCGTCTTTCTGATGTATTTCACGCTTTTAAAGGGGACGAGCTTGAAGGAAAAACCTTAGAGTGGCATGCGCGCCAGCAGCCGACGAGTCTCACCATCACCTTCTCGGGGCAGCGCCGCGGCGATGAGAACGCTGATATCGTCTGCCGGACGTCCCTGATCGAGTTCGACTGCACGCTCGAGCAGAAGATCCGCCCATTCTCTCGGATTTGGCGGGCCCTGCTCCAAGAGTGTTCGTACAAACGCGAGAACGTCGAAGGCGGTACCTGAGCGCGCCCCAGCATGTATCAAACCATCGGTGAAGATAATCGCCGTAAGACCAATTTGGAGTGGAATTTCTGTGATCGAAGGGCGGATCCCCCGCCGGACTCCGACTGGATCGACATCCTCATCGAGAACCCGGATTTGTTCGTCCTCGATGAGAATCGCCGGTGCATGATTGTTGCGCGTGATTACCATCGTCTGGCTTGATAAATCGATGGAGAGTATATTTAATGTTGCCATAACCTTCCCGGAGCGGTATGTGTGCAGGTAATCTGAAGCGGCGCGTGCGGCGGCGCCATCACGCACGCCCTCTGCGAGAAGGCTGATTGCTTTCCGGGCGACAACGTTTGCGATCAGCTTTGCGGATTTGCCGGAGCGTTGGCCGTCAACCAGAACGAAGGATAACCCTCCGCCAGGTCTTTCGGTCATTTCAAGTGTGTCACCGCTCTCTGATGTTGCGTATTTGCCGACTTTTACAACCGCTACTTGAGCTTCCATAAATTGGATTCTACAATGCTGTGGCGCCAGTGTCCAATTTGTTATTATTTCGCAAGGTGCGTTGGTCGGATTGTCGAGTAGAGTAGAATGGTGATTCGGCTAGTGAAAAATTAAATGCTCTTGACAGTGGCTGGGTTTAGATATGTCCGATTGGGTGTATATCCAAAAAACAATTGATAAAGCGATAGCTTCGATTTCGGAGACCGCCGGGGATAGACCGGTAGCGGTAATTGCGGAATTCCCAGCGCACTTGCCGGCTATGATTGCTGACGAAACCATTCTGGTACGCATATTAGGTGATCTGCTCTCACAAGTAATCGCCGGAACTGTGCGTACGGAAGTGCGCGTACGGGCACAGATTGCTCCTGGCGGCAGTCCCTCACTCGATCAGCTCTCACAGACTGAAGTGTCCGGCGAGACGCTGCACAGCGGTCCATGGATGCTGCTCTCCATCTCAGATATTGAAGCTCCTTTTGCTGAATCTGAAGAAAGCGGCGACTCTTCTGTCCTTGAGCATGTAGAAATCAAGATCGAGGAAAGCAGAGCTGCAATCGAAGGATTCCATGGTCATATTTGGCAAGAGACCACGAGTGCTTCGGACATCCGACTCTGGATTGCTATGCCGCTCAGAGCAGCAATCGAGCCCAGGGCTGATATCTCCGAAATTCGCCGGGCGGTGGAAACGCACATTCCGGAAGGCTCACAGACTGTGAACTCCCTTCTTATTTTCGTCGAAGATCCAGACTTACGCGATCTCTTAGCGAATGATCTAGTGGGGGCAGGGTATCGTGTCCTTGTGTCCTCCAGTGCAAATGATATGAACGCGTTGGCGCTGGCTGAGACACCCGATCTGATTATCCTTGACCTTAGTGCTCGGACTCCTTCAGCATTCGATCTGGCCTTGCTGTTGAAAGGGGACCGCCGTACTCAAGAGATACCTGTCCTGTTTCTTACCACGTATCCCGGACCCGAAGGTGAGGTTCAGATGGGGACGGCGAGTTTTCTCTTCCGGGCAGAGGGTACAGGCGCTCTCCTGGCGACGATTCATACTGCCCTGCACGGCGGCATTCATCCGGCTTCTAGAGTGCTCATCGTCGAACCGGATGATGTTCTTCGGGAGAACATGATCCTCCGCATCCAGGCTTTTGGGTATCCCGTTGTTGAAGCGCGCTCAGTGGGGGAGGCGGTTGCTCTAGCTGAACGCGTGCGGATTGGCTTGGTGCTAACCAATGCGCGGCTTGCTCAGGAGCGAGATTATTGGTTGATCAAGCAGCTGCGGCAGATCCCGGAGGAGATGGAGATCTATGTCATCGCGGATGCGCTCACGGACGAAGAAGGGCAGGCAGCGATCAGTCATGGCGCAAGTGGGTATGGTGAGACAGGGAAACTGGGGGATCTGTTCGACCGTGTGAAGGGGGAGAATGGAAAGCGATAACCGTATTAGAGGAAAACCTCGTCAGTACTGTCCTCTCTGGTAAGACTCTCTTTCTGTTGGATATACACTTGATTAATAAATATACACGGATGTCCCATGCCCCGTTGCTAAGATGACATCCGCTTCGATGATGGGCGTGGACCAGCGGAAGAGCCATTTCGCTTCCTCTGGTCGCATGTTGATACAACCATGGCTCTGAGGTCGTCCGTAATCGCAGTGCCAATATGTGCCGTGGAAGGCTACGCCTGTGTTGGTGAAGTAGGATACCCAGGGCACGCCCGGAAGTTCATAAGCCTCGAGATTTGCAGTGATGTGCCCATCCCCCATATGGCGGAGAGGCATTTTCTGGGTGATGTAAAACTGTCCCCGTGGTGTCGCCGTCGGGATGCCATTGGGACGGGGACGGGAACTCGGAGTGCCGCTTGCGATCCTTGTTCGCAATACCAGCCGATCATTCTCGTAAGCCATTAACTCCTGATGAGCGAGGGAGATGTCTATCCGTTTAGCACCTACAGGCACTTCGGGGGATAGTGGCTTGAGTTCTTCTGGTTGAATTCGGCGCAGGTGTTCAGCGCGTACGAAATAGTTGATTTTGAGCAGGTCGTCAAGTAATTGATACCAGAGACGACCATCCGTGCCTTCAACAAGTGCCTCAACCCATGCAATCGATTGATAATAGAGGCGATATAGTGGATCTGATTCCGGATCAGCCTCGCGGTAACTTCGTGTGTATGGGACAGCGATTTCAAATAGGGCGCCGGTCTCGGGAATCTTTCTCCAGGGTGCCTGCGTATTCCATTTTACCTGCTGGATTTTCCCTGAATGAACATAACCGTCGGGGACACGATACCAAAGAGGATTGTGGAGCGGACCTTCATCGGAGGTTTCGCGTTTCAGCAAAGTTAGCAGGGAATCGCGTTGGATGGTTGTCAGAAAAGGGGCGCTGAAACTCGGTTCTTTATAAAGCCCGATCCAGGTATCCGCGACCCGTCCGAGGCCGTAAGGTTTAATCAACGAGGTTGGAGGAGGGGGTTTTATTACGGAAACGCCGGCAGCGAGACCTGCCAGCTTCATGAAATCCCTCCTCTTGAGCTTGAGCACCATAACGCAATTCTACCCATTGAATGTGATTGGATCAATAGGAGAACCCATTTATCGGCATAAGGGATGTTTATTCTGTACACAGGGAAATTGCGTATAGCCACATATCAAAGAGGGGAACACACAGTAAAGTTCCACAGTAATCGGCACTGTTTGTATATATCAGACTTTGACGGGTCGGAGAGTTTCAGGTAAAACATGCGTATGATGCGGGCGTTTATTGCGGTGAATATCCCTGAGGAGATCAAACAGAATCTTCTGGAGGAGATCGATCGACTGCGAGCTCTCATCCATTGTGAATCCGTACGCTGGGTGCGGCCCGAAGGGATCCATCTGACGCTCAAATTCCTGGGCGAGATCTCAAATGGCACCCTCGGAGAGGTCCGCCAAACCCTGGAACGAGAGGTCGAAAAGCATCCATATAGCCTACTGCGCGTTGGGGGATTCGGTTGTTTCCCGAATCGCCGTAGACCCAGGGTTCTATGGATAGGAATCTCTGAGGATAATGGCGCGCTCGCGCAAGTGCAAACCTCGATCAACGAGGAACTAGTCCCCCTTGGATTTGAGAAAGAGGGAAGGCCATTTCACCCACACCTCACGTTAGGACGAGTAAAACGTAATGTTTCTAAGTCCGAATTAACCCAACTCCAGGATGCAGTAAACGAGTTCGACGTAGGGCAGGTTGGCCGGTTCGAGGTTAGAGAAATCCACCTCATAGAAAGTATTTTAAAACCCACAGGAGCCGAGTATTCCACACTGGGCGAGTATACTTTAGGTGGTAAAGGCGACGGATGACAAGAAAAACAGTTATCAGCGTAATCGGATCTCATGAATGTTCTGACTGGGAAGCCCAAGCAGCCGAGAGTGTGGGCAGACTGCTTGCCTCCAACGACGTTACTGTAATCTGCGGCGGACGAGGGGGCGTAATGGAAGCTGTATGCCGTGGTGCCCAAGAAGCCGGAGGGGTCACGATAGGAATACTACCGGGATTGACTGTGGAGGAGGGGAATCGGTATTTAACGATCGCTATTCCCACAGGGCTCGGGGAGGGGAGAAACGTGATCGTCGCCCGGGCAGGTAAGGCTGTGATCGCGATCGGCGGCAGATTTGGTACACTCTCAGAGATTGCTTTCGCGCTTAAGATGGGGAAACAGGTTGTGGGTTTGAGAACGTGGGACCCGCTTTATGCAGATGGGAGTCGAACGTCAATTCAAATCGTAGAAACACCTGAAGAAGCAGTAGAAATGGTGTTAGAGAAAACCCTGAAATAAATAAAGACCTAGGAGGCGGCGATAGAGAACGCATTAGATCTTGCTCACAGCATAGTGGATACGCTCGACGAGAAGAAGGGTGAGAACATACTCCTTCTCGATCTTATCGGCGTGTGTTCTTTTACCGATTACTTCGTAATTTGCTCTGGGACGAGTGAAAGGATGCTCCGTGCACTCTCCGACGAGGTACAGGTCTCCCTCAAGAAAAACCATTCTATCCAGGCACAGAGTGTCGAGGGTAAGGAGGGGGTAGGTTGGACCCTGATTGATTATGGAGATTTAGTCATCCATATCTTCTCCCCCGCTGTGCGGGAATACTACGATCTCGAGGATCTGTGGAGAGAAGGAAGAGTGCTCCTTCATATGCAATAGGCACTTCTGCTTGTTCTGTTGATCCACCCACCAATCCTGTAATCCAATTGTCGCTTTACTCCGATAGATCCGATCGGCGTTTCTTCTGTGTTGCTCTCGATGGAGGGGAATTAGAGTAGCGAGATCATCCGTTCGATATACGCCAGAGACCTTCGACGCCGCGGAAGGTAGGGACTCCGCTCGTAGCTGATGCCCTCGCGCCTGTCAGGATGACGAGCGGCTCGAAGGTAGGGCCATATGGAAATTTGTGCGTGATGTGAGCGTATTGTTAGTTTTCGAATACCCAGCGGTCTAAATCACGATCCCACTTGACCAGATCATCAGCCCTAAACCAAAGTTCGATCTCTGCTCGAGCTGTCTCAGAGGAGTCGGATGCGTGGGTAAGGTTTCTCCCCACTTCAAGGGCAAAATCGTGCCTGAGAGAGCCTGGGGCGGCTTCAGTAGGTTTTGTAGCCCCCATTGTCTGCCGAACCGCTAAGATCGCATTGGGACCCTCCCAGACCATCGCCATCACGGGTCCGGAGGTGATGTAGTCAATTAATCCATCGTAAAAGGGTTTGCCTTTGTGCACTGCGTAATGAAGTTCGGCGAAATCTTTCGTGATTTGCTGAAAGTTCGCACCGACCAATCGGAGACCACGGTTCTCTAAGCGGCGAATGACCTCACCGATGAGACCACGTTGAACGCCATCCGGTTTTATTAGGACAAGAGTTTGTTCCAAGGTGTTACCTCCAGAAAATATAAACTCGGGGAGACCCCGAGTTTAGTTTGAATAATCGAGAGATGGAAGCGATCAAGCGACCTCTATACCTCGTTGATATGCATTGATCGCCTCTTGGAGTTGATCTGCCTTCATGTATGCATCCCCCAAAACTTGCCACATCGTCGGTAGGTTCGGGTAGCGCTCCAGCGCGTGCTCCAAGTCGCTGATCACAGTGTCGAGATCCTGTTTTCTCTCGATCAACTTCTTATAATCTGATAAGGCTCGCCCAGCATCGCCAGCGGTGAGGGCTTGGCGTGCGCCCTGGAGCAATTGCGAAGCAGGTTCCTTATATTTCGATGGTGCAACTTCCACAGCAGGTTCTACTTTCTCGACTTCCGGAGGGGCTTTCTCAGCGGCCGGGATGTGAGGAGCAGCTTCTGGCGGGGAAATAACCTCCTCGATGGGTTCAGGGACAGGAGGGATCTCGACCACAGGTGCAGCCTCGATGGGAGTTGGTTCTGGAGGATGAATTTCCTCTTTGACGGCAGGAGGGGCAGCTTCTTTTGCCGGTTCAGGGGGTACTGCCTCTGCGGCAGACGTTGCTTCATCGAGCCATCCGGGTATTTCCGGCATGGGCTCTTCTTGAAGCAATTCCTGAGCAACTGCCGAGATGATGGTTTCATCGTCGGGAGCAATATCGCTTATAGCGTCAATTTCCTCCGGTGGAACCGGGGGAGGCATCGAGACAAGCGTCTCAGCAGGCAATACGTCAGGGACTGTTGCTGCGATATCTACATCCATACCTCGCTGTGAGGCGAGATCCTCGAGCCATTGCAAACTCTCACCAGCTTCTTCAGGAGGAATCACTTCGCTGATCGTCGGAGAGGGTTCCCGGGTCGCTTCAATTGGTCTCTCCGTAGGTGGGGTTAGTGGCTTGCTTTCCTCAGCTTCTTGAGTCTCAGCAAGATCCTCCAGCCAGCGGAAGACTTCATCATCGTCAACTTCGTCGCTAACGCCTAGGGCATCCGGTGGAGATGCCTCACCTGCTTGAGTACCAATCTCCTCCTCAAGTTGCTGGAGAGATTGTATGTCGATTTCAGGTTCGCCACCCGTGCTCACAGGATCCGGGATTTCCTCGGCTGAGTCAGCAAACTCATGCAACCAGCCAGGGGCCTCTCCAGGCACTTCCGGAGCTCTCTCTGTAGGTTCTGGATCTGCTTCCGCTAGAAAATCCTCGTCGACAGTCCTCTCAACTACCGAATCGGCGATGCCCGTCAGCCAGTCTGGGACATCATCCTGTGGTTGTGTTGTTTCAGCAGCCGGCTCTTCAGCCGCTTTCTCGACCTCAGAGACCCAATCAAGAGGTCCGGTTTCGGGATCTTCTGCTGGGCTTATGGCTGCATCGACTGATTCGGGTTCAGCGATGCCTTGCAGCCAATCTGGTGCATCATCGCTGGCGGGTACGGGGGCAGGCTCCTCTTCTAGTTCACTGATCCCTTCAAGCCACTCAGGCGCAGCCTCTTCATCCGGCTTTTCCGGCGTTTCATCACCGACAGCTGGCTCAGGCTCAAGGTCTTGCTGTGATGCTGCTTCTGCGAGACCGGCAAGCCAAGATGGGCTCCCGGATTCTGGGTCAGGGGCTTCGGTTTCGAATTCAGGAACTTCATCGCCTTCTGCGATATCATCCAGCCAGGATGGGACTTCCGCCTCCGCAAGGGCGTCTTCAATGGCCTCTTCTACTGCTTCTGTTGGGAGTTCTGCTTTATCAGGTTCCGCTTCCTTACTTGGTCGGTCGTCGAGCCAGGTGATGATGGTAGATGTTGCGCCTGGCGCTTGCGGATCAATCCAGGTGGGTACCTCAGGAGCATCATCCTCCGCAGTAAGATCTTTCTCGGCACTTTCCTCAACGCTTGGCGGATCCGCGCTTAAGACGGGTTCAGCTACTTCTAATGGTTCATCCGTAGATGAAGGTATCGGATCAGGTGTGATCTGTTCAGCGTCAGAGGCGATATCCGAGAGCCAGTCGGGCATAAATTCTGCTTTGCCCACTGAGGCCGCTGCCGGTTCGTCGGCTTCAGAGGAAGCATCGGGAATCTCAGGGGCGATTTCTTGGACCCAACCAGGGATGTCCGCGGGGGCGAGTTCACCGGTTTCCTCATTAGTATCCCCAGCGTCGATTGATTCGAGTTCAGCATCCGAGAAGGAAATAGGAGCTTCTTCAACCTCGCCGCTGGATGGAACCCATCCTGCTTCCTCCATCCACTCAGGTATTTCGTCTTCTGCAGCGGTTTGGAGGGCGTCTGCTGATACTGCAGGTGGAGCGCTCATGGGTGTTGCAGATTGATCGATCTCTGCCATCCAGGAGGGAGCATCATCGGCTTCAAGTGGGGTAGGCGCCGCTTCACTGAGATCTACACCAAGTGATTCAACCCATTCTGGTGGGCCAGACTCGGCAGTTGGAAGTGGTTGGCCAGGGACCCAACCCGACCGTTCGATACGAACGGCCTTGGCGTCTATAGTCTTTGGGTCGGCGGTTGTGCTTTCGAGGAAAGCGTAGTACGGGTCCAGCGCCGCTAAATGTCGATGATATCTTGCGGCGTCCGCGTTATTATCTTCCTCGTGGAGTATTGCAGCCATGTAGCGATTAGCATCAAGGCAGTATGGGAGTTTCTCAAGGATTTGAGTGAAGACATCCTTTGCCTCCGCGTGTTGATCCGCTCGCCAGTACATCTTCCCCAGTAGGACTTCGAGATCAGGGCGGTCGGGGTCTTCGCCGAGTGCGGAGCGGAGTTCAGCAATTGCCTGCAAGTAAAGCTCTCCTTGCGCATATTGACGTGCGAGTGCCCCCCGAGTAAGGCGTATCTTGTGTGGTTCAAGGCCATCTCGACGACCTATTAGGCGAGAGAGTTCTTGTCGAATTGCAGGATTCGCGGGGTTGGTTTCGAAGGCTCGCTCCATATGCCAGATCGCAGAGTCGAGATTACCCTCATCTTCCCGCACAACGGCCATGCCGATGTGAGAGACAAAATCATCGGGGATTGCAGAGAGAACACGTTGAAAAATATCTGCGGCATCTCCGAATCGCTTCGCTTCGAGGTAGGCCTTCCCGAGCAAGCGGTAGGAACCGAGATGTTTCGGGTAAATCTGAAGGATGTGGCGACAGTGTGCGATAGCCTCATCCAACTGATTGCGTTCTATAAGGTCGTCAATTTCATTTATATATGCGCGTAAATCCATTTCTGCCATTGCAGAACCTCACCAAAAGTATGCCTTATCTATTCTTATTGCGCAAGAAGGAACACAAAATCCAACTCGCATATCACAGACTCATCCAAATCATTCTAGCTTTGTAACAAGAAACGTGCCAGAAGGAAAGGGTTCCTAAAAATGTTAAAGCTCGTGGATTTCACGTATCCCTTCGACAAGTGTTTTTACAGATGGTTCGTCGAAAGGCGCAGGACCAAGCCGGTCTTCGTTTAGTGGTTTGTGTGCCAGCGCATGAAGACACGCTTGTATGTTATCCGCGAGCGTCTCGGGTGCATATCCGCCTTCAAGCACGAAGAGCATTCGGTTTTCACAGAATCGGCCAGCCAATTCAAGCAGGCGGCTGCTTAATCGATGATAGCCCGACGTTGTTAATTGAAGGCCGGCAAGTGGATCATCCCAATGGGCGTCAAAACCTGCTGAGACCAGGATGATATTCGGTAAGAAACGCTCCACAGCAGCGGGGAGGATCTCCTCCCAGACTCGCTCGAACGATTGATCCCCAGCGCGAGCGGGGAGGGGGACATTGATGATCGAGCCTTCCCCATCTCCGTGACCGATTTCCTTTTGATGTCCGGTGCCTGGATAAATTCCCCATTGATGCGTAGAGAAATATAAAACACTCGGATCGGTATTAAAAATCTCCTGAGTGCCGTTGCCATGGTGTACGTCGAAATCGACAATCATCACTCGCTCGATTCCGCGGGTTTGTGCGTGTCTTGCGGCGATGGCGATGTTGTTAAAAAGGCAGAATCCCATTGCCTGGGACTGCGTCGCGTGGTGACCGGGTGGTCGGACGAGCGCAAAACCGGTATTCGCAGTTCCGTCAAGTATCTGATCTAGAACAGAGAGCGTCCCCCCAGCGGCATTGAGTGCGGCTCCGAATGATGAGGGGGTAGCATAGGTGTCGCCGTAGTCAAGGTAGGTCGGTGCACGTCCTACAGCTTCCTCTACCGACTGGATATATTGCTCCGAGTGGACGCTTTCAAGCTTGTCAGGGGTAAGGGGTTCAGGATCGATGATGACCAGCGAGTCAGAGATGGGATTGCTTTGAAGCTGGTCAAAAAACCGAAAACGCCCGGGGCTTTCTGGGTGCTTGGAGAGGGGACAAGAGTTACTGCTATTTTTTGATGGGTCATTTCAGATAATCATACGCTGGAGTTGATGATCGGGCAATGGATGTATAGACGCGATGGTGGAGATTTCCTTGTATAAAGGAGCTTGATTTGATCCCTCATCTGAAGTAAGGGCGTTAATTAATTTGATGATTGATCCAGTTCCTGATTTCTTGTGCATCATCTTCTTCGCCGAATTCTTCAAGCTGATCCATTAGTAATTCTAGCGCTTCTAGAATTTCATCGCTGACGAGCGCTTGATGCAATTGAGGTACCAGATCGAATGGCAGGTAAGTCCTGAAATAGGTGCTTTCGTAATATGCCGATGATCCGTTGTGGGTGCTTATGAGGCTGAACATCTGCATGAAATGATCCATGGCACTCACTTCATCCCCCATTTCTAGGGCTACACAACCTGCAGCGAGCCTGGCTCTGGGAAAGGAATCGTTGAGGAGAAGGGCAAGTTTCGCCATCATCTCAGCGTTCGATAGATCATTCGATTTCAGATACACAAGAGCTAACCCTGAGTAAGTATCCACGCTCCTAGGATTCGCTAATAAACCACCCGTAAAATGATTCTTAGCGTCATCAATGCGCCCATCACTTAATGCTCTCCATCCTCTCCAGGAGAAATCACTTCGAGCATCAGAGCGCTCGATCTCATCCGCTAATTCATCGATATCAAGGATTTGTTCAATGTTCATTTTATTAGTGGCTGTTCCGATAAGCCATGGATCCAATAGAATAGCTTGTCGGAAGGTCGATTGAGCTGCGTCGGTACTGCCTATCTGCGCATACATCCAACCAAGATTCATGGCGAATGTAGAGTTTCTTGGAGCGAGGTCGACCGCTTTCTCCATTAATTCCAGTCCCTTGGACTGGTGACCCAGTGACCACTCTAGAGCGGCGAGATTCGCCCAATGAACTGGCCAGAAGGGGTCGTGGTCCAGCCCTCTCCTAATATGATTGGCTGCCGAGATAACATGGTTATTCCCTTCTTGACGCATCGCTAACGTGGCTTCAGCTAATCCACACTGAAAGTCGAATAGTGCTAGTTGGGGATTTCCCTCCGTTGCTTGGCAGATTTTCGCAGTGCCATCTTCCCAGCGATTATCCCGCGCAAGTTGGACACCATTGAAGTAAAGGCTCGATCCTCGAAGTGCGTAAATCGAGCCAATCAAGTACACAGCAACCAGAGTGGAGAGGATCGGTATTCCCCATTTTCGAGGTGAGAGGGTAAAGGAATTATTTCGCAGATCGTAAGTAGCCAGAGCTGTGATGATTAAGACAGAGATGGTATAGAGCGGGGCTTCAAATGCGAATTCGAAAAGATGATGGACTGCCATTCCAACAGCCACGCCAGCATACGCCGCCAGACGGTTCTTACGTGAACCGGATGCTTTTCGCCATGCTCGAAGGAAAGCACGGATACCGAAACCTGCTATGAGAGCGAGGATAAGAAGGCCAACGATACCGCCCTCCGCTGCTACTTGTAGGAAAAGATTATGCGCATGAACCAGATAAAAGCCCGGTGGGATCTGGGTTTCCACAGCAGAAAGAACATGGAATGACCCCGGTCCATAACCAAGAATTGGGGCTGTTCGGAAGATATTCCATCCGATTGCCCAAATCCCAACACGAGCGGATGAGATTGGTGCATGTCCTGTTACATTTGCTTGCCATAAGAAGATGGAGCCGAAGCTGATAAATCCGACCAGGACTAAAACAATCAGGAGTATCCCCTTTGTTGTCTTTAGGAAATTTATAAACCGCCGCAGTTCGGTTCGGCCTCGCTTGAATATAGGCCAGCCAAAGAGCATTAATGTTGTTCCACATCCCACGAATAACGCGAGCCAACCTGCTCGAGATGAAGTGAAGAACTCAATTGTCAGGAATAAAGCAAAAACAACTGCCCAGCCGATCCGCTTGGACCATCGGGCGCTTTGTAAAGCTCGAATCAGGACGATTGGTGCAACAAGGTTCAGGAATGCAGCTTCGTAATTTGGATGCTTTAAGAAGAGACCTGGAAGTCGGTAGCCAAATGGGGGTGTAGAAAAGGAATTCCCGCTTAGTGCAGTCCAGTTGAGCCACCAATAAACCACGAGAGCAAGATTCATCACAGAGAAGAGTATCGCCAGGTTTAGAAGAGCATTTTCCCAATGATCATGTTTCCACCAATTATGTAGGCTGTCTACAACAAAAATAAAGGCCAGCAGATACACGATGTAGGTAAGTTCAACTTCGAAGGAATGAAATATTAGGGGTGCTCTGAAAATTATGATTCCCTGATATGCGATAAATACGGCAAAGGGGATAGCAAGGTAGGGTAGAACGAACGAGCGATTTGATTTCAGGCGTAAGGCAAACCAAATAAGACAGCATAGTATAAATAGAACTCTCGTTACATACTGAACTGTTGGTAAGGTCCTACCGACCCATTCGAAAGCTACGACCCATAAAAAAAGGACTGGAATTCCGACTGACAAATATTTTCTGATCTGTGGTTTAGACATGCTTCCTGCTATTCTCGGATTTCCTCAAATTATGTTAGAGACAGCTTATGCATAATTTGACGCCGCCGGGACCAATTTTTCTCAAACTGGATCAGTAATTATCTCAAGAAAATTTTACAATTACTCATGGCATAGAATTTCATCAACCTCAGCCCAGCGATTCTCAAACACAGGCTTCAAGCAGCCTTCTTCTTTCCACTTGAGCAACTCCTTCGCCGCTGAGCGCAAAATTCCCTTCGGGTCATGCTGCAGCAGAAAATCCAGATCCTCCCAGCTAAATAGTACGTGTGTAAACTCTTTTTCGCTGAACCAAGATGCCAGCGTTTGCTCATTGTTTCGAGAAAAGAGTTCACCTGCCCAGCGGAAGTGATCTGGATCTGGAACGCACTTTGGCAAGCAGTAATAACCACGGCCATCACCGAGCATCATTATCTTATGGTCATCTTCGAGCTGTTCTTTGATGTAACGAGCCGCTGGGTAGTCTCCGACAGCGCTAGCGAGAAATTCATCGCGACTCTCTCTTCCGAGCACAACATCAAGGGTCCGATATTGAAGGATGAATTGAGCCTGGTAGAAGAGAGAGATTGAAGTTAGACCAACTGTGAGTGCGGGGAGGAAGAGTTTTATACTTGATCTCTGAAACACATTTTCCGAGAGTTGATCAATGATATAAGCAGTAGCGATGGCCAATAGTGGGTATATCGGCATTAGGAATCGGAGTTGCTGAGATCCAAGAGCCCAGAGTATGAAGCGCACGAAGCTAATACCAAGAAGTATGTTAATAAGCGGTTTTTTCTTTAGAAAGGGATAAATTAAGAGGAGAGGGAATAATAAACTGGGAAAGTCGTTCGCCGCGCCGAATTGCGTGTGTTTCGTATAGACATTCCATGGTAGCAGGAGATAATTTCGTAGTGATTGCCCTGCACCAAAACTTTTCAAGTACGCATAATAATTCGCTAACCGCTCTGTGCTCCAGCCTGGACCTCCGAAATACAGCGGGTAAACCGGGTTTCCAAAAATTGCCAGGTTTTTCAGGTACCAAGGGCTGCAAATAACAACCGCCGGGATAGCAAACCAGATAATCGACCGCCATTGTTTC
>RCNB010001994.1_pt1 | contig 16996 bp, 16 predicted proteins | sample 2041321 | NCBI WGS metagenome assembly RCNB01 (sample SAMN09708232, study PRJNA481090) | Marine sediment metagenome, whole genome shotgun sequencing project. | reverse complement strand
GGATATCTCCTACTTGATGGTTTTATATCTTCAATGTTTAATTTTTCAATCATCTTTTTTCTACTGGTTGCCTGTTTAGATTTGGCTACGTTAGCAGAAAATCGTCTTATAAACTCTTCTAATTCTTTTTTCTTTTCTTCAGATTTTTTATTTTGCTGAGCACGTTGTCTAGCAGCTAATTGACTTGATTCATACCAAAAAGTATAGTTACCAGAGAAGCTATTGATCTTGCCGAAATCAATATCAGAAATATGTGTACAAACAGCATCTAAAAAGTGCCTATCGTGTGAAACCACAATTACTGTATTTTCATAGTTGGCTAAAAAATTCTCTAGCCAGGAAATGGTTTCAAAATCCAGGTCATTAGTAGGCTCATCCATTATTAATACGTCAGGATTACCGAATAGCGCTTGTGCAAGTAATACTCTCACTTTTGCTTTTCCATCTAAATCTTTCATGAATGTATAATGGTGTTCTTCTTTGATATCAAGATTGGATAATAAAGTTGCTGCATCACTTTCGGCATTCCAACCACTCATTTCTTCAAATTTTACTTGCAATTCTCCTATCTTATCAGCATTTTCATCAGAATAATCAGCGTACAGATTATCAATTTCTGTCTTTAATTTATATAATTCTTTGTTACCTTTCAATACAGTTTCGAGTACTGTAAATTCATCATATGCAAAGTGATCTTGTGTAAGCACAGACATTCGTTTGCCTTTCTCCAAAGAAACATGACCAGAAGTTGGGTCAAAATCTCCAGATAAAATTTTCAATAATGTAGATTTTCCAGCACCATTTGCACCAATAATTCCATAGCAGTTGCCTTGATTAAATACTATATTGACTTCATCAAATAAAATACGCTTTCCGAATTGTACTGATAAGTTTGAAACTGTAAGCATTAAAGTGATTTTTAAATTTTGGCAAAAGTAATGAAATGCATATTAATTAACGATAATAACATGAGTATAATTTAACATCTAATTAACTAAAATAATATGGGCTAATAGCTAGTTTTGCATAGTACAAGTCAATTCAAAAGTATTGACATCATTATAAATGTATATCAAATTAATGAAATATTTGTTTATCCTATTTTCTTTAGCGCTAGCTGTCAGTTGTAATAACAGAGAAGAGAATAACACAACTCATTTCGGAGGGCAAATAATTAATCCTAAATCCGATAAAGTTTTTCTTTATAAAGGCGAACAATTATTGGACTCAGCCAAATTGAATCAAAACAATAAATTCATAATTGATATTGATTCATTAAAATTGGGACTTTATAAATTTATGCATGGGCCTGAGATACAATATATCTATTTGGAACCTAAAGACAGTTTATTGATACGCATAAACACGTGGGATTTTGATGAGTCATTAGTATTTAGTGGTAAAGGTGCCGAACGTAATAATTTATTGATAAATTTATTTTTAGAAAATGAAAAAGAAGATAAATTATTTTTTGACTATTATTATCTAAATGATAGCCTTTTCGAATTAAAAATTGATTCTGTTTTACAACAAAAAAAGCTATTATTTGTTCAATTCAAAGAAGAAATAGCTGATAACTCCCCTTTATTTGAGAAATTAGCCAATGCTGCCATCTATTATCCATTATACAGAATAAAAGAAGCTTATCCATACCAACATAAGAAATCGCTGAACTTAGACAAGTATCCGCATATCGACCCTGCATTTTACAAGTTTAGAAAAACTATTGATATTAATGACAAAGAGTTAGCTCACTTTTATCCTCATCGTGATTATGTAAAAACCTTTATATATCATTTAGCATTCGAAAAACAAATCATTGATGATTATAAAAGTGCAATAGATGTTAATTTTATGCAAGCTACTTTAGAAAATGTAAAAATTGACGATGTTAAAAATACATTTTTACATCAGGGAATGTGGTATACTTTGTTGGATGAAAACATCTCAATTGAAGAAAAAGACAGAGCACAGCGTTTATTTTTTGATCATTGTAGTGATGAAAAGAGCGTTAAGGACATCGCTCATTTAATTAGTGCCGCTGATAAACTGGCAAAGGGATTTAAGTTACCTGAAGTAAATTTATATTGTTTAAATAGCGATCAATTAAAACTGAGCAATATTATTAAAAATAAGAATACTGTTATTTATACTTGGCCAACCGACTTAAATCAAATTGATAACTTGGCAAAACGAGTAAATTATTTAGAAAAAAAATATCCTAATTACTTGTTTATTGGTATTAATTCTAAAAATTCTGAATACCAATGGAAAAATCATATCAAATCAAAAAAAATAAACTCAAACAATCAATATAGGGTTGATAATGGTAACGATTGGTTAGATTTAAATTTTACAAGAGCGATATTAATTGATAAAAATGGTATTGTACAAAACAATTTGACACATTTATCAAGCAGCCATTTTGAAAAACAACTAAAAAATCTTATAAACTACTAATTCATAGTAGAATTGTTTAAAATAAGCTTACTTTTGCAAATTCATAAAAACAGAAGGTTTATTTATCTGCTGACGTGCATTTTATTTTGGAACCTTAGTTTGATAAATTTATAATATGTCTTTATTCAATGAGCTTGGTTTAAGCCAGGCTATCGTAGATGCCCTAACTGATCTAGGTTTTGAGCAACCAACCCCAATACAAGAAAAAACAATTCCACAAATTCTTTCATCACACGATGATTTAAAAGCTTTTGCGCAAACGGGAACCGGTAAGACCGCAGCTTTTAGTTTACCGATTATAGAGCAACTCGATAGTAAAAGTAAAAGTACACAAGCTATAATACTGTCTCCAACTAGGGAGTTAGCAATTCAAATTGGAAAAAACATAGATGAATATTGTAAATACCTTAATAATATTAACAGTATATGGAGGAGCTAATATAGATGAACAAATAAGAGGTTTAAAAAAAGGAGCTCAAATAGTAGTTGGAACTCCTGGAAGAACTGTTGATTTAATAAAACGCAAGCAACTTAAATTAGGTAATATTAAATGGGTAGTACTAGATGAAGCTGATGAGATGCTTAATATGGGATTTAAGGATGAACTAGATCAAATTCTAGATGTAACTCCTAAAGAAAAACAAACGTTGTTATTCTCTGCTACTTTTCCAAAAGAAGTGAACGCCATTGCTAAAAACTACATGAATAATCCTGTAGAAATTGATGCAGGCAAACGTAATGCGGGAGCGGATAGTGTAACCCATGAATATTATTTAGTATCAGAAAGGAATCGCTACCCAACTTTAAAAAGATTAGCTGACATTAATCCTGATATTTATGGAATTGTATTTTGCAGAACAAGAAGAGAAACAAAAGATATTGCTGCAAAACTAATTACTGATGGCTATAACGCAGATGCCTTACATGGTGATTTATCACAAGCACAGCGCGATATTGTAATGGAAAAATTCCGTTCTAAACATTTACAATTATTGATTGCAACTGATGTTGCTGCAAGAGGGTTAGATGTTAATGATCTAACACATGTCATAAACTATAAACTACCAGACCAATTTGAAAATTATACGCACAGAAGTGGTAGAACAGGTAGAGCAGGGAAAGAAGGGATTTCAGTGGCCATTATCACTAATAGAGAAAAAAGCAATCTTAGACCTATTGAAAAAAAAATAGGAAAATATTTTACTCAGAAACTCGTACCTAACGGTAGAGATATTTGTGAAAAACAACTTTTTAAACTGATTGAAAATGTAAAAAATGTCGAGGTAAATGACGAACAAATAATGAGCTATTTGGATAGTATCATTTATAAGCAATTAGAAGATATAAGCAGAGAAGAACTGATAAGGCGTTTTGTTTCTATTGAATTCAATCAATTTTTATCTTATTATGAAGATGCCGAAGATTTGAACGGTGATGATACTAAAGAACGAAAAAGAGGTACTGATGAGAATTTTACCCGATTTTACATAAATCTGGGTAAAATGGATAGAATAAACCCTGCCAAATTAATGGGTTTAATTAATGAAAATCTCAATAAGACTGATGTTGAAATTGGTCAAATAGAAATTTTAAAAAGCTTTTCTTTTTTCGAAATAGATAAAGCGTATGGCGATACCATACTAAAAGCCTTTAAAAATGCAGAGTTTAATGGAAGGTCTGTGATTGTAGAGGTTACAACTAAACCAAAAGGACGGGATAGAAGTCGTAGTAAAAGAAGTTTTGGTGGTGGCGAAAGACGTTCTAGAAGTGAAGGATTTGGCGGTCGTAAAAAAACTTCAGGAAGTTATGGAGGAAATAAAAGTAGTAGATTTGGTTCTTCAAAAACAAGTAGTAGTAGAAGAAGTAAACGATAGATGTATTATTTATTTTAGATTATTTTTTTGACGATTTCATCGGCAATAGCCAAACATGATGTGGCGGCTGGAGAAGGTGCATTCAACACATGAATATTGCCTTCATGTTCAATAATTTTAAAATCATCAACCAGATATCCTTTAAAATCCAATGCCTGAGCTCGAACTCCTGCTCTGGATGGTTGTACATCATTAATTGTCATACTTGGCATCATTTTTTGAAGTGCCTTCACGAATAATCGTTTAGAAAACGCCCGTTTGTATTCATCAATTCCTTTTCGCCAATTTCTACTAAATAATTTCCAAGTTCCCTTAAAAGCTAATGCTTGCATAGTATCTTTTAAGTTAAAACTTGTATTCTTATAACCTTCACGTTTAAAAGAAAAAACTGCATTTGGCCCACATTCAACACTACCATCAATCATCCTTGTAAAATGAACTCCTAAAAATGGGAAGTTTACGTCAGGAACAGGGTAGACTAAATTTTTAATTTTATGTTTCGACCTTGCTGTCAATTCATAATAATCTCCTCTAAAGCCAACTATTTGAATATCCAATTTAAGGCCATTCTTTTCGGCAATCCTATCTGCAAATAAACCTCCACAAAAAATGAGTTGATTAGTTGTAAATTGACCTAATGAAGTGCTAACTATATTTTCATTATTTTGTAGTTTAGAATTCAAATATTGGCATTGTGTTATTAATTTACTTTTCGGATTCAAAATCGTTATCATATCGACCAATTTATTGCCAACATCCACATAATTAATAATTCCCGCCACAGGAACCCATATTGCCTTTATACCTTCTATGAAGGGTTCTTTTTTCTTAATTTCATCAGAGTTTAAATAGCAGATTCCCTGAGTTTTATTTTCTATTCCTCTTTGATAGATACTTTCTAATACTGGAATCTCTTCTGATAAGGTTGCTACGATTAATTTCCCGCAAATATCATGTTTGATTTTATTTTTTTTAGCGAAATCAACCAATTGGTCACGACCATTTCTGCAATTTTCCGCCTTATAAGAACCCGGCTTATAATATATCCCTGAATGTATTACGCCAGAATTTCGTCCGGTTTGATGTTTACCAATATCGTTTTCTTTTTCTAAAACAGCAATTGATTTTTTAGAAAATTTTAATTGCAATTTATAAGCAGTAGCTAAGCCAACAATCCCTCCCCCAACTAAAATAAAATCATAATTATCAACTGACATATTTGGTCTTTTTTATAAAACTCAAAACGATAAACGATGCTAAAAAGAAAATAGCTAATAGTAATACGCTCCATTGCATAGAACCGGTTAAGGCTATGAGCACGCCAAAAACGAATGTACCAAGAACTATTGCAATTTTTTCGGTAACATCATAAAAACTAAAATAAGTCGCATGATCTTCGGTTTCCGGTAATAATTTAGAATATGTTGACCTTGATAATGATTGAATGGCCCCTTGTACGAGTCCTAACAATCCGCCAAGTCCATAAAAATATAAATTGACATTTGCTTGGTTTTTATCCAATGAAAACGCAGCAAAACAAACAATACACCAAATAGATATCGTTATTTTTAATGTAGAAATATTACCTATCCTTGTAGATAATCGGGAGAATAAATAGGCTCCTAATATGGCTACAATTTGAACTAATAAAATTGTGGCAATCAGGTTAGGTGTTGGAATCCCCAATTCTTTACTACCAAAAACACCTGCCATTAAAATAATTGTTTGCACTCCTATACTAAATAAGAAAAAGGAAGCTAGAAAAGTTTTTAACTGAGGATAATTTACCAATTCATGAAATACAATTTTTAATTCTCTAAATCCTTCCCAGATATAATCATTTTTAGGTTTTTTATTGTATACATTATTTGGGAGTCTTCTAAAAGTAATTTGAGCAAATCCCAACCACCAAATACCCACCAACACGAACGTTAATCGTGAAGGCATTGATGCATCGGCAAAACCAAACCATGAAGGCTTCTGAATCATAACTAAATTAAATAGCAGCAATAATACCGAACCTGTATATCCATACATGAACCCTTTGGCACTCACTTTATCTTGTTGTTCAGGAAAAGCAACTTCAGGTAAATAGGCATTATAAAAAACAATACTCCCCCAGAAACCAATGCTGGCTAAAATAGTAAATACAAGCCCTACCCAAAGAGTATCTATTCCTTTAAAGAAAAATAAACTCATTACAGATAAGGAACCCAACAAACAAAATCCTTTTAAAAACTTCATTTTATTACCTGTATAATCGGCAATGCCAGATAATATTGGTGATATAAATGCAACAATTAAAAATGATAATGATAATGCGTAATTGTATAAAGTAATCGGATTAAAACTACCTCCTAAAAATGAAATGGTATCAAAACTTTCTGTTACCGCTCCAAAATAAATCGGAAAAACGGCAGTGGCTATAACCAATGAATAAACAGAGTTCGCCCAATCATAAAATGCCCAGGCGTTTATTAATTTTTTATCTCCTCGTTGTAACATATCAGGCCCGGATTAATTGGTTAACAATTGTAATGACCATTAAAAAAAAGCCGTTCCTCTTTAGAACGGCAATAATGTAATATTTTATTTTTTTATGCAATTTAATTTGACAGTGCTTTTGCATTAAACTTTTTTGCTAATACTTTCGCTTCCGGTAAATAACCTTTTAAATCAATTATTCTAGATTGATTTGAAGGGTGAGTACTTAAAAACTCAGGAGGTGCATTTTCCGCACCTTTACGTTGACTCATTCGCACCCATACTTGAGCAGCCTCTTCCCCATTGTAACCAGCCATCAACATAAATACCAAACCTAATCTATCTGCTTCACGTTCGTGAGTTCTGCTAAAAGGCAACATTACACCTACTGTAGAGCCAACTCCATAAACAGTATTCCAAATTTGTCGTTGTTCTGGAGATTTATTGGCTGTAGCTACGGCAACTGCAACGCCCCCTAACTGTTGAATTGTCCCCGTAGACATTCGTTCTTGGCCATGTTTCGCAAACGCATGAGCTACTTCATGTCCCATTACTGCAGCTATACCATCTGTATTTGCACAAATAGGCAAAATACCGGTGTAAAATACTACTTTACCTCCTGGCATACACCATGCGTTTACCGATTTATCTTCAACTAAATTAAATTCCCACCTATAACTATCTGCCTCAGATATCATGTCGTTTACTCTCATAAATCTATCAACGGCTTTTGATATTCTAGCACCTACTGATTTAACCTCATTTGTTTTTGTAGCATTGTCAGATAATTTATTTTCACTCAGAAAACCCTGATATTGTGCGAAACTCATGGGCAAAATTTGGGCGTCACTCACAAAATTTACTCTTTTCCTACCAGTAATTGGTACGGTACTACAGCTAACTAGAAATATAAACACTAGTAGTAAGGAAATTGTTCTTTTCATTTATTAAAATAATTTTAGTTTAAAAGTAAATATACAAATTTTGTTTAAATTCGTTTCCATGAAAGACGATTCAAAATCCATAATAAAAAAGAATTCCTCCACACCAAAAAGGAGTTCCTTTGAAATACCCTCTTCTGTTATTCGCACAGGAAAAATATTACAATTTTTTTCTACGACCTTAGCAACTAATTTTGCATTAAAAATATTCAGAACTCCACCAAAATTTATAATTCCCGAAAGAGAAGCAATGATGCGCGAAAGTGCAAAAAAGGAAATAATTACAATCCCTGCAATCGATAAAGAAATAATGGTTTATGAATACGGCTATTCTAAGCAAAAGGTTTTATTAGTACATGGATGGGCAGGAAGAGGAACTCAATTATATGATATAGCTGATAATATTTTAGAAAACAGAATGATGGTCGTTAGCTTTGATGCACCGGCACATGGCTTGTCAAAAGGCGATACCACAAATTTGCCTGAATATGTTGCGGCAATTAATTATGTTAATGAAATTTATGGCCCATTTGAGGCTGCAATAGGACATTCTTTTGGAGGAGTCACCTTATTAGCGGCATTAAAAGACAATAATTTTGTTAAAAAATTAATTGTTATTGGTATTGATTGCTCTATTAATAATGTAATTTATAATTTTGTAAAAAAGTTACAATTAAAACAAAAAGTAGCCACAAAAATCAAGAAGCATTTAACTACATTATTCAAAAGAGATATAGAGTCTGTTTCTCCCTGTGAAACGGCAAAAAATATACACATTCCAACCTTAATTCTTCACGATACTATGGATGTGGATGTAGATGTAAGCAATGCTTATAAAATACGTCAAAATTTAGGAAACGGTGAACTTTTAGTTACAAATGGCCTTGGTCATCGTAGAATATTAAGAAATAAAAACGTAATCAATAGAATTATTGATTTTATAATAGAATAAATAATAAATTAATGAAACGAATATTATTTTTTTTAGCAATTACCTTATTGATGAGTTGCAATGGAAATGCTCAAAAAACTACTGTCAAAAAAAATCAAATGATAAAAAAAACTGATAAAATAGTTAAAACAGAGGCCGAATGGCAACAACAACTTACAGAACAACAATATTACGTGTTACGGCAAAAAGGTACGGACAGGCCAGGTGATGATGGTTATACCAAGCATTTTGATAAAGGTACTTATCTCTGTGCCGCTTGTGACGCGAAATTATTTGAGTCCAACAGTAAATATGAATCAAATTGTGGTTGGCCTTCGTTTGACGATGCTATTCCTGGTACTATAGATTTAACTAAAGACACAACTCTCGGGATGATAAGAACAGAAATTACTTGCACAAAATGTGACAGCCATTTGGGTCATATTTTTGATGATGGACCTAAAGAAACTACTGGTAAACGTTATTGTGTAAATACAAGTTCGATCAAGTTCGTGACAGCTGAAAATGAAAAATAACTATTTAGACAGCATACAAAATCAATTTAAGTATTATAAAAAATTAGGTGATAATACCTTTGAGCAACTTGCAAATGAGGATATTCATTGGCATTATAATAAAGAATCTAATAGTATTGCAATTGTTGTGAAACATATTGTTGGGAATATGATTTCAAGATGGACAAATTTCAGAAACGAAGACGGAGAAAAGGAATGGAGACAAAGAGATACTGAATTTATAGATACTTACACTTCAAAAGAGGAAATGTTATTTGCCTGGGAAAAAGGATGGAAATGTTTATTTAATGCAATTAAGCCATTGGAGAAAAAAGATTTATCCGAAATCATTTATATAAGAAACCAAGGTCATACAGTCATGGAAGCAATTAACAGGCAACTATGTCATTACTCCTATCACATTGGCCAACTTGTTTATATCGGTAAACTGATTAATGATAATGATTGGAAAACCCTTTCAATTGCTCCAAATAAATCGACCGATTTCAACAAAATAAAATTCTTAGAAGAAAAAACTAGAAAACATTTTACTGATGGGTTATAATCTCAAACCTTGTTAGATAATACAATTAAGACTACTTCCTGGTTATTAGAATTTCTATAATTGATCTATTAATTGATTTGTTTTTTCGTTATTTAACATCACTTCAGTAAGGTTAAAAATTTCTCTTTTAGTTTCCCTTAATGCATTAGTAAATCCGACGATCTTATCCTCTAACATTGCATGTTCGACTCTAAACGCCTCTTCATCGCGGCTAAAATTACTATTTATGAATAACCTTATATAGTTTAAATGTTTTGTTATCGCCATATCAATGTTTTCCAATTCACTAGTTAGATGCACCAATATATTAGCTAAATGTTGAACCTGAGTGATCTGGTCTTTATCTTTTACCCAAATAAAATATTTATCAACTAGACCTTTAAAAAAATTGATTTCGTAATTAGCAAATTTTATATCAGATTTCCAGTGTTTGGTCAGTAAATACAATTCTTGCCAATTAGCTGATTGTAAATAATTACTGCTGGGTCTTATTCTAAGTTTGTCCATCTTAATAAAGTTTAAACATTAAAAAAGATTTAAACAATTAATAATTAAATTTAAAACGATAAATGTCATCATTAAAAAAAGTATATACAATGATATTTGTCAGATAAAAATAATTTTAATTAACGCAATAAAATCTATTCTAAAATTATACGAAATCTGAGTTATACATTTTTAGAATCTATGTTTTCGTTGCCCATGTTTATCCTTCAAAATAAAATAAAATTATGTATTTTTGTGCCTTACTAAAAAATGACGAAAGCGTATGTTAAATAACTTAAGTGACAAATTAGACAAAGCACTTCATGTCCTAAAAGGTCATGGAAAAATTACTGAAATAAACGTCGCAGAAACCTTAAAAGAAGTTCGGAGGGCATTATTGGATGCCGACGTTAATTATAAAATTGCTAAAGACTTTACCAATCGGGTTAAGGAAAAAGCAATGGGGCAAAATGTATTAACTTCATTAAACCCAGGGCAATTGATGGTTAAAGTTGTAAAAGACGAATTAACCGAATTAATGGGTGGTGAAACAGTCGGAATTAACTTAGCTGGTTCTCCTACTATAATATTAATGTCAGGGTTGCAAGGATCTGGTAAAACAACTTTTTCGGGTAAACTTGCAAATTATCTAAAAACTAAAAAATCTAAGCAAGTTTTATTAGTTGGTTGTGATGTATACAGGCCAGCTGCTATCAATCAGTTAAAAATTGTTGGTGAACAAATTGGAGTTGAAGTTTATTCGGAAGAAGACAATAAAAATCCCGTAGAAATTGCTAAAAATGCAGTTAAACATGCAAAAGTAACTGGTAAAAACACGATAATTATTGACACCGCTGGTCGATTAGCTGTTGATGAAGCCATGATGACCGAAATCTCTAATATTCATAAGGTCATACAACCACAAGAGACTTTGTTTGTAGTCGATTCTATGACCGGTCAAGATGCCGTTAATACAGCAAAGGCCTTTAATGATATCTTGAATTTTGAAGGTGTTATTTTGACGAAATTAGACGGTGATACTCGTGGTGGGGCAGCGCTTTCGATAAAATCTGTAGTTAACAAACCAATTAAATTTATTGGTACTGGTGAGAAAATGGAAGCTATTGACGTTTTCCATCCTGATCGAATGGCTGATCGAATTTTAGGAATGGGAGATGTGGTATCTCTTGTTGAAAGAGCTCAAGAGCAATATGACGAAGAAGAAGCTAGAAAAATTCAAAAGAAAATTGCTAAAAATCAATTTGGCTTTGATGATTTCTTAAAACAGATCCAACAGATCAAAAAAATGGGAAATATGAAAGATCTGGTTGGTATGATTCCTGGTGTGAGTAAGGCAATGAAGGACGTTGATATTGACGATGATGCCTTTAAAAGTATTGAATGTATCATTCATTCAATGACACCATCAGAAAGAAGTACTCCAAATATTATCAATGCAAGTAGGAAAAAACGAATTGCTTCAGGATCAGGCACATCTGTCCAGGAAGTAAATCAGTTAATGAAGCAATTTGATCAAATGAGTAAAATGATGAAAATGATGCAAGGTGGTGGTGGTAAACGAATGATGCAAATGATGAAGGGAATGAAATAGTTAGTTTGATATTTTATTTAATAATAACACTCTATAGCATTCAACTATAAAACCTTAAACTATGATTTTATTAGACGGAAAAGCAACATCCAATCAAATAAAAGACGAATTAGCAGAAACCGTAATAAAAAGAAAATCTGAGGGTAAAAAAACACCTCATCTTGCTGCAGTTTTGGTGGGTAGTGATGGGGCAAGTATGACCTATGTAAATAGTAAAGTAAAAGCATGTGAACGTATTGGATTTAAATCAACATTAATAAAACTTGACGATGATACTTCAGAAGAAATACTTCTTAATGAAATTGAAAAATTAAATACTAATGATGATATAGATGGGTTCATCGTTCAATTGCCTTTACCTAAACAGATCGATGAACAAAAGGTTTTGATGGCTGTTCATCCAGACAAAGATGTAGATGGGTTTCATCCTGTAAATGTGGGTAAAATGACCCTTGATCTTCCTGCATTTATATCAGCAACACCTTATGGCATTTTAGAATTATTAGAGCGTTATAAAGTAGAGGTCTCTGGAAAGCATGTTGTTGTGATTGGTAGAAGTCATATCGTTGGTCGCCCGATGAGTATTTTGCTTAGCCAGAAAAGGCCAGTTGGCAATGCAACTGTTACGGTGGTACATAGCCGAACTAAAAACATTAAAGAATTAACTCAGAATGCAGATATTATAATTGCTGCGCTAGGCATGCCTGAATTTTTAACAGGAGATATGGTAAAAAAGGGTGTAGTTATTATTGATGTTGGCATAACACGTGTTGATGATCCCTCAAGACCTCGTGGTTATCGTCTAGCTGGCGATGTACATTTTAAAAGCGTAAGTGAAAAAGCGAGTTATATAACTCCGGTTCCCGGTGGCGTTGGACCTATGACTATTGCAATGTTATTAAAAAATACGATGTTGGCCTGTAAAAATAAAGAGTAAAATTCTTATTTATGTCGTTTATCCTATTCCAGATATCCAGGTAAATTTTCCAATTGTTATCTACTTTTTTCCATAAGGTTGATCAATGGAAACGACGTAGATCAAAATCACCTTTCTCAGAATACTCTTCCACATATAATGACAGGCTTAAAAACAGTAGAAGTAATGTGCTTTTGAATTTGAAATTCAATGTCATATTGTCAAAACTAACTTTATACAACCAAAGAAATAATAATCAGTATTATTGTCAAAACTAACCTTATTAACATAATATATAATTTTACTTAAAAATAGAAAATATTTTGTTCTGATTACTGATGAAGACTATATTTAATAAAAGTTTAACCTTTCCTTAACCCTTATTTATGAAAGGAAAATGTTAACAGTATCTCTATATGGCAAACAATTGATTAATATCTTTAAAAGCTTTAAACTCAAGAGCGTTTCCTGCTGGGTCCGAAAAGAACATGGTTGCCTGTTCACCAACTTCATCTTTAAACCTAATATATGGTTCAATAATGAATTCAATTCCTCTAGATTTAAGTCGCCCTGCAAAATCATGAAAAATATTCCAGTCTAAAACAACACCGAAGTGAGGTACTGGAACATTTTTCCCATCAACGGGGTTTGTATGCAATTCATCTTTCTCATTTTTAGGTTTATAATGTATTACCAACTGGTGTCCAAACAAATTAAAATCTACCCAATTAGCACTACTCCTACCCTGTTCGCAACCAATAATGTCCTTATAAAATTTTTGACATTCAGAAAGGTTATGAACTGGTATGGCTATATGAAAAGGTTGAATTTTTTTCATCCAATAAATTTAATCATATAAAAAGGAAATTACCAGATATACAGAACTTTTTGCGCTTACATGTATTTTGATAAGAATTGAAAAAACTCTTTTTTCAATTCGCTGAAAATGCCCCTTTCAGTTTCCATTCGTTCTCTATATTCGTTGTGCTTTTTAAGGTCAGGGATGTCAATAACATTTTTCTCGATTTCATAATGCTTTGCTATATTTAATTCATGAGCATCAATTTCTTCCATACAATGATCAATATTATTTCTATGATTGATAAAACTATTTTGAAATGCATTAAGCTCTTTTAAAACGCTTGTATCGGTCCACTTGTTTACCAGTTCGTCTAATCTATTTTGAAAAGATCTAATCTCATCTTTCCAAAATAATAATTCTCTTTTCCAGTGCATATGTTCAAAATGCAGGTCTGAGTTATAAATTACTTCCGTTTTCATTTTATATGCTTTTTTGGTTATTAAGCTAAAGATATACTTAATGTGTAACCTTTGAAATGATATATATCATTTCAAAAATCATAATTTAAGTCTAATATGCTATAGAAATAATAAAGTGTTTGTTAAGGATAAATAAAATGAATAAAGAATACTATATAGAATAGGTCATAAACTAATCCTTAATTAATTTAATTGCACTATTTGCTATGGGTATTCCTGATTTTAAATCAGGGTCAGCAATAGGTTTACCATATTTTTTTTCAATAGGTATGACACCTGCCCAAATTTCCAGATCGTAATCATCTTTCTCATCTTTCGGGGGGCCAGTTCTAATTTTTGCAGAAGCCTCGGTAATTTTTAATTTAAGAACTTTAGTAGCTTTTAACTCCTTTTTGTTTGGTAATCTTGCCTCCTCCCAACGCATGGGTATAATCTGATCTGAAACTACTTTTAGTGCATCTAATCTTTCCTTTTGATCAGTTACTAATTCGGCATGACCAAAAACAGTAACCGAATGGTAATTCAACGAATGGTGAAAAGCAGAGCGCGCCAATACAATACCATCAGTTTGTGTAACATTTAATGAAATCGGCACACCTTCTTCCATAGTTACGAGTAAACGGCTCACACTTGCTCCATGAAAGTACAAACAATCATTTTTTCTACCATAAATTGTTGGTATTACAACTGGATAGCCATTATAGACAAATCCAATTTGGCAAATAAAATCATTATCTAAAATTTTATAAATTGTTTTAGTATCGTAATGTCCTCTTTTTGGAGCTCTTTTAACTTTCGTTTTATCAGTTTTCAAATGTTCAATTTTGTGATTATTAATAACTGTCAATAAAAATAGTAAATCCTTATATTAATTATTTAATTTTACCGCTTTAATTTTTTACGTTAATGAATATTCAAAATATATTAAAATCTTCTATTCAAAAAGGATTACACGCAATTTATAATGTTCAAATTGATACAGTTGAGTTTCAAGCAACACGTAAAGATTTTGAGGGTGATATCACTGTTGTGGTATTTCCTTTGTTGAAGGTGATCAAAACAAACCCAGTTCAATTAGCCACCAGCTTAGGAGATTATGTTAAAGAGAATATTGATGAAATCATTGATTTTAATGTAGTGCAAGGCTTTCTAAACTTGGTTTTGAGTGATGCTTATTTCATCAATAATTTTGAAGAAATATATAACACCCCAAATTTTGGATATACTGCACCAAAAGCTAATTCTAAATCAGTAATGGTAGAGTACTCCTCTCCAAACACTAATAAACCACTTCATTTAGGGCATATTCGCAATAATTTATTAGGTTTTTCTGTTTCTGAAATTTTAGCAGCTTCCGGTAAAAAAGTCTATAAAACTCAAATCATAAACAATAGAGGTATCCATATTTGTAAGAGTATGCTAGCATGGCAACGATATGGTAATAATGAAACTCCTGAAAATACCGGTTTGAAAGGCGATAAACTTGTTGGGAATTATTACGTGAAATTTGATCAGGAATACAAAAAAGAAATTGAAATCTTAATAGAGAAGGGTTTAAAAGAAACTGATGCTAAAAAACAAGCACCAATATTGTTAGCAGCTCAGGAAATGTTAAGAAAATGGGAAGCAGGTAATCATGAAGTCGTCGCTCTATGGGAAAAAATGAACCAATGGGTCTACAAAGGCTTTGAGCAAACTTATAAGGCCTTAGGTGTAAGTTTTGATAATTATTATTATGAAAGTGATACATATTTACTTGGAAAAGATGTTGTTACTGATGGTTTAAAAAAAGGGGTTTTTTTTAAAAAAGATGATGGTTCAGTTTGGATAGACCTTACAGAAGAAGGTTTGGACGAAAAAATAGTTTTGCGTTCTGATGGTACATCTGTTTATATGACCCAAGATATTGGCACTGCCATTCAACGAATAAAAGATCATCCTGATGTCGATGGATTCGTTTATACAGTAGGTAATGAGCAAGATTACCATTTTAAAGTGTTGCCGTCAATTCTAAAGAAAATGGGATTTGAATGGGCAAAAAATCTATTTCATTTAAGTTACGGAATGGTTGATCTGCCTTCAGGAAAAATGAAATCACGAGAAGGTACTGTTGTTGATGCCGATGATTTATTGGTTGAAATGACAAATACAGCCAGAGAAATTTCGTTAGCGTTAGGTAAACTAGAAGGTTATTCCGAAGACGAAAAAGAAGCACTTTATAAAACTATTGGCTTAGGGGCCTTAAAATATCATATTTTAAAAGTTGATCCGAAAAAACGTATTCTTTTCGACCCAAAAGAATCCATAGATTTTAATGGAAATACAGGTCCATTTATACAATATACCTTTGCCAGAATACAATCTATTTTACGCAAAGCTGATTTTGATTTTACCGTTATGTCAAACCCAAATGATATAACCTTGCATGAAAAGGAAAGATCGGTAATAAAACAATTGGCATTATTTCCTGAAGTTATACAGCAAGCTGCTGGTAATTATAGTCCGGCTTTAATAGCTAATTACACCTATGATCTTGTTAAAGAATATAATTCTTTTTACCAAAGTGTACCTATTTTAGGTTGTGATAAGCTACAAGAAAAGATTTTCAGAACTCAATTATCAAAAAAAGTGAGTGAAGTAATTAAAAATGCTTTTAAATTATTGGGTATTGAAGTACCTGAAAGAATGTAGTTTTTTAGTACTTTTATTAAAAATTGTATTCATGCGTTTTTATAGAATAAGGGGAAATCCAATTTGCGTAATTAAAATCGGTGATAATGATTTCGAAATAGTTGATGAAGGTTTTAAACCCAATTCAATGAAATTCAATTTTGATTTGGTAGATAGAATTGAAATTCAAGAAAAAGAACAAGGTTTCTTCGACATTCTGGCGACAATGATGTTAGGTGTTTGTTCGAGTTTGGGAATATT
>RCNB010001131.1_pt1 | contig 17009 bp, 16 predicted proteins | sample 2041321 | NCBI WGS metagenome assembly RCNB01 (sample SAMN09708232, study PRJNA481090) | Marine sediment metagenome, whole genome shotgun sequencing project. | reverse complement strand
TTAAAATAGCTGAAACTACGGGTCTAAAATACAAAAGACAAAATCATGGAAAAGACTGAAAAATCAGAGGTAACAGATGGCGGGGCCGACGAGACTCGAACTCGCGACCTCCGGCGTGACAGGCCGGCGTTCTAACCAACTGAACTACGACCCCACCAAGGGGATACCGATTATAATATTAAAGACTCTTCGATTCAACTCTTTTCAAAGGTCCTCGAGAGATCGCCACGGTTCATTCGTGATGACAATTCCTTACATTTTTTCTAACTCGGCGATTCGTTTTTCGATCGGCGGGTGGGTGCTGAATAACTTGTTCATCCGGCCTTTTATATTTTTGAGCGGATTCACGATATACATGTGCGCTGTGGCCTTGTTGGCTGCCTCCAAGGGCTCCCTATCAGCAGAAAGCTTTTTGAGCGCCGATGCCAGCCCCGGTGGATATCGCGTCAGCAGAGCTCCGTTGGCATCGGCTAAAAACTCCCTTTTCCGGGAAATCGCCAACCGCAGGAGTTGTGCAATAATCGGTGAAAGGATCGCCAAAACCAGAGCCACTACAATTAAGATTTGGCCAGCATTCCCACCCCCGCTGCTCTTGTCCTTCGATCTTCTCCGGCCACCGCCCCAGAAAAAAGTCCTGAGTGTCCAATCGCTCAGCAGGGCAACAATGCCGACCATGACCACAGCCAGCGTTTGGACAAGGATATCATAGTTTTTGATGTGGGACATCTCATGGGCGATGACTCCTTCCAGTTCCGCACGGTTCAATTTCTGGAGCAACCCAGTGGTCACAACGATCACGGAATTCTCTGGATTGCGTCCTGAAGCGAAAGCATTAGGAGCCGTGTCATCGATCACATAGCAGCGGGGTTTGGGCAGTCCGGCGGCGATAGCCAATCCTTCCACAACATTGTACAAGTAGGGATAATCTTCTTTTTTCACGGGACGGGCCCGGCTTATGGCCAGCACGATTTTGTCACTTGCAAAATAACTGCCGAAAGTCATGGCCACAGCAATAACCCCAGCTATGACCAATCCCATAGTTCCCAATCCAGTCACTTCTCCAAATGCCCAACTTATGGCAAAGATCAAAAAGAGAAAAAACAGGATCAGGAAAAAAGATTTCCACTTGTTGCGGGTAATTTGTTCATACATCGGAACGCTGCTTAGAGTTTAAGGAATGGGTTTCCGATCAGAATTCGACCTTGACGGGCTCTTTGGCTTCAGGCTCTTCGATCTCGAAGTACTCTTTTTCCTGGAAGTTGAACATGCTAGCGATAATATTTGACGGAAACACCTGCTGTTTGGTGTTGAATTTCATGATGGTGTCGTTATAAAACTGGCGGGCATAAGCGATTTTCCCTTCTGTTCCTGCAAGTTCTTCCTGAAGCATCAGAAAATTCTGGTTGGCCTTGAGGTCAGGATAACTCTCCACGACAGCAAACAACGATTTCAAGGCACCCGTCAACATATTTTCGGCTTTCCCCTGTTCTGCAACCGTTCCAGCATTAATGGCTTGGGCCCGTGCCTCGGTTACTTTCTGGAAGGTCTCTTTTTCGTGTGCGGCATAGCCCTTGACCGTTTCAACCAAGTTGGGAATCAAATCATAACGTCTTCTCAACTGGACATCCACCTGAGCCCAGGCATTGTCCGAACGGTTCCTCAACGTGATCAAACCATTGTAGATTCCTATAGCGGCAACGGCAACTACTCCGATAATGATAAGCACAATTATTAAACCGGTCATATTTTCTCTCCTTTTCGTTTATTTCCAGAAATCACAGGTTTATTAAATAGTTAACTTTTTTAGTGCTAATAAGTCAACTGATTTAACAAATGTGCTCCGTTTTGGCTTCAATAAGAATACCGTTTTAGCCGGAAAAATATTCAACATTTTCAATATATCAAATTTGATTGACACAACCATTATTCAAATGTTATATTCTTTATCCATCGAATCTATCGAGGGTTTTTTTAAAATCTTAAAGGAGGAATTTTTATGGCTTCATTAAAGGAAACATTCGCTTCGAAGCTCGGCCCTGTTCGTGACCAAGTTCGAACTCACATCAAAGAGCATGGGGATGTCAAGATCTCTGATGTAACAGTTGCACAAGCATACGGCGGAATGCGCGGCGTGAAATGCATGGTGACTGAAACATCAGCTCTTGATCCGTTCGAAGGCATCCGTTTCCGCGGTTACAACATCCCTCAGCTGCGGGAAAAATTGCCAAAAGCTCCGGGCGGTAAAGAACCTCTTCCGGAGGGAATCTTTTACCTGCTTCTGACAGGTGAATTACCCACCGAAGAAGACGTCCAAGACATCACAAACGAATGGCGCGCACGCAGTGCTCTACCCGATTATTTGATCGACGTACTCAACGCCATCCCGAATGATACCCATCCTATGACCCAATTCGCTACCGGCATCCTCACTCTCCAGAGAGACTCCATCTTCTCACAGAAGTACAGAGAAGGCATCAGCAAGATGGAGTACTGGGATCCCATGTTCGAAGACGTGATGAACTTGCTGGCCAAACTCCCCGCCATCGCATCCTACATCTACCGCAAGAGTTACAAAAACAACGAACACATTCCCGCCGATCCCAATCTGGACTGGGGTGGAAATTTCGCCCATATGGTCGGGATCGAAGGCGAAGAGTTCAAAGAATTGATGCGGTTGTATCTCGTGCTCCACAGTGACCATGAGGGTGGAAACGTATCCGCGCATACCACACATCTTGTCGGGTCCGCTCTTTCCGATGCCTATTATTCTCTCAGCGCTGGCATGAACGGGCTGGCCGGACCTCTCCACGGATTGGCCAACCAGGAAGTGCTCCGTTGGGTCATGAACCTGATGGAGGAATTGGGTGGCGTTCCTAACAAAGAACAGCTCACAAAATACTGCTGGGATACATTGAATTCCGGCAAAGTTATTCCCGGATATGGCCATGCCGTTCTCCGTCAGACCGATCCCCGCTATGTTGCTCAACGCGATTTCGCTCTGAAACACCTGGGTGACGACGAGATCTTCCAGGTCGTAAGTGCGCTGTATGATATTGTTCCTCCCATCCTAGAAGAGCAGGGTAAAGCCAAAAATCCTTGGCCCAACGTGGATGCTCACTCTGGCGTTTTACTTCTTCATTATGGTGTCACTGAGTATGATTTTTACACAGTGTTCTTCGGCGCCTCTCGTGCTATCGGAGTCCTTTCATCCCTTATATGGGACAGAGCTCTAGGATTGGCCATCGAGAGACCAAAGAGTGTCACCTCCGAGTGGGTTGCAGAACAGCTCAAGGGTTGATTAGCAGAAGCTGAATTAACAACACAGAAACAGTTAAGGGGTAGTGGAGTATTACAATCTCCACTACCCCTTTTTTTATTTTCTTACAGAAAGTCGCCTGGATTATCTAAGAGTTGATATTGCTGCAGCGGCAAGGAAGTGGCCCATGAAGTTGTATTTGAATACTGCGAATGGGCTGCAACGAAGCCAATGTGGTGAGATCAGCTTTTAGATAATTCAGGCTAAAGTTCTGGGAGGTAGAAGCAGATAACCTTAGGTTCAGTCATTTCTTGTAGGGCGAACTTGATCCCTTCTCTACCTAATCCCGAATACTTGACCCCTCCGAACGGCATGGAATCCAAACGGTAATCGGTCGAATCGTTGATCATCACTCCCCCACAATCCAATTCATAGGCTGCTTTGAAGGCGATATCGACGTTGCGGGTAAAAATGGCAGCATGAAGCCCGAACGGCAGAGCATTCGCTTTTTTTATCGCTTCATCCAAACTGTCCACAGAATACAGATTCACAGTCGGGCCAAATACCTCCTCACAGTGAATCGTTGCATCCTCGGGAACATTCTCCAACACCGTAGGTTCCATGAGGGCATTTTGACGGCTCCCTCCGGAAAGGACTTTTGCTCCTTTTTCCTCAGCCTCTTTTATCCAGTTTTCCACCCGTTTGGCTTCATCTTCGGTGATCATCGGGCCCATGTCTGTTTCATCGTTCAGCTTATCCCCGATCTTATATTTCAACGTCCGCTCCACAAACTTGTCCCGAAATTCCTGATAGATATTCTTGTGGATATAAAGGCGTTGGACGCCGATGCAGTTCTGCCCGGCAGCCCAAAAAGAGCCCGACACACAGGATTCCACCGCCCAATCAAGATCGGCATCTTCCCAAACGATCACTGGAGAATCAGAACCCAGCTCCATCCCGATCTTTTTGATCCCGGCTTGCTGGGAAATCCTTTTGCCTGCCTCTATACCGCCCGTGAATGAGATCATCCGCACCCGTTCGTCCTTTACTAAAGGATCCCCTATCACACTGCCATATCCCGTGATCACCTGAAGGACCAGAGTTGGCAGGCCAGCTTTTAAAAAGGCCTCGGCCAGCATCAAAGCAGAAAGCGGAGTCACAGTGGCAGGTTTCAGGATGACAGAATTTCCCGCCGCAATAGCTGGACCCAGCTTGTGGGCAACAAGATTGAGAGGGTCGTTAAACGGCGTGATTGCCAGGACTACCCCGATCGGAAACCGGCAGTAATACCCCCGCCGCTTTTCTCCTCCAGGAAAGGAGTCAAACGGAATGGTTTCCCCCAGAATGCGTTTGGATTCCTCGGCAGAAACCATCAATGTATTGACACATCGCGAGGCTTCTTTGCGTGCTTCTCGGATGGTTTTGGAACCTTCCCGCGCAATGATTACTGCAAAATCCTCAAGATTTTCCGACACGATCGCGGCTGTTTTGAAAAGAACCTGGGCCCTGTCGAACACGCTCATCTTTTTGGCGATCTCAAACCCTCGGACAGATGCTTCTAGGGCTGTTTCCACATCCTGATCTGTAGCGCTGGGAATTGTATCAATGACCGAATCATCGAATGGATCGCGCACCTCGATCTTTTTTTCCCGGTCCACCCATTCTCCGTTGAGCAACATCTTCATTTTTGACCTCCAATGGCTATCAAATCAACAAGCATGCTGTATCCGGTGGCCTCTTTGCCCGCACCTGGTCCCGCAACAGTCACATCCCCCAAAGTATCGGTCGTGATGGTGACCGCATTGGTGGCACCCATGATAGAAGCCAACGGGTGTGTAAGATCGATTTCTTCTGGAGCAACCGATGCCTTCACGATGCTTCCTTCTCGCCAAACTTTTCCGATCAGCTTGAAACGCTTATTTCGGGATTTAGCCTCGGTTATCGAAGTGGCGGTAATACCGGTTATCCCTTCGCAAGGGTAATCAAAAGGTTTTCCATCTGCTTCAAAGACATATTTGGCTAGAATGGTCACCTTGGCCAAGGCATCCCATCCCAAAACATCTGCATCCGGCACAGCCTCAGCATATCCCAGTTCCTGAGCCTTTTTTAGCGCCGGTTCATAGGAAATGCCCTCTTCCATCCGGGTCAGAATGTAATTTGTCGTTCCGTTTAATATACCTTTTATTTCTTGAATATCACAGCCCGCAAGATTCTCTCTAATAAAATTGATAAGCGGTGTACCGCTCATAACCGTCCCTTCGAACAAAAATCGGACTCCCTTCTCCTCAGCTAATTCTTTCAACTCTTTGTAATGCAGAGCAACCGGACCTTTGTTGGTGGTGACGACATGCATTCCTCTCTCCATAGCCTTCCGGATATGCGAGGTGGCTGGCTCTCCGGTCTCAATATCGGTGTACGTGGCCTCGAACATCACATCTGCTTCAACCTGTTGAATCATATCCAAAGCATCACCCTCAAATTTACTGGCGGGCAAATCCGACAAATCTCCTCCCCCGCTAACTTTTTCTAGAACATCAGGAAGATTTATTCCTTCTGGATTGGTGACGCTGCCCTTGATTTTGTCCGCAATCCCCACGACCTGGATATCCAAACCATAAGTATTCGATAGTACTTCCTTTTTCCGGACAAGAAGCTCCGCCAGCCCCTGGCCGACAGTGCCAAAACCGATAAAAAGTAAACGCATAGCTAACCTCCTGGGAAAAATTGAACCTGAATAATCCAGGGAAAAATCAATAACACACAGGCATGTTTAAGTCAATATCATTTTAGACTTGAAGCAATGGCTTTTTTCCAATACAATTGAAAACCTCAATGGGATATTTTTTGGAAACTCTCACCGGCAATCCCTCTATTGCCCAATTAACCTGGACTATTCATAAAAAATGCCGCTGCTTTTTTTATGAATAGTCCAGGGAAAAACAATGAGGAGGACCCATGCATTTTAAATTCCTATCCAACAACGAGCTCAAAGCAATGGACGCATTGCTGAATTCCTACGGAGGTGCAAAGTCCATTTCCGAAAAAATCGAGTCCATGCGTGATTACGACACACGAAAGATGATTTCAGAAGGAAAAGGATTCGGGGATCTCTTACAAAAATCAGAAGAATATGTCCAAAAATTCGCTAAGGTCGAAGATTACATCGAAGCAAACCAATTGACCTTTGATAAAAAGGGGATCTGCACAACACAAGTCTCGGGATTTCAAGGTGCTCGCCCAACTTTTTATGCCATCAAGGACATAGCGGAAAACGGAAGCGTCTTTTTCCCGACCGAAATGATTTCAGTTGTCGGATTGACCGATACCTATGTCTACGGAGGGGACTTGATCACGACGCTTGCCCTGGCAGAAAATCTGCTCGGAGCGAGCAAGTTTTGCTCGACAAACCTCCTAGGAACACCCCTCCCCGAGGAGCGTTTCGCTCGTGTTGAGGAAGTGACAGGGGAAACGTTCGAAAGGAGAGATCTGGGCGGAGGTATCAGCCAGATTATATTGAAGAACATGGGGACACCCTTCGGCAATCTTGGAGGAGTGGAAGTTGGAAACAACAACCACCTTATCTACCTGGACGGAATCACCCGAGCTGCTCTCGAGACGGGTGCTAACTTTTTCCTGAATCCCAGTTGGTCCACGATCGTTGCGGCCTGCTATTACGCAAGAGAAATTCCCAACCTGTATTTCAAAATATCCATGCTCCTTTCTACACAAAATGCCGTGCAGCTCCGCATGCTGATGAATATATTCAAAGAATATTTGCGAGAGGACGGCACTACCCCCATCTACGAAATAAACATCGGGAATGCGGCAACCGCGGAAACCTTTATCCAGTGCAGTGAGGAAATGGAGGCGTCGGGACTAGATGTCTCGCTAGCTGCACATCTCAGGATCAATCCTGATCTCGGAATGGAAGACTTCAACTGGACCGAAAACGCCTTTAAGGTTCTCGATGCAGGGAGAAACATAACCATCAAGTATGAGAGTGATGGGGAGGCGCGTCCGTTCGACACAATGGAAGCGTATTTCATTTCGGATGAAGAGAGAAATGAAAAGGCCGAATTGATCGGGAATGTCATCTATTACAAATGTGTCAGATGTGATATGGATGCCAAAGAAATCATGGCAAGGGGCCACGAGACCCGGTATGCCGATGTGTCCTATAGAAGAAAAAAGGATTAGAGACCTAATCTAAAGCGGAGAATATCCATGAATCTGGGGATCAAAGATAAAACAGCTCTTGTGACGGCCTCGAGCCGCGGTTTGGGAAAGGCTATCGCTCTCCAACTGTCAAGAGAGGGAGCCAATGTGGCCATCTGCGCCAGAGGCGAAGGAGAACTCTTCCGAGCAAAAAAAGAAATCGCAGAAAGGGCGGGAGGGCAGGTCATTGCCCAGGCTGCAGACGTCACAGACAAAAAACAGGTAAAAACACTGGTCAAACACGTGATCGACAAATTCGGGACTGTGGACATCTTGGTCTGCAACGCGGGTGGACCACCATCTGGAATGATCGAGGATTTTGGCTTGGATGATTACCGCAAGGCCTTAGAGCTAAACCTTCTGAGCACGGTAAACCTCTGCTATCAGGCGACACCCCACATGAAAAAGCAAAAGTGGGGACGAATTGTCAATTTGACATCCGTATCGGCCAAACAACCCATAGAAACCTTGATTTTGTCTAACATGGCAAGGGCGGGTGTGCTGGGATTCTCAAAATCTTTATCCAGTCAATTGGCCCCCTTCGGCATTACGGTCAATTCGGTATGTCCGGGATATACACGAACCGAACGGGTTGAAAACCTGGCGAAGTCTTTTAAAAAAGCAGGTAAAGGATCTGTTCAAGATTTCTTCCAGAATATCGAAAAGATCATCCCGATGGGACGGCTTGGCCGTCCGTACGAAATCGCTGCTGCTGTGGTTTTTCTCTGCTCAGAAGCGGCAAGTTATATCACAGGAGTTGCGCTTCAAGTGGACGGAGGTTTTGTCAAAGCAATTTTATAAGGAAAAAAAATGAAAGAATTAATGGATCAATGGGAGGGGACACCCTATCCAGAAATGATAAGGGATCTCCCTGAAATCGAGATCCCGCTGGAGGGGGTCAGGGGCTGGCTTTTCCAGAGTACCGACAAACAGATAGTTTTTTTTGACATCCAACCTGTGGGCAAAGTTCCTCCTCACTCCCACAATAGCCAGTGGGGAGTGGTGTTTGAGGGAGAGATGTCGTTGACTATCGGAGGAGAAACAAAGATATACCGAAAGGGAGACTGGTATTATATCCCTGATGGAGTGGAACATTCCGCAACATTCCTCAGTCGAGTCCAGGTCATGGACATTTTTGATGCCCCCGACCGCTACTCAGCAAAGACAGGATAAATCTGTGAAAAATCTATTCGCCACTACCATGAAAGATTTTGAAGGATATGTCATCGGAAAAATGCTCCGGTACTTGAATGATCCGGAAATCATCTCCTTTGCCGGAGGACTTCCATCAAGTGATATTTTTCCGGTAGATCTAATTCAACGGGCCGCAGAAAGAGCCATCAAAGAAAATTATGAATCTGTCCTTCAATACTCTCCAATCCCAGGCGAAAATGACCTGATTGCAGCGGTCATCGAATATCTCAAGACAGATAATATCTTTATCGAACCGGAAAACATCATGATCACTTCATCCGGTCAACATGGATTGGATCTTATAGGAAGGCTTTTTCTCGACACACAAGATCTTGTTGTTATCGACCTCCCAACTTTTGGGGGTGCGCTGGCCGCATTCGAACTGGAAGACGCCAAATATCTTGCCCTAGATATCCAGGAAGATGGATCGGATGTGGAAGGCATGGATAAGGGAATCCAGGACCTGTTAGACAAGGGAAAGCAGCCCAAATTCATCTACTTGGTCCCTGACTTTCAGAATCCTTCTGGCATAACAATGAGTTTGGAAAAAAGACTGGCAATTCTTGAGCTGGGCAAAAGATACAAAATTCCTATCGTGGAGGACAGTCCATACAGAGAACTGCGTTACAAGGGAGAACATCTCCCCTCCATCTATTCGCTGGACAAAAACCAAGGAAATGTGATCGGACTCTATACATTTTCTAAAATTCTCTGTCCAGGGATTCGAGTCGGGTTCAACATCGGCCCTCCAGACATTATTAAAAAATTTACTTTCATCAAGGGATCAAACATCCTCAACACTCCCAAACTGAACCAAGACATCTGCACGGCTTTCCTGCGAGAATACGATCTGGATGCCCATTTTCAAAAAGCCAAAGCTTATTATGCAGAAAAGCTCAATTTTTTTCTTGGGGCCATGGAAGAAAATTTCCCTGAAGAAACGGGAGTGAAATGGACAAAACCGGAAGGAGGACTCTTCCTATGGATAACGGTTCCTGAAGAGTTGAACACGTTGGATATCTTTTACTTGGCCATCGAAGAAATGGTGGCCTTTGTCCCGGGCGAGGTTTGTTATCCGAAAGGACTCCGTATGTACAACACAATGCGGATCAACTTTTCTTTTCCAACCAGAGAAGAAATTATCGAAGGCGTAAAAAGATTGCGCCGGACAATCGAAAGATACAAAGCAGGGGAAAGGCCGAAAGGCCAACCGGATTGGGAGAGAGGAAAACATGTCTGACGGAGCGGAATACGGGCCTGGTGTCAAAAAATACATAGAAGAGGCAAAAAAAACCCTGGAGAAGAAAAAAAAGCAGCTCGAACGAGTTAAAAAGCTCAAGTTCGATACGATAGCCGTACATGGTCTGTACACAGTGGAAGAGGCCCTGGAGCAGAATCAAGGCGCAGTCATCGAGCCGGTCTATCTGGCTGCTGCTCAAGCCTACAGAGATTCAGACGAGATGGAAGCAGCTCTGGCTTATCTCATTCCTACATGGTGTTACACACGATTTGCCAATCCCACCACTTATTATCTGGAATGGGTTCTTGCTCTTCTCGAGGGATACAAAACCGGTTGTGAGACGTCATGTCTCGTAACAGCCTCCGGGATGTCTGCAATCATGCTTGCTGTCGATTCCTTTTTGGCCAAACAGAAGGACGGGCCTGAAAAAATCAATTTTGTCTCCTCGATCCAGATCTATGGCGGAACCTATCAGCATTTTTCCGTAAGAAAAACGCAGGAGAGAGGGATCGAAGTCCGCTGGGTCACCCATCCCGAAGATTTGGAAGAATGGAAAGCAAAGATCGACGAAAACACGCGGTTCCTGTACGCCGAAGCACCAAGCAATCCCCAGCAGGCTTTCTGTGATATCAAAGCTTTGGCGGACTTGGCTCACTCCTGGGAAATACCGTTCATTATCGATTCGACCTGTGCTACGCCCGCCTTGATGCGCCCGATCGCATACGGAGCAGATATCGTGATCCATTCCCTGACCAAGTCGATAACTTCTGGGGGTCTTGCTATCGGAGGTGCTTTGGTCAGTCAAAATCCTATCGTCACAAAAATTAAAAACGATAATCCGTTATTCAAAGAAAGCTTCGCCGAATACGTAAAATTTTTACCGTTCCGGGACATCGGGCCAGCAGCGTCTCCTGTCAATGCGATGTTTGCCCTTAACGATTTGCGAACACTGCGTTCTAAAATGGACCTGGTCAGTCAAAACTGCCAAAAAGTCGCCGATTTCTTGAGTCATCATCCCAAAGTGTATCAGGTCGACTTCCTTGGAATCCCTCAGTTCCCATACCACGGACTGGCAAAACAATATATGAAACTCGTGGATTCTGAAGGTGAGAATGGGACTGAAGTCAACCGCTACGGACATTTGATGAGCTTTCGGGTGGAAGGATCTCCAACAAATGCCAGGCGTGTGTTTGATCGTTTGCAGATAATTTACAGGGCGGGCGATATGGGCCGGATCAAGAGCATAGCGACCATACCTGCCATCTCCACTCACCTTCAACAAGGAGAGGAAGCCCGCCAACTGGCAGACATCCCGCCCCAGATGATAAGGTTGTGTGTGGGAGCCGAAGACCCGGATGACCTGATTGCCGACCTCGACCAAGCCTTAAATATTTAGGGACCCAATGTTGGAAGCATCCTTATTTTCGTGATATCAAAAGGCTTTATGTCGGCTTTTGGGAATGGTTTTGCTCCCGTGAAAATTTTAAACGCCATTTATCACGGAAACAAAGATACTTACCCCAATGTTGAATTTTGGAGTGTATTGGTCTAGAATGATTTTGCATGGAAAAGATCAGGATTCGCGGAAATCAGAACCTCCAGCTCAAGGGAAAAGTCAAAATCAGCGGGGCTAAAAATGCGGTTCTGCCTGCCATTGCGGCTTCCCTTTTAACCCAAGAAAAAGTCAGACTAAAAAATATCCCGTTGGTGAAGGATGTTTTTACCATTCTAACCTTGGTCAAGGAACTGGGTGCAGACTACAGCATCAGACGAAAGTCTTTGTCCGTCCAGGTGAAAAAAATCTTCTCAGAGGAAGCTTCTTATGAACTCGTCAGAGCGATGAGGGCTTCCATCCTCGTGCTGGGGCCCCTCCTGGCAAGACATGGAAAAGCCATCGTCTCCTTGCCAGGAGGATGTGCGATAGGATCGCGGCCGATCGACCTTCACATCCAAGGGCTTGAAAAATTGGGAGCATCCATACGCCTTGAACACGGATACATCACCGCCAAAGCCAAAAAGCTCCAAGGAACGGAAATAGAATTCGAGAAAAAAACAGTAGGGGGAACAGAAAACATACTTATGGCGGCATCCCTTGCACGAGGTGAGACCGTGTTGAAAAATTGTTCTCTGGAACCGGAAGTGGCCAATCTTTGCCAGCTCCTCGTCAAGATGGGAGCGAAAATCGATGGAATCGGTGAGGAAACCATCCGCATCAAAGGAATAAAAGAGTTGGGAGGGGCCACACATGAAATCATACCAGATAGGATCGAAGCCGGGACATTTCTGATCGCTGGAGCGCTGACCAGAGGAAATATTGTCCTCTCTAATGTCCTTCCCAACCAACTGGGAACGATCATCGAAAAATTGCGGTATTCTGGTGCAGAAATAGAAAAGATCAACAACCATTCCTTGCGAGTCACCGGGAGTAATATGATCAGAGCCCAAGATATCACCACATCTCCCTATCCTGGTTTTCCTACAGACATGCAGGCCCAATTCATGGTCATGATGACCCAAGCCGAGGGAACATCCATCATAACAGAAACCATATTCGACAGAAGATTTTCTCATGTGAATGAATTGTTGCGCCTTGGAGCAAACATCGAAGTCACCGGGGATAAGGCCATGGTGAAAGGCAAATCTCCCCTCTCAGGGGCGGAAATTCTCGCCACAGATCTGAGAGCCTCGGCCTCTCTTGTGCTTGCAGGACTGATAGCAAGCGGAGAGACCATCATCAATGACACGGAACATCTCAACCGGGGATACGAAAATATCGAAGATAAACTGAAATCTCTCGGAGCCCCTATCGAGAGATTCAAGGATTAGCCTGGATTATTCAGGTTAGAAGATCGAGGAGCTTAAGGAGCAAAAATGGAGGACTGTATTTTTTGTAAAATCGTCAACAAGGATATTCCGAGCGAGCTCATTTTTGAGGACGAGCAAATCGTTGCATTCAACGACATCAATCCTCAAGCGCCGATCCACATTCTGATCATACCCAAAGAGCACTTCGCTTCCCTGAATGACATTCCCGATGAGAAAAAAGAACTTCTAAGCCACATCCTCCTCAGAGCCCGTCAAATCGCCCAAAACATAGGAATAGAAGAAAAGGGGTATCGAATCGTTCTCAATACAGCAAGAGATTCCGGACAGGAAGTTTTTCACATCCACTTTCACCTTTTAGGTGGACGGCGCATGACTTGGCCTCCAGGATGATGGCAGCAGTTTTTTAAATAAACGATAAGGTCCTGGATTATTCAGTAAGGAGGTTAAATATGGAAATAACTTGGCTAGGACATTCCGCAGTAAAAATTGATGGATCTAAAGCCGTATTCATCGATCCTTTTCTGACAGGAAATCCTGCGGCTTCCACAAGCGCAGATAAAATCGCAGAAGCAGATGTGGTCATCGTCACCCATTACCATGGCGACCATTTGGGAGATGCTTTTGGTATCTGTAAAAACACAGGAGCAACTTTGGTTGGCATACATGAGATTGCTGTTGAGGCTGAGGCAGAGGGGATAGCGGCGGAAGGAATGAATATAGGAGGCACAGTTGAAACCAATGGGGTGAAAATCCACATGGTTCAAGCTTGGCATTCCGCCGAAAAAGGAGACCCTGCAGGCGTCGTAATCGAACTCGATGGCAAAACCCTTTATCATGCAGGCGATACGGGATTGACTTATGATATGAGGCTGATAGGAGAGTTTTTCAGCCCTGACTTGAGCTTTCTCCCGATTGGAGATCGATACACCATGGGTGTACCGTCCGCAACCAAGGCTGTCGAATTCATACAGACTAAAAAGGTCATTCCCATTCACTACAACACATTTCCGATCGTTGAGGCCGATCCCGAGGATTTCAAGAACAGGGTAGGAAACATGGCTGAGGTCATCATCCTCAAGCCTGGAGAGACATTCAACTTCTAGCCGCCTCTGGAAATAAGCGCTCTCATTCTACGTCAAAGGCTATAGAAAACACCCAGTTGAAAAATGCCTTATTTAATAGACGGCAATAACCTTATCGGGCACATACCAACGCTAGAATTGCCCGATCCCAAGAGCAAACATCGTTTAGTCGCTCAGTTATTGATATTCCAAGCGACAAAAAAAACAAAAATCATCTTGGTATTCGACGGCCCATCGGATCCCGATCTTTTCGGCGAAAAATTTCGGAGGAAGGAATTTTCCATTCTGTGGCCGGACCTGGAAGAATCCGCTGATACAGTTATTAAGCATTGGATAGAAAAGCAGACGGATTTAAGGCACTTCCATGTGGTAAGTTCTGATAGGGAGATTAAAACCTTTGCCCGGGTTAACGGGGCTAAAATTCTCGACTGTAAAGAATTCCATAAGCTTCTGAAAACGACATTAAAAGATTTCAAAGAATCCAAAGCCATGGATAAGGAAGACATCACCCTTTCCCCTCTTGAGGTGGATCACTGGCTTGAGATTTTTGGAGATTCAGATGAGTGACATCGCCATTATAGGAGCGGGAAAACTGGGCACCAACCTCGGTTATGCTCTTTTGCGGAAGGGACACAGGATAACAGCCTATTCGGACAAAAATCTCTCTGCAGCTCAAGAAAGCCAACAGATTATCGGCCAGGGAAAATTCACCGACGATAACCGATTTGCCGCCGAATATGGCCATTGGGTCATCTTAACTGTACCCGACGACGCGATTCAAACGGTGGCCGAAGAGTTGGCCGACTCTGCTATGGACTGGCAAGATAAATTTGTTTTTCACTGCAGTGGACTTCTCACCACAGAATCCCTGAATTCTTTGGAAAAGAGAGGCGCTTTGGTTGCATCCCTCCATCCTGTCCAGTCTTTTCCTCAAAAAAAACCCGATCCCAAAGCTTTTGAAGATATTTTTTTCGGCCTCGAAGGCAAACAGGAGGCTCTCAATCTGGCAATAGGAATCACCCGCCAACTGGGCGGCAAGTTTTTCATCCTCGAAGCCCACAATAAACCACTCTACCACACGGCCTGCAGTATGGCTTCGAATTTCCTGGCAACCCTCCTGGATACAGCCGCGGAGTTGCTTTTACAGGCCGGTTTGGCCAATTCCATGGCTTCTCAAGTTTTGATGCCTTTGGTACAAGGAACTTTACAAAATGTAAAAAAATTTGACGCTCCAACGGCTTTGACAGGTCCTATCGCTCGAGGGGATGAAAAATCTATCACAAAGCACCTGGAGGCCCTGAATAAGCTTCCTGAACTTTACGACCTTTATACCACCATAGCCTATCAATCACTCCAGATAGCAAAAAGAGAAGGTAAGATGCCAGAGGAAAAATTCAAGGCTTTGAAAGCTCTGCTGGAAGGTAAATAACTTCTTCTTCCAACACGATCCCGAACTTCTGTTTCACCCGATTTTTAAGCTCGAGGGCTAAACACAAAATATCCTTGGTCGTGGCTTCTTGTTTATTAATGATGAAGTTGGCATGATCTGAAAATACAGCCGCCCCCCCGATGCCTAGGCTTTTCGCACCCACTTGGTCTAAAAAATAGGCCGCAGCTACCCTTTTTCCGTCAGGAAGTACCGGATTTTTAAAATAACTCCCCGCGCAGGCCACTTCTCTAGGAGGATGCTTTTTTTCCCTTTTTGCCAAATTCTCTGTTATTTTATCCTCTATGTCTTGTTGGACTCCTTTCTGGAGCAAAAATGTGGCTTTCAGAAGGAGGTTCCGGTTGGTTCGCAATCGGCTTTGGCGGTAGTCAAAGGCAAAATAATCCCTGTCCACCCGAACCTGTTCTCCCCCTTTATCTAAAATGAGCGCTTCTGTTAAAAAGCTCCCGATATCCCGGTCAAAGGCTCCGGCATTCCCGAACACGGCTCCCCCGATTGTCCCTGGGATTCCAGCCAAAAATTCAAATCCTTGCAATGTGTTGGCGATGCAAAACTCAACCAATTCTCGTATTGGTGTTCCAGAGTAGGCTTCGATCTTTGCCACTCCTGTTTTATTTATGCCTTGAACACAGTTCTTGATAATAAGGCCACGAAACCCGTCATCGTCGAACAACAGATTATACCCACCCCCTATAATGTAATACGGTATACTGTGCTGCCTGGCCAAGCGGACAGCCTGGACAAGATCAGGGAGGGATGATGCAGCAAAAAAATAATCTGCCTGTCCCCCGACCTGGATATTGGCATGTTCGTGGAGAAAAACCGATTGTTTAAGGCTTTTTCCGAAAGTTTTCAAAAACTGCTCTTTAAAACCGAGATGTCCTGAACCCATGGCCACATTCTAACCAAAGTTCTTAAAAAATCCAAGCGCCCTTCCTGCAGGTTTAAATTTGGCACAAAGTTTGCTATCATATTTATGGAATATCTTTACATCTGTATTGACTTTTCCTTTGGAGAAAGCTATTATTCAACAGATTTTTACGAGAGGTTGAAAATGAGAAAAACAGCAATAACAACACTAACCCTACTTGTTTTTCTTTGTTCATTGTTGCCCGCACAAAACGCAAACAATGAAACCTACATCAAAGCGATGACAACACCGGATCCCAATCAGAAAGCCCAGCTTTTGAAAGAGTATGTAACCAACAACAGGGGATCACAGTATGAAAACTTTGCCTGCGCCGAGCTCACACTCCTTACATATAATGGAAAAACAGCTGCAGATACTATCAAATACGGGGAAAGGGCTCTTGAGCTGGGTGGATTGGATCCTTTTCAAAAATGCCGGATTCTTATCACGGTGGCAAACATGTATGTGAGCCAAAGCCAAAATCTTCCCAAGGTCAGCAATTACGCCACACAAATCATTCAAACCGCCAAAGCCAATAAAAATAACGAACTCGCTTCTGCAGCGACCTGGAACCAATTTGTTGGAGGAGGATCATACCTCAAGGGTCAGGCCTTAGAAAAAACAAAAAATTACAAAGGGGCTGTGGATGCCTATATCAATGCCTATAACATTTTGAAAAGTCCTCAGATCATATCCAACTTGAAGAAATTGGGAAAAGTTCTGTATGATGGCAAAGCATACAAAGATGCCGAAAAAGCACTGAAAATCGCAGCCACCAACGGCAAAGATTTTGCCAGCATTTATTTGTACGCCAATGCGCTGAACAAAAACGGAAAACT
>RCNB010003453.1_pt1 | contig 17013 bp, 13 predicted proteins | sample 2041321 | NCBI WGS metagenome assembly RCNB01 (sample SAMN09708232, study PRJNA481090) | Marine sediment metagenome, whole genome shotgun sequencing project. | reverse complement strand
GATACTCCTTTTGAAGTGGCTCACGGAGGAGGGATCTTCAGATCTGTGACTACTGAAATAGGAACTTCTGTTGATAAAGATCTAGCCAAAATGAATGAGGCTGTAATGAAAGCATTTGGCCTGCAGTTTGGGGCGTCTCATACAGAGTTTATTCAGTCTAAAGAAACTGGGGAATTGTTTTTTCTTGAAACTTCCTCCAGAGTAGGAGGTGCCAATTTAGCCGAAATGGTAGAATTTGCAACTGGAGTAAATCTTTGGGGAGAATGGGCAAGAATAGAATCGGCAACTTTAAAAAAGGAAGCCTATAAACTCCCAAAAATCGATTCTAAGTATGCCGGAATTGTAGTGTCGTTAAGTCGTTTTGAATATCCGGATACTTCAAGTTTTATCGATGGTGAAATTGTCTGGCGAATGGATAAAGCCTGGCATATTGGTCTCATTGTAGTATCAGATTCCAGAGAACGAGTTTTGGAACTACTAGATAATTACGCCAAACGGATTTCTAATGAATTTCATGCGAGTCTACCGCCTCCGGACAAATCACATTAATTAAAGATTCAGTATTTGGTATTAATCTTCAAAAAACCCTATGCTGGCTCCAACCCAGGTTCTGTCCTTATTGTATTGTACTCCAATCATCTCACCTTTACTATGGCGCATGAGATTGCTAATCACTTTGGTCTCGTTCGTTTTTTTACAGTGAAGCAGCATCATTCGCACTTCGCACTTTGAAGGAACATCCAAAGTTTCAATAATAGGATGGTAAACTACTTTCTTTTGAAGCAGATAATTAGATTTATCGGGCAGAGCTTCTATCATTTCCGGAGTTACTTGCAACTGAACACCCGCTCCGGCAAAAGAAAGTGGTTTAAGCACATAATTTTCAAGGTCGGAAGGTAGTGTTTCTAACTTGTCTAGATGATATGAATTAGGGACATACTTGCTATTAAAAAAAGGCATAGTGTATTTACTGATTCGGAAAAACCAGTTGGGGTGCCCTATCCATTCGACATCAACTTCATCAGTGAAATGAAATTCTCTTTCAATATCATCACGTTGATAAAGCTCGTCAAAAATGATCCGGTTATAAATCTTTAATACTTTCACTTCATTTCCGTCATCATCTAAATAAAAAAGGCTCTTTCCTCTTTTCTTTAAATCTGAAAGACAAAGGAGTTTAATTCCTGTGGAAGCTACCGTCGCATAAAAGTCGATGGCTGTAGCCTGTAAATGCGGCGTGAGCTCCAATAGAATTACTTGTTTAGGATCTGTGTCTCCTACAATTTCTTCCCGCAATAATGCGATAAATTCGTCTGTATTTAAGTCATTGGGATGCATAGAGAGACTAGGTGGTAGCTCGTAATGCTCACGGTATTTCCGTTCCAATAACTCCTGAAAGAAATACATGGATGGGAAGCCTTGAAGTTCAATCAGTTTAGGAATAGGTTGACCATTTTCATCCAGACAAATTCCGAAGTCAAACTGAAGGAATTTCGGTGCGTCATCTTCATTGGGTACCATGATTTCAGGTTTGAGAAAAGCGCCTTGTGTAAGTTCTTTGAAATTAGGCTGATTGATAACCTCCATAATTTCATCACAAGCCTCAAGCAATTGTTTTTTTAATTGCTTCGGAATAAAAGCCGGAGTTTCCGATATACGGAAGGGAGGAGTATGATTGTGTTCTGTATAAAGATCTTTCAGAAAAGCCTCATATTTCTCCTCACTGAATTGTTCATTGAAGATCTTTCTGTATTGCGAAATCATGAGTGGTTCAAGGAAATTAGTGGTTGATTAATTTTCTGTATCGCATTACCGATAAACTTAGGAAGTATCGTATCATAAGTCGTATGGGTTTCGGCCATACCGTCAATTCTGTTTAGCATTTTATTATATCTTCGTATCCCATAGGTCTTGACAACTTTATCCTTTTTGGCTGCATCCAAAAAGTAATCTTTTAAGCCCAAGGGATCCGCTTCAGGGTGAAATTGGGTTCCAACAAATTCTTCTGAAAAGCGAACAGCCATAATTGCTCTTTCATACTCTACATTTGTGCGTATCTTTTCGAGGCTCAATATACTGGCACCCCGGTCTCTGAATACTTTCAAACGCGGCTGGATCAATTGCCAATCTCGGGAATCAACGGCATAGAATGGGTCCTTTAGTCCTTCCAGTAGCGGATCTTCAAGCCCCATTTTTGTTTTATGCACAGGTAATACTCCAAATGAAGTGCTTATTCTGGGTTTCATACTTCCTAGCTCAAAATAATGGCACATTACCTGAAATGAATAACAGATTAGAAATACATGTTTCTTCTCCTCAGATGAGCTTTTATTGAAGTCCCATAGTTGCTGCATAAAATTCAAGTAGGGTTGTCTCCATTTTCCTTCATCCAGAGGGCTTCCAGGTCCACCGCTCGAAATAAAAATATCAAAAGACAAATCTGGGAGTTCGTTTTTGGCTCTAACATCAAAAATCTGATAGTCTATTTTATCCTTAAAGGTACTTACAATTTGTGCTATACATCGCAGTCCCTCATTTGGTTCTGCATTATTCATATCCAAAATAGCCAATTTTATTTTTTCTTTCATCTTCTTCTAACTCCCTTATTTTACTCCAAATGTAGTTTGTTCTACAATATAATCGACAACTTTTGAAAGATCATTTGTATCCTTATAAATCGCTAATTGTCTGTCGGCTCCGGTGCCATTCTTCAATATTTCCCGAACATAATTGATTTCCTTTCGAGACCCAAGTTCATCAACCACATCGTCAACGAACTCCAATAATTCTTCCATCAATGTTTTAGTGTCGACTTCACATTCTTTACCAAAATCAATCAATTTTCCATCCAAACCATATCGCCCTGCGCGCCATTTGTTTTCGTTAATAAGAGCTCTGTGGTAGGTAATGAAACTTAAATTCTGATGTTTCAACTTATGTAATTTTGCAACCAATGCCTGAATAAGCGCCGTGATACATAAGGTTTCTTCAACTGTCATTGGTACATCGCAAATTCTGACTTCCAAAGTTGGGAAAACTGGATGCAGTCGAATATCCCACCAAATTTTCTTGGGATTATCAATACAGTTGGTTTTCACAAGCAAATTCACATAGTTTTCATAATCGGCAAGATTATCAAAAACCCCCGGAATTCCAGTTCTAGGAAATTTATCAAAAACTTTAGACCGAAACGATTTGAAGCCTGTGTTTCTACCTTCCCAAAAAGGTGAGTTCGTGGAGAGTGCATACAGATGTGGTAAAAAATACCGCATGGCATTTGTAAGATGCAAGGCAACGTTCTTATCTTCTATGCCTACGTGCACGTGCAGTCCAAAGATTAAATTTGAACGGGCAGTGTCTTGGAGTTCCGTGATTATTTCTTCGTATCGCGGATTAGGAGTTATATGTTGTGTTTCCCATTTGGAGAAAGGATGAGTCCCGGCAGCAGCGATCTTATATCCAAGTCCGTCTGCAATTTCAGAAACAGATTTACGTAAATGGATAAGTTGAGAACGAGCATCAGTGATGTCTTGACAAATATTGGTGTTTACTTCAACTACAGCTTGGTGCATTTCCGCCATTACCTGACCATTCAGGATTTTGGATGCTTCAGTCACGATCATTTGTTCGTGAGAAATCAACTCTCGTGTTACCGGATCAATGATTTGGTATTCTTCCTCAATGCCTAAAGTAAATTTCATATTATCTCCCATAATCGTGTAATACCAAATTAATTTTTAAAAGACTATTTCCCTTTTATTTGATCTTGAATAAAACTACCCCAGGTTAGGTTCATTTTTCCTTCCTTATAAGCTTTTGCTTTTTCAATAGCCATATTCGCAGCATTTTCAACAATCCAGTCAAAATTCTCCTGACCTACCGAATTTATATCAGCATCAGGAGCAGGATTACAGAAATCAATAGCATATGGTATTCCGTCCCGAATAGCAAATTCCACTGTATTAAAGTCATAACCTAATGCTTTACACAGCATAATACAATATTTATGAACTGTGTCCAGAATTTCTTGTTTAACCGGAGGTCCATCGATCACATATCGCAAGTGGTGCGGATTTCGTGGTTCATATTGCATGATATGTACGTTGTCGGTTCCCAGAACATAGCATCGAAAGTATTCAGTGAAATTAATTTCTTCTTGAAGCATCATTACAAGTTCTTCTGTTTCCCCATGCTTAGCCCAAAGATCTTCCGGATTTTCCACACGATAAACATTTTTCCATCCACCCCCGTCGTGAGGTTTCATATAAGCAGGAAAACCAATTGTCTTGAAGGTTTCTTCCCAATTATAAGGAAATTTCAAATTTCTAAATGAATTAGCATCCGTATCTGGTGGTCTGTGAGAAGTAGGAAGGATCACTGTCTTTGGGACCGGTACTCCTATCTTTTCAGCTAAGGCATTATTAAAAAACTTTTCATCGGCACTCCACCAAAAGGGGTTGTTAATGACAGCAGTTCCCGAAATAGCAGCATTTTTCAAGTAAGCTCGGTAAAAAGGAACATCTTGAGAAATTCTGTCAATAATCACCGCGTAATCAGTTGGTTTGGCTTGTTCTACCATTTCAATACTTACGGCTTCAGCAACTATGCCTTTGACCTTTTTTTCATTCACGCGATCCACAAATGCTTGCGGGAAGGTGTTTTCTTGTCCAAATAGGATTCCAATTTTTTTCATATTTCGAGTGTTTTAATGCTTATAATTTGGATAAATAATGCGGAAACATTTGTCTCCATATCGGCCAGTCGTGTTTCGCCCACTTTCGTTCGTCAAACCAAAAGGGAATGTTCTTATCGGTTAATATTTTAGCTAATTTCTGATTGGCTTCTAAACAAATGTCCCATTCCCCAACGCCAAGAACAATCTTCATATTCCAGAGTTCTGGATGGTTATTCTCGGGTAGAAAATCTACGGGATTATTAAAAAATACATTATCATCATAATAGCCATCCAAAAACGATTTAATATCGAAAGATCCGCTCATACTGAACATATGACTTACTTTTTCAGGATGTTTGAAAGCGAAATTCGCAGCTTGATATCCTCCAAAACTTGGGCCGGCCACGGCAACCTTGGAGATGTTTTTTTCCTGGCAGATTGGATTTACGATTTCATTCATAATAAATTCATCGTACCACATATGATTCTTCACACGTTCTGCTGGCGGTATATTTTTATTGTACCAGCTCAAATCATTAATGCTGTCCGGGCAATAAATCTGTACAATACCTTGTTCGATAAACCATTGAACGGATTCGATAAGTTTAAAATCCCTGCATTCGAAATATCGCCCCATGGTAGTAGGAAATAATATAACGGGGTATCCTCGATCTCCAAAAACTAACATTTCAATGTCTTTACTCAAGGTTGGAGAGTACCATTTGTGGTGTTTTTCTTGCAAAAAAATATCTTTTAAAATTTGTTGTCAAAGTAACTTATAAAAAATTAAATATAATTGATATTGATCTAAATATTTATGAGCGTTGCTTTGAAGAATCGACATTTTTCAATAACTTTAAAAAGTAAAAAATGTTATGACAATCTCTAGGCGGATGGAACAAGCCATTCAAAAACTATATACCGCTTTTCATAGCGGTCACCTAAACCCTGACTGCTGCATACTATGCGCAGTTGGAAATATATGTGACAGCCGCGATTATTGGAAACATTTCACAGACCTTCATGGCTCCGTTAAACTAAATTATGTTGGGACGATAAATGAGGCCTTTGGCAAGAAGTTTAACGGCTATTCGCCCTTGGAGCTATTAAAAATTGAGGCCCAATTTCTTGTCGGTTGCGGGTATTCACTTCCTATAGACCGCAGAGGTAAAAATTCTAAAGTTGCAGTTACCAAAGAAATTCTGTTTCAGGGCTTGTCTAAAGTAGTTTCCTTTTTATGTGAATTAGATGGAGTTCCGGATATGATGGATTGCTCGCAGCTTTTTGATTTTGAGTTAGAAGAAGATAAAGAGAATATGAATTGTTCAAATGTAATGGTTAAATTGGTATGATATTTTGCGACCTTATTCCGCAAGGAGTCGCTTCCGCAAGATCTTCTGTACATCAATATTATCTTTCTGCGGAATTAAAAAGTTTTCTAAATCGTCGTGAGAATTGATGCTCTCTTGCCTATCGATAAAACCATACCCTAAATACCTGCTGTCCCTAACTAGTACAAATGAATCCTCATTGGGCTCACGCCCTTTTTCTTTCAGAATAACATCTTTAGTGCTTTCAGAAATGAATTCTATGGCAAGGGCAACGCGTTTATTGTAAGCTTCAATATCTTCTTCGTCCTTGCAAATACCTTTGCAGTTTTTTATGCTGAAATGTGAGCAGTTCGATACATTTTCCTGTAGGTGACAATATTTCGGACATAGCTCAAACTTTTCACAAACCAGCTCCAAAAATGCTCTACACTGTTGAACACTAAATAAAATGATAGCTGGATTCGGCACTCCCTTCGAAGCATTGAAAGCCAAGTGCCGAATGCCACTTCGGTCATTATAACTGAATATCGCAAAAGTTTTAGAAGTTCGTTTTGAAACTACATTGTGAGCAGGAAAATGATGCTTGATTGCAGCATCTTCCATCAACAAAGCAACCAGTTCACTCCCCGAAAGTTCAAAATCTATATCTGCCGTTTCTCTGCAGAGATCAAGCTCCTTCTGCTTCTTGTCATGGAAATGACTCAACACCCGCTTCTTGATATCTTTGGCCTTTCCGACGTAAATAATCTTACTTTTCTTATTCTTGAAATAATAGATGCCTGGTGCATTGGGAAGCGCTTCAAATACGGTTTTGGGCAAATGAGCAGGTAATGTACTTTCTTTAGAATTGCTTTTTAAGAATGCTTCGAAAACCTCTGCGGCATTTTCCTGAGCAAGTAGTTTCTGAAAGATAATCACAGTAGCTTCGGCATCACCTCTAGCTCTGTGTCGATCTACTATTCTTACGTTCAGGCTAACACATAGCTTTCCGAGGCTATAAGATTTGAAGCCGGGAAATAGCTTTCGTGAAAGTCGGACAGTACATAATTTTTTTCTTCGGAAATCAATTCCCAGGCGCTTAAACTCCCCGCTAATAACATTATAGTCAAAGTTTACGCTGTGAGCTACAAAAATGGCGCCTTCGGTGATTGAAAGGATATCATTGGATATTTCTTCAAAGAGCGGCGCATTAGCCACCATTCCATTGTCTATTCCTGTGAGTGCAGTGATATGTGGAGGAATATAATCGATAGGGTTCACCAAGGAGGTGAACTCATCAATTACCGTCGCTCCATCATATTTAAAAATAGAGATTTCAGTAATTCTGTTAGTTTGTCCGGTGGTTTCTACGTCAATAATCGTGTACATCGACTTGGTGTTGCTTCTTTCCAAATAATAAAATATAGTGTTTCTATCTGTTAAAACTACTCATCATTTGGGAGAAATTAGGCCTGCTTAAAGTTATATTTTTTTTAATATAGATGGTTCTTCAGATTGCTTTCGGCTATTCCTTATTATCTGAGTTCTGTTTCTGAAACAACTATTTGACAAATAATAAAATCAACGAATACGTAGATCTATTTTAATCAATATCACCATTTTCAGATAATATAATGGCTACTTTTTTTGTGCCTTCAAATTGCGAAAGAACAATGACCATGACCACTGTAATAGGTACACTTAATAACATTCCGGTAATTCCCCAGATTTGACCCCAAGCAACAAGCGCAATTATAGTAACCAAAGGGCTAATATTTAGGGATTTACCCATAATTTTTGGCTCAATGACATTACCAATAAACCATTCTAACATACCAAGACCTACTAGAATAATTAAAAATGGTGTGAATTCACCAAATTGTATCAGGCTAAAAATCGCTGGGAATACAGTTGCAATTAATGATCCAATGGTTGGTATATAGTTAAGTAAAAACATCAATAAAGCCCAAAAGAAAGGAGCGTCAACCTTCATAATGAGTAAAAAAACGTAGCCCACAACTGCGGTAAGTATGCTTACTATAGTTTTTAAACGTATATATTCACTTATAGATGTGTTAATTTTATCTAAGATATTGGATGCCTTATTATAGTTATTTGAATTATTAAATAACTTCTTCAATTTTGCTACGAAACTAGTTTCTTCAGAAACGGTTAAAAATGCATACAACAGCACCATAACGATATTTCCAAACATTGCAGAAAGTGCATCTGCAATATTTTTTAAAAGAGAACCGAATTCAAAAACCTTTAGCTTTTCAGTTAAATTTTGATAGACATCGATTTTAAAAATTCCATTAATTTTTTCAATAATAGCATCAATGTTTACCTGATATTCAGGATAAGATTGCATCAAAGCATTTACATTGGAACTTATAACACCACCGATTAAAACAAGTATTAGGACAATAAAAAGAAAGATTACCGAACTAACCAACCAACTAGGAAGGTGTTTTTTAAAAAATGGAATTTTATAAGCTAGGTTTTTAAAAAAGTGCCCCATGAACCAAAGTAGAATACCGTATACAATAGGAATTAGAAGGTCTTTTGCAAGTATTAAGAGGGCTAGTATACCGGCAATTCCTATTACTGAATAGGCTAATTTTTTCATTAAATTATACTTTTTGTTGGTTTATTATTAGTTGATAAAATAGTAAAACAGCTAGTGTAAGTATACTAAGACTATTTGTAGAAACAAACACTACATCATAAAATAGCTCTAAAAAAGATACCAGATGATTTACTGAGCTTGATTTAAACTTAGAGTTTTCATAAAATGTTTAAACTTTCTTCACTTGAATACCCAGATAGCTCTGCCTCGAGGATTATTTATTTAAAAAATAACTTTTATCATTGTAATCTATCATTATAACTCACTTTTTTATCAATAAGCACACATTTATTATTAAATTGGGGGTTCTTTTAAACAAACAAACAAAAAATGAGTGATTTAGAAATAGCCAAACAGATAGAACTGAAACATATTAAAACCATTGCTGCTAAACTAGGTTTAGAAGAAGATGACCTCGAAATGTACGGCAAGTACAAGGCAAAACTGCCGCATTCCATTATTGATTTGGAAAAGCTTAAAAACAGCAATCTAATCTTAGTGACCGCAATTTCACCCACTCCGGCCGGAGAAGGTAAAACAACTATGTCTATTGGTCTTTCTGAGGGTTTAAATCAGCTTGGGAAGCAAACCACTGTAGTTCTTCGAGAACCCTCTTTAGGCCCAGTTTTCGGTATTAAAGGTGGCGCGACAGGAGGTGGTTATTCGCAGGTACTTCCTATGGAAGATATTAATTTACATTTCACTGGGGATTTTTCAGCTATTGAAAAAGCACATAATTTATTATCAGCAGTTATCGATAATAACATTCAGAGTAAAACAAATTCCTTAGGAATTGACGCCAGAACTGTTACTTGGAAGCGCGTTATTGATATGAATGATAGGGCACTTAGAAATATAATTGTAGGTTTAGGAGGAACAACCTCGGGGGTGCCAAGACAAAGCGGATTTGATATTACGGCAGCTTCAGAGATTATGGCGATTCTTTGCCTTTCAGACGGTTTAGAGAATCTTAAGAAACGATTAGGCGATATTTTTATTGGCTATACTTTTGCCAAAGAGCCTGTTTTTGCTCGTGATCTTAAAGTTGAAGGCGCTATGGCAGCATTGTTAAAGGATGCAATAAAACCTAATTTAGTTCAAACTATTGAGGGAAACCCTGCAATTATTCATGGCGGACCATTTGCGAATATCGCACAGGGTACCAACTCTGTGATTGCAACACGCATGGGAATGACCTTGTCCGATTATACGGTCACGGAAGCAGGTTTTGGGGCGGATTTAGGTGCAGAAAAGTTTTTGGATATTAAATGTCAAAGCGCAGGACTATCTCCAAAGGCAGTTGTAATCACCACAACGATTAGAGCCTTAAAATATCATGGAGGAGCGGATCTAAAGACTTTAACCGAGCCCAATGTTGAAGCTTTAAAGAAAGGAATTCCGAATCTTGAAAAGCATTTGGAAAATGTAAAACAGTTTAATATTGTTCCGGTAATTGCCATTAACAAATTTGTTTCAGATACAGACGAAGAAATTGCAGCGATTCAAGAATTTGCAAAGAACAACAATGTACGCATTGCTCTAGCCGAGGTCTGGGAGAAAGGTGGAAAAGGAGCTTTGGACCTTGCGCAACAAGTAGTTGAAATCGTAGAATCTGGGGAATCGAATTTCAAACCGTGGGAGTCGAGTGTTAAGGAAAAAATAGAAACCATTGCAACTAAAATTTATGGGGCAGCGCAAGTAGATTATACTTCGAAAGCACTTAAAAACTTAAGAACGATTGCAGATCTAGGATTAGAAGGCTTGCCAGTTTGTATGGCAAAAACACAGAAGTCCTTGTCTGATAACCCTAAGTTAATTGGACGTCCCACGGGCTTTACAATTACTATAAGGGAAATAGAAATCGCGGCAGGCGCCGGTTTTTTAATCCCGATAACTGGAGATATGATGCGTATGCCGGGACTTCCTGCGCATCCAGCATCAGAAAATATAAGTATTGATAATGAAGGTAATATTTCAGGACTGTTCTGATTGAATTTAAATATTAATAGTTCTTATAAACCGATTTTATTTTTTTTAATTAATTTGTATCTTTATTCTAAAGCAAAAAATGGGGTCATTTTTCTTCCCCTTAAAAAAAAATATTTTTTGATGAAATTAATCAAGGTCTCTTCTAAAAGAGATTTAAAAAAATTTATTCAATTTCCCGTTCAACTATATAGAGGTGAAAAAAACTGGATTCAGCCTTTGGATAAGGAGATTGAAAATGTATTTAGGCCTGAAAAGAATAATTATTACGAGTCTGGAGATTGTATTTGCTGGATACTTGAAAGAAAGGGTGTCATTATAGGAAGGATTGCAGCCTTTTTCGATACAAGAAAAATAAATAGGGATTTTAATCAACCCATAGGGGGCGTAGGATTTTTTGAATGTATTGACGATCAGAAAGCAGCGAATCTTCTTTTCGACACTGCCAAAAGTTGGCTAATTGCTAATGACATGGAGGCCATGGATGGTCCAGTAAATTTTGGTGATAGAGATAAATGGTGGGGATTACTCACAAAGGGTTATGATATTGAACCCAATTATCAATGCAATTACCATTTTCCATATTATACAGGCCTTTTTGAAAATTATGGATTCGAAGTCTATTTTAACCAATTTACGTTTACTCGAAAAATTGAAGATCCACTTCACCCGAGATTGTTTTATAAGGCAAAGCTCATTGCCGAAGATCCGGATTATACTTTCGTTCATCTAAACATGAAAACAAGCGAACAGCACATTTTGGATATTATCGAAATATATAACAAAGCTTGGAAAGGCCATAAAGGAGTACCACAAATGACTCAGGAACAAGGCAAGGAGATTTTTAATAAACTAAAACCCATAGTGGATGAAAGAATTATATGGCTTGCATATTATAAGAATGAACCGGTAGCCTTTTATTTTAATATTCCTGATGTAAATGGAATTCTAAAGTATTTAAATGGTAAACTTGGAGTGCTAGGTAAGCTGAAATTCCTATGGTATAAGAACACCATAAAGAAAAAGAAAATGCTTGGAATCATTTTTGGTGTAGTTCCAGAACAACAAGGCACGGGTCTGGATGGGGCTTTAATAATAAGGGCATCAAAAATCATACAGAACTTAGGCGATACCTATCCGGTTCTTGAAATTAATGGCATTGGTGACATCGAAAAATGGTTATCGTTGTAAAACAAGTAGGTGGCGAAATTTGTAAAGTACATACAACCTATCGATATCTTTTCGATAGAACCAAACCCTTTAAACGAATGGATTTTATTTAGATCAATTTGTCGATTATAAATACAATTATGTTGTTTTTGGATGTATTTATGGCTTATTTAATACAATGAAGACAAAATGAGTGTCACTTTTTGTAAATTGCTTATCGCAAAATAGTCGCAGCTATGGCCACAAGAAAGTACGAAGGCAAAAAATTCGAGTTACATGCGTCCACTAAAATTGTGGATGCACTAACTATTGAAGAAGCTCTGCAAATAAATATTAACGATAAAGCCTTTACCGTTTCTATGCGAACACCGGGAGAAGATGCTAACTTGGTTAGAGGGCTCTTGCATGCTGAAGGTGTTATCAACGACGTAAGTTTCATTCCCGATATCGTTTTAAAGAAGGAGAATGAAGACGGGATTGTAACCATTGTTAATGTTGCAATTCCTGAAAATAAACTCGGGGAAGGTTATTCGAATAGCCGTAGCTTATTGTCGGTTTCTTCCTGCGGAATTTGTGGTAAAACCGAACTTGGAGATCTTGCATTTATTGGAAAGACAATTGATGATAAGGATAAAATCGATATCAATCTTATCAATCGAATGTTTGAGAAGATGAAAACCAAGCAACATGATTTCAAGCAATCCGGGGGAACTCATGCCGCCGCTGCCTTTTCAATAGAAGGGGAATTACTTTGCACAATGGAAGATATTGGGAGACACAATGCGGTAGATAAGGTTGTTGGGGAGTTGATTCATTCAAAAAAACTGAAACAAGCCAAGGTAATTACGGTAAGTGGGAGGATTTCCTATGAAATCGTAATTAAATGCTTTAAGGCGCAGATCCCTTTTCTAACTGCTGTCTCGGCACCTTCTTCTTTAGCCGTTGATTATGCCAAGGAACTTGGAATTACCTTATTTGCATTCTGTAGGGATCAGCGCGCGACTTGCTATTCGAATCCGCAGCGAACAAAAATCAATCAATCAAATACAAAAGCCAGTTAATACATGTCAAATAATTTAAGTGAGTTATTAGGTCGGAAGGGAGTAGAAGATGGTTTCTTTAATAAATTGGGGGAACTGGCTAAACCAGACGGTGCCCCTAGTGACGAGGCGATGGAAAAACTGGCTGAAGAGTTTTTAATTGGAAAGGCCAATGCATATGGAACAGCAAGTTTCTATGATTTTCTGAAACCTGAAAACAAAGGTAAAAAAGTATATGTGTGCAATGGTACGGCTTGCGTTTGTGCAGGAACTCAGGAAAAAGTAATAGAAACTCTGAAGGAGACTTTTGATGCAGATGAAATAGGGCATATGACTTGCCTGGGCAGATGTCATGAGAATTCGGCTTTTCATTATAAAGGAAAAAATTATTCTGGAACTTCTGCCGAAAATTTAAAGACTATCCTTACTTCTGAAAATGATCTGAATCAAGACTCCTATATTGTTAAGGCAAATGGCAGACCTGTATTAACCAAACCATTTACCAGTATTGATGAATATTACGAACCTTTCAAAAGAGTATTGAAAGTAGATTCTCTGGAAGTTCTTGTAGAAATTAAAACGTCGAATGTTCGAGGTCGAGGGGGCGCGGGTTTTCCGAAAGGATTAAAACTGGAATTTTGCCGTAAAGCCGAGAGCGATGTAAAATTTATTATTTGTAATGGTGATGAAGGGGACCCAGGAGCTTATTCAGATAGGTATTTACTGGAACAAAGACCACATTCGGTTTTGTTTGGAATGCTGGTTTCGGGCTATGTTACTTTTGCTAACCATGGTATTGTTTACATACGTGCCGAATATCCTGATGCAGTTGTTATTGTTCAAAAGGCAATCGATGATTTAAAAGCGAAAGGTCTTGTTGGAAAAAACATTCTGGGGAGCGGATTTGATTTCGAATTTAAGATTATTCAGGCGCAAGGTTCTTATATCTGCGGTGAAGAAACCGCATTGATTAATTCTATTGAGGGACAACGCCCCGAGGTTCGAGTTCGCCCACCGTTTCCTGCGCAAAAAGGATTGTTCAATAAACCAACTATGGTAAACAATGTTGAGACGTTGGCGAATATGCGAAATATCATTGAACATGGTGGTTCTCATTGGAAAAGTGTCGGTACGGCAAAATCATCTGGAACGAAACTCGTGTGTTTGGATAGCTTTTTCAATAATCCCGGGATGTATGAGGTTGAAATGGGAACACCGCTTTCCGAAGTGATAGATGACTTAGGGGGAGGTTTTAAATCTCCAGTGAAAGCCATACAAGTAGGGGGTCCATTAGGTGGTTTGGTACCTGTTTCAAAAATCAAAGATCTTACTGTAGATTTTGAATCATTTGCAGAAGAGGGATTTTTATTAGGTCACGCCTCTATTATTTGTGTTCCTGAAGATTATCCGATAATGAAATTTATAGAGCATTTGTTTGATTTTGCTTCTTATGAAAGCTGCGGAAAATGTTTCCCCTGCAGATTAGGAACCAAGCGCGGACAAGAATTATCTGAAAAAGCACTGACCTCAGATTACAAAATTGACAGGAAACTCTTTGCGGATTTACTAACGACACTAGAGCAAGGGTCTTTGTGTGCACATGGAGGTGGAATTCCACTACCAGTGCGGAACGCATTGCAATATTTTGATGATGAATTAAGACAATACTTTAATTAATTTCTGATTTTTAATTTCTAATTGAATACGATGGGAACTGTAAAACGTTTTGAAGATCTTGAAGTCTGGAAAGAAGCCAGGAAACTTGTGAAAAGTATTTATGAGTGTACTTCTAAAGTGCCTTTTTCAAAAGACTTTGCTTTAAAAGATCAGATATTAAGATCATCTGGTTCAGTAATGGATAATATTGCTGAAGGATTTGATAGAGATGGTAATCGAGAGTTTATTCATTTTTTAACTATTTCGAAAGCATCTTTAGCTGAAACAAAATCGCAACTCTATCGTGCTTTAGATTTTAAGCACATATCAAACGAAGAATTTTCAAAAAATTATGAGCTAGCCGAAAAAACAGGAAAACAAATTGGGGGATTTATTAAATACCTTCAACAATCGGATTATAAAGGAAATAAATTTAAAAGATCAGATTCAAAATAGTAATAATTTATATCACCTAATTTATGTTTATTGTGGATTAGAAATTAGCAACTAGAAATAAGAAATTGGACATATGAAAACTGCATATATAGACAATCAAGCATTTGAAATAGTTGGAGGAGAAACGATGTTGTCGTTTATAAGACGATATAGAGATAAATCGCTTGTGCCAACCTTATGTGATGCACCCAATTTGGACCCTTTTGGTTCCTGTAGAGTGTGTAGCGTGGAAGTTGCGCTAAATGAAAATGGCCCAGTAAAAACAATGGCATCTTGCCATGCTCCGGTCGCTGAAGGACAATATATTTATACAAGTACCGATTCGGTGAAAGCCCTTCGAAAAAATATTATTGAGCTGGTATTAACAGACCACCCCTTAGATTGCCTCACTTGCGAAGTAAATGGAAACTGTGAACTGCAAACGGTTGCTGCTCAAGTTGGGATTCGTGATGTTCGCTATCCGGCAGGGGAAGATCACTTGTTTAGAGTGAAAGATTTGAGTCATCCTTATATGACTTCCGATTTGTCAAAATGTATCAATTGCTACCGCTGTGTTCGCGCTTGCGATGAGGTTCAGGGAGAATTTGTTTTAAGTATGTCTGGTAGAGGCTTTGACACGCATATTATTAAGGGAATGGATACATCTTTTATGGATTCAGATTGTGTGAGCTGTGGTGCTTGTTCTCAAGCCTGTCCGACCTCGGCGATCTCAGATGTATTTCAGTCTAAAGCAATTCAAGCAACAGATACAACAAGAACAATTTGCACCTATTGTGGTGTGGGTTGTAATTTGGAAGTATCTACTAGTAATGGTGAAATTTTAAGTATTACAGCACCCTATGACGCTGAAGTAAACCAAGGTCATACCTGTATCAAGGGACGCTATGCGTTTAAGTTTTATGATCATCCTGAACGATTAGATTCCCCGATGATAAAGCGTGACGGTAAATTTGAAAAAGTAAGCTGGGATGAAGTCTACGATTATATTGCTTCAAAATTATCATCTTATAAAGCTGAATTTGGATCCGATTCCATAGCCGGTATCTCTTCCGCGAGATGTACCAATGAGGAGAATTATTTGATGCAGAAATTTATTAGAACCGTTATTGGAACTAATAATATTGATGGTTGCGCAAGAGTCTGTCATTCGCCGACTGCATTAGGAATGCAGCGGACTTTTGGAACAGGGGCAGCTACTAATTCTATTGACGATATAAAAGATACCAATTGCATTTTGGTTATAGGAGCAAATCCAACCGATGCGCACCCCGTAACAGGAGCCAAGTTAAAGCAGTTCTCGATGAAATTGGACAATGTCTCGATTGTAATTGATCCAAGGCGTACTGAATTAGCACGATATGCAACACATCATATCCCTTTGAGACCCGGTACGAATGTCGCGGTGCTTAATATGATGATGTATTATATTATTTCTGAAGGGCTTGCAGATGCAAAGTTTATCGATAATAGAACTGAAGGTTTTGAAGACTTTAAGAAAGAAATTTTAAACATTGACTTGGATCAGCTAGAAGGTGTGTGTGGAGTTGATAGAAAGATAATTAAAGACGCTGCGATAGCTTATGCGACCGCGCCAAATGCAATGTCTTTTCACGGCTTGGGTGTTACCGAGCATTCACAAGGGACTTTTACGGTGATGCAAATTGCAGATTTGGCCTTATTAACTGGAAATATTGGACGTAGAGGCGTTGGCGTAAATCCATTGCGAGGACAAAATAATGTTCAAGGTAGTGCCGATATGGGAGTACAACCTCACCAAGGAGCTGGATATTTGGATATCACCAAAGAGGATGTGAATAAAAAGTATAACGAATTCTACGGAGTTGATGTCCCAATGGAAATTGGTTACAAAATCCCGGAGATGTTTGATGCCGCGCTTGATGGTAAACTGAAAGCACTTTGGGTTATTGGTGAGGATATAGTGCAAACAGATCCTAACACCAAGAAGGTAATCAAGGCTTTGGAAGCTACAGATCTTGTGATAGTGCAAGAACTTTTTATGACAGAGACAGCTAAATATGCCGACGTGATTCTACCAGGAGCTTCTTTCCTCGAGAAAAGCGGAACTTTCAC
>RCNB010001130.1_pt1 | contig 17015 bp, 17 predicted proteins | sample 2041321 | NCBI WGS metagenome assembly RCNB01 (sample SAMN09708232, study PRJNA481090) | Marine sediment metagenome, whole genome shotgun sequencing project. | reverse complement strand
GTTGTATATCATCTCGAATCTACAACTCACAGACATACGATTGTAGTAAAAGTTCAAACCAAAGATAGAGAAAATCCTACTTTTGATTCTGTTTGTGACATATGGGCAACTGCTGATTTTCACGAACGTGAAGTATTTGATTTTTTTGGAATAAAATTTACCAATCATCCTAACCTTAAACGCCTTTTCTTAACAGATGACTGGGATGGTTTCCCTTTGCGAAAGGATTATGAAGACAACATTAATATGATTATCAAATAATCAGTTATGGAGACAGTCACCCTTAATAGCAACTTTAAATCTGAAGAATATTTCATAAACATGGGGCCGCAACACCCGGCAACACATGGTGTTCTCAGACTTTTGCTTACAATAGATGGTGAGATTATAAAAAAAGTTGACCCAGATCTGGGTTATATTCATCGTTCCATTGAAAAAATGTGTGAACGCGATAGTTATCAGCAAATAGTTCACTTAACGGATAGAATGGATTACTTGTCCGCCAACATCAACAATGAAGCCGTTTGTCTTACCGTTGAAAATGCCTTGCAACTGGAAATTCCGGATCGGGTAAAAGTAATTAGAACTATAATTGGTGAACTTACAAGAATATCCTCGCATTGTTTATGGTGGGGAGTTATGGGTATGGATGTTGGTGCTTTAACCACCTATTTTTACGGCTTTAGGGACCGCGAACTCCTTAATGATATATTTGAGGAAACCTGTGGTGCTCGCCTAACGATGAATTATAATGTTCCTGGTGGACTAATGTTCGATATTCACCCTAATTTTGTAAAAAGGGTTAAAGAATTTATCACCCATTTCAGGACCAAACTTCCGGAATACGACCGTCTGCTAACAAATAATATCATTTTTCAAAAAAGAGCTATCGGTGTAGGGGTCCTCAGCAGGGAAGACGCTATATCTTATGGAGCTTCCGGACCTGTAGGGAGGGCTTCCGGGTATTCCTGTGATGTAAGAAAACATCATCCCTACAGTGCTTTGGATAAAGTAACATTTAATGAAGCATTAAGAACAGAGGGCGATACATATGCACGCTATCTGGTAAGGATTCAGGAAATGTGGGAATCTATGTCAATTGTGGAGCAATTAATAGACAACATCCCGGAAGGGGAGCACAGAGTAGCAACAAATGCGGTAATAAAATTACCAAAGGGAGAATATTACCAAAAAGTAGAAACAGCAAGGGGCGAATTAGGCGTCTATATAATCAGTAATGGATTGAAAAGTCCGTATCGCTTAAAATTCAGGTCCCCCGGATTTTCAAATCTTTCATTGCTTAACCATATAGCGGTTGGTGGTAAAATAGGCGACCTGGTAGCTTCTATGGCAACGCTGGATCTTGTTATACCAGATATAGATAGATAAAAGAATAATATGAATAGTGCTTTAAGTATCACAAAAAATATTCACGATTGGCTCTTTAGCATTATGCCAGAAGCGGCAGCCAATATTGCTGAGATGGTATTGATCGCGCTTGTTTATTTAGGAATTTTTGCAATTGCCGGTTTGTTCCTTGTATTACTGGAAAGAAGGGTTGCTGCCTGGTTTCAATTAAGAATAGGACCTAATCGAGTGGGTTTTCAGGGTTTGTTACAAACAATGGCCGATGCTATTAAGCTTCTTTCCAAGGAGTTAACCGGTACTACCAAGGCAGATAAATTCCTCTATAATTTAGCGCCGTATTTTGTGATAATTTCTTCGTTAATGGCATTGAGTGTCTTTCCTTTTACCAAAGAGTTTCAGGCATTCGACATTAATATTGGACTCTTTTTTTTAATTGCTGTTTCATCCATAGGAGTTATTGGTATTTTATTAGGTGGATGGAGTTCTAACAACAAATTTGCCATGATCGGTGCTATGCGAAGTGGAGTACAAACCATTAGCTATGAACTCTCTATTGGGCTGTCACTCCTAACCATGGTTTTAATAACAGGAAGCCTTCAGCTTTCGGAGATTGTAGAAGTTCAAAAGTCGGGTTGGTTAATTGTACAAGGGCATATCCCTGCAATTATAGCCTTTATGATATATATGATTGCCGGTACTGCTGAAACCAACAGGGCGCCTTTTGATATGGTTGAAGCCGAATCAGAATTGGGGGCCGGATTCCATACAGAATACTCAGGAATGAAGTTTGCCTATTTCTTTTTAGCCGAATTCATTAATATGTTTATTATTGCTGCCATTGCTACCACTGTATTTTTTGGTGCCTGGTTGTCTCCTTTTGGAATAACAGAATCTATACCTATGTTGGGAGTGTTTTGGTTTTTATTAAAAGCTCTTATCCTGGTTTTCTTAATGATGTGGTTTCGGTGGACGTTCCCCAGGTTAAGAATAGATCAACTACTTACATTGGAATGGAAGTATCTATTGCCCTTAAACCTGGCAAATATCGTGATAATGGCCTTATTGGTATGGCTCAATTTAACTATAAGTTTTTAAGATTATGAGTTACTTTTCAGATATCTATAAAGGCATAAAAAGCTTGCTCACCGGCATGAGTGTTACCGGAAAGTATTTTGTGACCTCCAGGAAGGGTGCTATTACTCAGCAATATCCCGATAATAGAGAAACTCTTAAGATGTTTGATCGTTTTCGCGGGGAGGTCATTATGCCACATAATGAAGATAATGAGCATCGATGTACAGGCTGTCAAAAATGTGAAATAGCCTGCCCAAACGGAACCATTGAAATCATATGGGACAGGGGTATTGATGAAAATACCGGTAAAAAGAAGAAAAAAATAGATCAGTTTGTATATCATTTAAGTATGTGTACCATGTGCGGCCTCTGTATAGATGTCTGCCCTACAGATGCAATTAAATGGGGTCAAAATTTTGAGAATTCCGTATATGACCGAACTGCGCTTACAAGAGTTTTAAACGAACCGGGTTCCGAGTTACAAGCCGGTGTAGAAGATTAAGTATGGAGAGAATTATTTTTTATTGCCTGGTCGTAGTAATTATTGCATTTGGCATAGCTTCAGTAACGAGTAGAAAAATGCTTCGTTCTGTGATTTACCTTTCTTTTGTTCTAGTAAGTATCGCGGGGATTTTCTTTTTGGTAGATTATAATTTCCTGGCGGCAATTCAACTCACAGTCTATGCAGGTGGAATTGTTGTACTCATTATATTTTCAGTATTGCTGGTACACCATATTGAAATGGAATTGGAAATGGCCAAAGCATCTAAAAAAATAGTGACGGCTATAGCGTGTTTAATTGGGCTGGGCGTTTTTTTAACAACTATTTACTCCTATGATTTTAATGTGATCAATAACTCTTTAACCACCACCACGGCCGATATTGGCACCGGACTACTAAGCTATGAGGCCGGCGGATTTATATTGCCATTCGAGGTAATTAGTGTACTCTTATTGGCAGCAATGATAGGAGCCATAGTAATTGCCAAAGGGAAAAAATTAACCGAGAAAAATAATCAACCACAATGATACCCGGAATAAGCATATATGAAATTCTTACGGTAACTTCAATCCTTTTTTTTATAGGGGTATATGGCTTTATCACAAGAACCAATCTGATCTCCATTTTAATTTCCGTTGAGTTAATGCTAAATGCCTCAGTAGTAAACTTCGTGATCATTAATAAATATTTGTTTCCTGAAGTCCTGCAGGGCGTTTATTTTTCAATTTTTATTATCGCCGTAGCAGCTGCAGAAACAGCTCTTGCCGTCTCTATTATTATTAATTTGTACAGGCAAATTAGCTCAGTGGAAGTCAAGGACATTGAAACTATGAAATACTAATACAACCGAGTATGAATCTGAATCACATCATCTTAATTCCACTAATTCCTCTGGCGGTATTTTTGATCCTCGGGCTTTTTTATAACAAAATTAAACCAGCGGTTTCCGGGTATGTAGGGGTTTTGGGTTTACTTATCTCCACCTCCCTGGCATTTTATACAGCCTATAATTACTTTTTTGTAATCGGAAAAACAGAAGGAGTTTATCAAACTATTGTAGAAAAAACAGTTTGGATGAACTTTTCAGATAGCCTTCATATTGATATGGGAATTCTGGTAGATCCTATTTCTGTTATGATGTTAATTGTAGTTTCTGTAATATCCTTAATGGTTCATATTTATAGCAGAGGATATATGAAGGGAGATTCGGGGTACACCAAATACTTTGCCTTTCTATCCTTGTTCACATTTTCCATGTATGGCCTGGTTTTAGCAACCAATCTATTCCAAATCTACATCTTCTGGGAATTGGTTGGCGTTTCCTCATATTTATTAATAGGTTATTATTATACCAAGGAATCTGCCGTTGCTGCAGCTAAAAAGGCCTTTATTGTTACTCGTTTTGCCGATCTGGGCTTTCTAATAGGAATCTTGATTATTGGTTACTATACAGGGACATTTGATTTTGAAACTTTGAACAATCCTGAAGGAGCCAGTATTTTAAACTGGGCATCCACTTCGTTCATGGGACTATCAACACTTACCTGGGCGCTGATTTTGATCTTTATTGGAGGGGCAGGAAAATCGGCTATGTTTCCCTTGCATATATGGTTACCGGATGCTATGGAAGGACCAACCCCGGTTTCGGCATTAATCCACGCAGCTACCATGGTCGTTGCGGGTGTTTACCTGGTAGCTCGTTTATTCCCAATGTACTATTTTATTGAAGATGGCTTTGCACTAAATATAGTGGCCTTTGTAGGAGCTTTTACCGCTTTATTTGCCGCTGTAATTGCAATCACGCAAACAGATATTAAACGGGTCCTGGCATTTTCAACCATGTCACAATTGGGATATATGATGCTGGCTCTGGGAGTTTCAGGATACGAAGGCCATGAAGGTTTGGGCTATATGGCATCAATGTTCCACCTGTTTACCCATGCCATGTTCAAAGCATTGCTGTTTTTATGCGCTGGTTCTGTGATTCATGCTATCCATAGTAATTTCCTTAATGACATGGGGGGATTGCGTAAATACATGCCAATTACAAATATTACATTTTTAATAGCGGCCCTGGCCATTGCAGGAGTTCCCCCTTTAGCCGGATTTTGGAGCAAAGATGAAATTCTTGTGGCTGCTTTTGAACACAATAAGTTCTTATATATAATTGGATTATTCGTTGCCGGTCTTACCGCATTTTACATTTTTAGAATCTATTTTGGAATATTTTGGGGAAAAGAAGGTGCTTACAAAAATAAACCACACGAATCTCCATGGTCTATGACTACTCCCCTTTTAATATTAGCCTTTTTAAGTATAGTTGGTGGGCTTATTCCATTTAGTGAATTTATTAGTGCAGATCAAGCTGGGTTTGAAACTCATATGAATTATCCATTAGCCGCCATTGCTGTTTTTGCCGGACTAATTGGAATTGGTCTTTCGTGGCTATTTTATAAAAAAGAAAACGAACTCGCAGATAAATTTGCAAATCGTTTAGGAGTACTCTTTACATGGGCTTTTCATAAATTCTATTTTGATGAACTCTATCTGTTTGTCACCAAAAAAATACTATTCAATATTATTGCAAAGTCCGCTGCAAGATTTGATAAAAAATATGTGGACGGGACAATGGTTGGAATTGGAAATCAAACCGTTAATACATCTGAGAAAATTAAAGGTTTGCAGTCTGGTAAGGTCCAGGATTATGCTTTTGCATTTATTGCAGGAGCTGTCGTAATTGCTATTATATTCATCTATATATGGACAAATTAAATTAATAATATGGATATTTTATCCCTTTTTATTGTAGTGCCTGCATTGACTGTTTTGGTTTTAATTTTTACAAAAAATCTAAAACAGGCCAGAAGTGTTGCTTTGGCAGGAAGTCTTGTTCAGCTGGGAATGGCAGTTAACCTGTTGTTTTCTTATATCAAAGAGAGGGAGGTAAATGAAGCCATTATGGTTTTTACAAAAGATGTGATTTGGTTCAAGAACTTCAATATTCATTATAATATTGGGGTTGATGGAATTTCCGTAGCGCTTTTGTTATTGACAGCGATTGTAGTGCTGGCCGGAGTCTTTATTTCCTGGAAAATGGAAGACTTACCTAAGGAGTTTTTCATATCACTACTTGTACTTTCTATTGGTGTTTATGGCTTCTTTATTTCTATTGACCTCTTTACAATGTTTGTATTCTTTGAGATTGCCGTAATACCAATGTATTTATTAATAGGCATATGGGGTACGGGCCCAAGGGAATTTTCTGCAATGAAACTAACACTTATGCTTATGGGTGCATCTGCTGTACTTCTGGTTGGGATATTGGGTATTTACTTTAACTCAAATGCAGACGGAGGGGCATTAACCTTTAATATCCTGGAAATAGCTAAAGTGAACATTCCCGTAGAAGCACAAAGATTATTCTTCCCGATTACTTTTATTGGATTTGCTGTAATTGGAGCCTTATTCCCGTTCCATACCTGGTCTCCCGACGGTCATGCATCGGCGCCTACTGCGGTCTCGATGTTACACGCGGGTGTCCTTATGAAACTCGGCGGATATGGTGTATTTAGAGTAGCTATCTTCTTGTTGCCAGAGGGAGCATTGCACTGGTCATGGTTCTTTATTATTTTGTCTGCCTTTGGTGTCATTTATGGAGCATTTGCAGCTATTAAGCAGACAGATTTAAAGTACATTAATGCGTATTCCTCCGTGAGCCATTTAGGACTGGTACTATTTGCATTGCTTATGTTGAATAAAACGGCCTGGAATGGTGCCATTCTGCAATCACTCTCACATGGTTTTATGACAGCACTTTTCTTTGCTTTAATAGGGATGATTTACGGAAGAACACATACTCGTGATGTTACCAAATTAGGAGGACTATTAAAGGTAATTCCTTTTATATCGGTGGTCTATGTTATTGCCGGTTTAGCCTCATTGGGGTTACCTGGCTTTAGCGGTTTTGTCGCTGAAATGAACATCTTCGTAGGTGCATTCGAAAAGGACGATATCTTTTATAGAATTGCTACTGTGATAGCGGTTTCTGCAATAGTTGTAACGGCGGTTTATGTATTGCGTGTGGTGGGTATAATGTTAATGGGCCCTGTAAAAAATGAAGCATTCTTAAATCTTGAAAGAGTACGATGGTATGAAAAACTAGGTATTTTATTACTCCTTTTACCAATAATTGCTATCGGCGTTGCGCCACTGTGGTTAAGCGATATGATCCTGAAAAGTCTGGATCCGTTTTTAAAAGGAGTTTTATAACCTGAAAATTAAATAACCAAAAATGAATTTTAGCAGCTTTTTATTAATGAGACAAGAAATTGCTTTACTGGCAATTATCCTGCTTCTGGTTATAGCCGAGATTTTTATCCCAAAACACAAAAAAGTAAGCATAATACACCTTGCCATATTTTTGTTTGGTATACACACTATTGTCGGATTTTTTGGGATTGATGAAAGTAATTTATTTGGAGGAATGTTTCGCACCAACCACCTGATTCATTTTTTTAAAAACGTATTGAACATCGGCGTCCTTATCCTGTTACTGCAGTCTGCAGACTGGATACAGGAAAAAATAATGAATCAAAATAAGGGTTCTGAATTCTTTATCTTATTGTTCTCCTCGTTACTGGGAATTTATTTCATGATATCAGCAGGTGATTTTTTAATGTTCTATCTGGGGCTTGAGTTATCCACACTTCCGGTGGCCGCGCTTGCTGCTTATGAAACAATGAAAAGGATTTCAAGTGAATCAGGGATTAAACTAATACTTTCGTCCGCTTTTGCTTCCGGAATTACGTTATTCGGTATTTCAATGCTCTACGCTACTACGGGCTCTATTTATTTCAATGAAATTGCCCAGATGCTCACTTCAGCAAACTTAACCCTTCTGGGTGTTGTATTATTATTTGCCGGAATTAGCTTCAAGATTTCTCTCGTGCCATTTCATTTTTGGACTGCCGATGTTTATGAAGGAGCCCCTATTAGTGTTGCTTCTTATTTATCGGTCATATCAAAAGGTGCGGCTGTTTTCATTTTAATGATATTATTATTTACAGTTTTACAGTCGTTGGTTCATTTTTGGGAAAACATAATTTATGTAATTGCAATCGCCACAATGTTTATTGGAAATTTATTCGCTTTAAGGCAACAGAATATGAAGCGCTTTTTGGCATTTTCATCTATAGCCCAGGCTGGGTTTATTTTACTAGGGTTAATTGGAGGTTCTCAATTAGGCACAGCCACGGTGGTTTACTTTGTGCTTATTTATATTTTCTCAAATTTAGCCGCATTTGGCGTTGTACAGGCAATTTCTTTACAAACCGGCAAGGAGCACATAAAAGATTACGAAGGTTTATACAGAACTAATCCCAAACTGAGTTTGGTACTCATGCTGGCTCTTTTTTCCTTGGCTGGTATCCCTCCGGTAGCAGGGTTTTTTGGGAAATTTTTTCTTTTTACAGCTGCAGCCAGTAAAGGGTTCTACTTTCTTGTCTTTCTAGCGGTAGTGAATGTAACTATTTCTTTGTATTACTATTTGTTGGTGGTAAGGGCAATGTTTTTGCGTAAAGGTGATAATCCAATTCCTTTTTTCAGAAATAAAATTTATATGAGAATTGGGCTGGTAATTACTGTCCTTGGTATTTTGTTACTTGGTATATACAGTCCCTTATACGATTATATTTATGAATTAAGCAGTGCTTTTAATTAATGGTTATGAGTTTAGGAGGTAAACATTTATTCGGTAGTATTGACGAGACTAGGGTAACTTTTGTTGAAAAGAAAGTAACTGAAGAACGAGTAGAATTTTTAAAAAAACTTTTGGAACACAACGGGTTTGAGGTCCTTATCCAGGAGGAAAAACGCATTTCGGAAGAAGTACCACAATTGTATTCTATAGGAGTCACCGATATGGTATTCAATCCTACTATTTGGGTATATCAACGTAAACTCAAGACATTTGACGGACACAAAGTTTCACCCGATTATTGGAATCAACGCTCAGAAATTACTCCACCACAATATTGGAAAACCCCGAAAGATAATTAGCTTATCTGGCAGAATAATTGATGATTTTCCCTGTCCCGAAATCTTAATTTCATCGATTTTAACAGCAAATTAAGCCCCTATGGCAAGGTATTTGCTAACTTTACCCCGTAGAATTAGGGTTATGAAACACCAATATTTACTAACATTATTTCTTTTATCAGTTATTTGCGTGAACGCTCAAACTGATTTTCCAAAAACCCAGCCTTTAAAAATAGAGGCTGATAAAAATTTGGATTTAAAGAGTAATCCCAATAGTGGAACAGCCTTGAAAATGCCATCTATACTAGATTATAATCCCAATGCAAGTATAAAAGAAACCAAAACTTCAAGGAATGTAAAAATGCTTCCGGAAAAGGTGTTAAAACAAGCAGGTTTTGATTTAAAATTGGATACTAAAGTTGGTGAGCGCCAAAATAAGAATTCAAAAAAGCACTTTGGGAATATGTATTTGGGTGATGTTAAAACTGGTGGTAATTTCGTGGGGATTGTTTGTCGAGATCATGAATATGTTGATGGTGATCGAGTAAGAATCTACGTAAATGGTGAAGTGGCTGAATACAATATCCTTCTTACAGGAGGTTTTAAAGGGATAAATATAGACCTTGAAAAAGGCTTTAACCGATTAGATTTCGAAGCTTTAAACCAGGGCTCTTCCGGGCCAAATACAGCTCAGGTAAATGTTTATGATGATAAAGGGGCATTGATTCATTCTAATCAATGGTTACTTTCAACAGGCTCTAAAGCGTCTTTAATTGTGGTCAAGCAATAAAATTCTACTCCCTATCTCATCCCCGGCTTATATGAAATCTTTGCACTTTTAAGTACATCCTCTTTGTAATATGCCGCTTCTTTAAACTTTACTTTTGCATAAGGAATTGCCTGATCATTAAAATGAGATGATTTTGGATTACCGCTTTGTCCCCCGGCCAAAATTGTTTTAGCCCTAACTTTTGGACCAAATTCTACTACAGCTACAAAACTATTCCCCCTGGTACCATATATCTTCTTTGTGTTATTGTTATATCTGGCCCCATAGGCAGCCAGAGCACCCCAGCGACCAGATGAGAACCCAATTGGAATACTGGGTTTATTATCATCAAATGCCTGCCTGACATCACCATTTAAACGTTGATACCTGTTAACCTCACCCCAGGGAATATTCCAATTCCCGAAATCGCTTTCTAATTGTGCAACTACCCCTTTAAAAATCGACAAACGCTCTTCTGTCGGAGAATGTGAACCAAAATAAGACATTAATTCCATATCGCTCATTTGGGTATGTCGCTTCCCTTTTCTGCCATACGAAGTACCGTAGAAATGTGCCAGGGTCATGGCTACGGATTCGTCAGAAGTTTTGTAATCCCAGTTGCGCAATATGTCAATTGCCCCTGCCAGTTCAGGAAGTCTGGTCTCAGCTTCGTCATAGGCAGATACCAAACCGGGAATTAATTCTGCAAACGCAGGCAGGTATGAATCATAAGCCAAAGAAATGAGGCTGTCTATGGTATAACCGCTTCTATCCTTTAGCAGTTCAATAGCATGAATGCCCCGGAAATTTTCGCGGTCTATGGACATGTACTTCGGGTAATTTTCTCGTTTTGGACTATTTTCCAAGGCTGCCGTAAAAGGAGTAGAATTACAATTTTGAATCCATCCATTTTTAGGGTTTAACACTAGAATATTTTCATCAACATTATGCAATCCCTTCCAGTCTGTCTTAGGGTTACTCCCATCAACAGGTCGGCTAAAATCAAAAATGGTATCTCGAACCGGCACAAAATTTCCATGAAAATATGCAATATTACCATCGGCATCGGCATATACAGTATTATTAGAGGAGTTGGTACGGATATCCATCATCTTAAGAAAACCTTTATAATCCTTTTGTTTTGTTCTGATATAGGATTGTTCTAATGCTTTTATTGGTTCCCACATCATTGCCGAAGCCACAGGCGACTCATTTACTTTATGGGTAATAGGTCCATGGTGAGTACGGTAAATGGGGAATGTTTTTTCTTTCATTCCGTCTTTATCTTTATATTTTAAGTTGACCTCTGTTTTAATCACAGGACGCAATTCCTCTCCATACATATAAAAGAGCCCCTCTTCTTTCTCTTCAATTACCTCAACATACTCATCCATTACATCTGTATAAGTTGATGTATGCACCCATCCTGTTTTCTCATTGAATCCCTGATAGACAAAAAACTGTCCCCAGGTGACAGCACCGTAAGCATTAAGGCCTTCCTCACTTACGACATGTACTTCTCCCCTGAAATAAAAAGAAGTGTGTGGATTTATGAGTAACATGGCGTTACCACTTTGTGTTAATGTCCCGGAGATAGCTATGCCATTGGATCCCTGAGGTTCTAACTCTTCTTCACGTTTTTTAATTTCTGCTTCCTCTGTTTTACTAAATGTCACTCCATCTTCATAAAAAGCGCGTATTTTATTTGTATTTATGCGCTCAATATCTCCACCTATTGAGCCTTCACTAAAATACATTGGCATCCAGGGTTCAAATCTGGTCAATAGCTTAGGTTTCACCTCCGGATGGGAATGCAAATAGTAATTTATCCCATCGGCAAATGCATCACAGAGCCTTTTTAACCAATCAGGACTACCGTCATAATTCGCTATTGCTTCTTCTTCACTCATGAACATATTTGCCCGGAGATCACTGTATAATGCCTCTTTTCCTTCAACTTCCGCCAATCTGCCAATTGCCCATATATAGTTCTGTTCTACCCTGTTAAAATCGTCCTCACATTGGGCATACAGCAGTCCAAATACGGCATCTGCATCAGTTTTACCGTAAATATGAGGGATACCAAAATCATCTCTTATAATTGTGATGTTCTCCGCCTGTTCCTTCCACTGATCTATTTCGGAATAGCCTTGTGAAGTATTACAGGATACAAGAAGCCAAAGTAATGCGGAAAGTGATAGAAATTTGATAAACTTAATTAGAGGATATTTCATAGGTGCTTCTATCTTTTTAATACGAAAATAAAACGCTTTTTAGGCTTTTTTCAAAAACTGGGTTTTGAGAACTATCTGACTTTTACCTATTCTACATTCCACTTCCTGTGGATTGTTTGTTAGCCTTATATTCTTTATGATATTCCCTCGTTTTAGGGTTTTAGACATCCCCTTAATCTTCAAATCCTTGATAACATGTACATTATCTCCATCTTCAAGAATATTTCCGTTGCTGTCTTTTGATTCCATAATTTAATTTAAGTATTTGTGAAATTAAAAGTATTAGAACTTATATGCTAATTCTTCCTTAAAATATGACCAGGGCTTATCGATTTGGTCAATGGACGGCAATTTTACTGTAAATTGCACCCTTTCATAATAAAATATAGCTAAATCTCCAATGTCCGATAAAAGAGTAAGTATTCTAAAAGCCTTCAAAACCATCATTTGGCCAAGAAGGAATCTGGTTTTTATAGGTTTAGCCCTTATTATAGTTAGCAAGGCTGCCAGTTTTGTTGCACCATTGTCCCTTAAATATTTAATGGATGACATTATTCCCGATAAAGATCTGGAATTCCTTAAGATTCTCTTAGGTGTAGTCATACTAGCAATTTTAGTACAGGCTGTAACTTCTTTTCTGTTAACCAAAATACTTAGTGTTCAGGCCCAATATATGATCTCTGAATTACGGGCCCAGGTACAAAAGAAAATTTTGTCTTTACCAATTCGATTTTTTGATAATACAAAATCAGGTGAACTAGTATCCAGAATAATGACTGATGTGGAAGGCGTACGAAATCTAATTGGCACAGGGTTGGTGCAGTTGGTAGGAGGAACGATTACTGCAGTGGTTTCATTGATTCTTCTCTTGAACATTAGCCCCAGCATGACCCTGTTTGCATTAGTCCCCCTCGCTATTTTCGCCGTTATAGCACTAAAGGCCTTTAAAATAATTAGACCAATATTCCGTAATAGGGGGAAAATTAATGCGGAAGTCACGGGTAGGCTTACAGAAACATTGGGAGGAATACGTGTTATCAAAGGCTTTAACGCCGAAGCCCAGGAACATGGCGTTTTTGAAGAAGGTGTACTGCGCTTGTTTGAAAATGTAAAAAAAAGTCTTACCGCAACCGCCTTTATGACAAGTTCTTCTACTTTTCTCCTGGGGCTTGCTACCACGGGCATAATGGGTATGGGAGGATATAAAATTATGATGGATGAACTAACGATAGGTGAGTTTTTGACATTTACCTTCCTTTTAGGATTAATGATCGCTCCAATAGTACAAATGAGTAATATTGGTAGTCAACTTACTGAAGCACTGGCCGGGCTTGATAGAACAGAGGAATTAATGAACATGCAGCCTGAATCTAATAAAGAGGTACGCACTTTAGCGTTGAACGGGATTAAAGGAGATATGATATTTGACTCTGTTTCATTCGCATATGAAGAAAAAAAAGAAGTATTACATGACATTAGCTTTTCAGTAAACGCAGGTACCGTTGTAGCACTTGTAGGAAGTTCAGGGTCTGGTAAGAGTACCATTGCCGGGCTTGCCGCAAGTTTTTTAACCCAGCAGAGTGGTACAATAACAGTAGATGGTAAGGATTTGTCAAAAGTAGACCTGAATAGTTTTCGTAAACACCTGGGCGTGGTGCTGCAGGACGATTTTTTGTTTGAAGGAACCATACGGGAGAATATTTTATTTCCAAGACCCAACGCTTCCGAAGAACAATTACAGGAAGCTGTTAAAGCGGCCTATGTTGACGAATTTACAGACCGTTTTGAAGATGGTTTAAACACACTAATTGGTGAGCGAGGCATAAAGCTTTCAGGGGGTCAAAGACAGCGAATAGCTATTGCCAGAGCGGTTTTAGCCGATCCCCGTATACTAATTTTAGACGAAGCTACATCGAATCTAGACACAGAAAGTGAAGCTTTAATCCAAAAAAGTTTATCGCATCTTACAGAAGGAAGAACGACTTTTGTAATTGCCCACAGACTGAGTACCATTAGAAAAGCTGATCAGATTTTAGTAATTGAAAACGGCAGAATTGTTGAACAAGGTACGCATGAATCACTTATTGCGAAAGAAGGGAGATATTATAATTTATTTACCTACCAGGCAAGAATTTAGTTATACAGACTGATCTGAATTTAACTATCATGTCAGTAAAATGCTAAGAGGGGTATATTCTAATCTATATTGATCACCTTTTCTATCTGTGGAGCATGTTTTTTAATTGTCATTTCAACCCCACTCTTAAGCGTCATTTGGTTAACGCTGCACCCTATGCAATTTCCTTCCAGTTTTACCGTAACTAATTTACCGTTATCAATAGATACCAATGAAATATCTCCTCCATCACTTTGTAAAAAAGGGCGAATTTCATCCAACGCTTTTTCAACAGTACTTGTGAGTTCCTTAGATGTCATGATCATTTCTTTTTAACAGCAGCACAACCAGCCATTGTTGTTATCTTAATTGCTTCAGTAGGTGGTAAACTTTTGTTTCGTGAAACAACTTCCTGAACCACATTCTTGGTAAGTTCTTCAAATGCCTTTTCTACCGGAGTGGCTGTTTGAAGAGCAGCAGGCCTTCCAATATCTCCAGCCTCACGAATACTTTGAACTAAAGGTATTTCTCCCAAAAATGGAACATCCAGATCAGTGGCCAGATTTCTTGCCCCGGCTTTTCCAAAGATATAATATTTGTTGTCTGGAAGCTCCTCCGGAGTAAAGTAAGCCATATTTTCAACAATTCCTAAAACAGGTACATTGATGGCTTCCTGTTGAAACATTGCTACGCCTTTACGCGCATCTGCTAATGCTACCTCCTGAGGTGTACTCACAACTACAGCGCCTGTAATCGGCATAGATTGCATAATACTTAAATGTATATCACCTGTACCCGGTGGTAAATCAACCAACATAAAATCTAATTCTTCCCAATGCGCGTCAAAGATCATTTGATTTAAAGCTTTTGACGCCATAGGCCCTCTCCAGATTACTGCCTGATTAGGTTGAGTGAAAAAACCTATAGATAAAAGCTTTACTCCATAGTTTTCTATAGGTAACATCTTTGAATTTCCATTTATATTAGTTGCTAAGGGCTTTTCACCTGCTACATCAAACATAATAGGCATAGAAGGGCCGTAGATATCTGCATCCAGTAAACCAACTTTAAATCCCATTTTAGCCAGAGTGACCGCCAGATTTGCCGTTACCGTAGATTTACCCACACCACCTTTCCCGGAAGCTACAGCAATTATATTTTGTATTCCGGGTATTGGTTTCCCCTTAATTTCATTAACCTCAGGCTTAACCGGAGCATCAACCTTAATATTTATAGTAATTTTTGCCTTTTCATAAACCTCCCGGTGAATAGTCTTCAAAATTTCCACTTCAGTTTTCTTCCTTGCCTGGAGACTTGGATTATTTATAGTAATATCTACCATAACCTCATCACCAAAAACCTGAATGTTTTTAACAGCGCCACTTTCAACCATATTCATTCCCTCACCAGGTACTGTAATAGTTTCGAGGGCTTTTAGTATTTCTTTCTTATCCAACTTCATGAGCTATGTTATTTATGCCTTTATGTAAAATGATTCTAAACAACAAAGATAAGTCATAGGTATGAAACTTTAAAGTTGTGGTATTGAAAAGGACAATATCAATATAGATTTGCCATATATAGCGTAGGAAGTATTCTAAATTTTAGTAGAAATAAAACTAATAGATCTCATAAGGCAATTCTTTGGCGGGATCCCAGAAGTATTTTTCAAAATTCACAATTTGATTATCTTTTATTATGAGACCCTCATTTTCTAACAATTGTTGCATTAAGCTGGTGCCGTCAAAGTGATGTTTGCCGGTTAATAAACCCTTTCTATTCACAACTCTATGTGCGGGAACACCTTCAATTGACCCAGCTCCATTCATAGCCCAGCCTACCATCCTTGCACTCCTGGCAGCTCCCAGGTACTTGGCAATTGCTCCATAAGAAGTAACCCTTCCAAAAGGAATTTGCTTAGATACCTCATAAACTTTCTGAAAGAAGTTTTTATTTTCCGGATTCATAATATTAATAAAATATTCTAAAAATGGTAATTACCAGTAGGACCATCATTAATGCGCTAAGAATGTAATTCGAATTTTTAGAAAAGCGGTCTGTTTTAGCTTCTAATTTATAAAAGTATACGGTGTACAAATAAAGCACGGTAAAAGTTCCACTACCTGCTGCTATAATAAACGTTAGAATATCCCAAATTTCGAATTTAATCCAGCCAGATGCGTTCCACATGGCATTTAGCCCACTATAGTAAGGAATGGTAAGCAAATTAAGAGTAGCGAGGAGCATTCCTTTAAAATAACTATTCCTTTTACTAACCTTTACGATTTTTATTTTTTTCGCTTTTTCGCGCTTAGCTGAAATAAAAAAATAAAGTGCAAAAAAAGTGAAAACACCAAGTGCAATCTTAAGAAGTAAATCTATGACTTCAGGATGTCTGAATAAATATTTAGAAATCATAACCGCAATGTACGCCTGCATCATGATCATGGTAGCTACCCCGAGACTAAACATAATTCCGTTCAGTTTCCCCTTTTTAACACTTGTTTGGGCAGCATTCATATTTAGTAATCCCGGAGGAACAGTTGCCATAAAAGCAGCTGAAAAGGTAACGAAAAAAAGTATTATTAAGTGCGTCATTGGTTAATTGACTGTAAACTTTATATATGTAATTGGTTTTCCTTTTTCAAGATACTGCTTTTCATAGAAAGTTTGTATATCCATCACTTCTTTTGGACTCCCCTCGTTCCTGTATATGTCATGATTTGAATATAAAATTTCACAATCCAGGCCATGTAACAATCCCAAAGTGTACCCATGCATAAATTCACTATCCGTTTTTAGGTTGACTACACCTTTATCTTTAAGTATAAACTTGTATTTATCCAAAAAGGTCTTATTTGTAAGCCTGTGTTTCGTTCGTTTATACTTTAGTTGTGGGTCCGGAAATGTAATCCA
>RCNB010001127.1_pt1 | contig 17029 bp, 13 predicted proteins | sample 2041321 | NCBI WGS metagenome assembly RCNB01 (sample SAMN09708232, study PRJNA481090) | Marine sediment metagenome, whole genome shotgun sequencing project. | reverse complement strand
AGGCGGCTACGCATAGGCCACACCCGGCACAGTTGTCGAGTGACCAAACCTCCATTTCCAGTCTTTTAGACATAAGGCTCCTCACTTTTTTCCAGGTCTTGTCTACTGTTCACTATGTTTCCTCTAGGCGATAGATCTTTATGGCTTGACCATCTTTTTCCCAAGATCATCTCGAAAAGCAGTTATCGTCTCTACGAACCCTTCGCCGTCATCACCAGCGAGAAATTCCAACCTAACGCGGCGGGGGTCGAGTCCATAGTCGGCAAGTTGCTGCTTCAATACCTTCACTCGCTCCTCTGCGTACAGGTTGCCAGAACCGTAATGGCATTCACCAGGATGACATGCACCCAGCAAAACGCCATCCGCATTGTTGAGCAAAGCCCACAGGATGTGTTGGGGGTCAAAGCGAGCCGAACAGTTCATACGTAAAATGCGAATATCGGAGGGATAAGGTAACCGCAGAGTGCCGGCCAGGTCCGCCGATGCATAAGCGCTCCATTCGCAGGCAAAGGCTAGGATTCGGGGAGGATGGCCGACGCCTTCCGCTTCGTCCTTTGTACGAGACGAATTAAACGCTGCGTTGATTTGAGATACGATGGCGAGATCATCCCAGCCGGGGATCATGATGGCGTTAACCGGGCAGACGACCGCGCAGTTACCACAACCTGTACAACGTAGGGATTCGACTTCCGCCAGCGAAAGAACGCCATCTTTCTGTATAAGCTGAATGGCGTTTACCGGGCATACCGGAACGCAGTTTCCACAACCGGTGCAAGTTTCCTGGGCGATCTCGGCTACTGGAGCGCTAGTGGAAAGCGAGTCCTGACGTAGATAGCGCTGCAAACGAGAGCTGGTCATATAGGCTTGTAACAGCGCATCGGTGGTGTCCACGGGTTGGTGTGCGCTGCCAACGACATAGATCCCGGTGTCGCAATAACGACCGGGAACCAGTCGGGTGCGCGCTTCGAGTATGAAGCCATGCTTGTCTTGATGTAGGCTCAGGAGGGTAGCCAGAGTGTCGGAGTTGTCTTGAGGAACGAGAGGCATGGAGAGAACCACCCGGTCATAGAGTAGGCGCACGGGTTGGCCCGTCAAAGGGTCATCGACATCCACAGTCTTTTCGGAGATCAGCGGGGGAGTCTCCGCGCGATAGCGGAAGAAGGTAACCCCCAATTCCTTAGCTTGCTGAATCCTCTCTTCTAGAGGATGGTTATCTCCAGCTGAATATAGCTCTCGAAAGAGAACGGTAACATTGGCCGCCGGATTGAGTTGCTTGACCTGAATAGCCTGGCGGATACCCGTTAGGCTGCTCAAATGCGAGCCATAGTATTCATCCCCATCTTCGGAAGACAAGATCAGCACGAGATCTTGGACTGCCCACTCGCTGCCGGTTGACGCCGCACCGGCTAGTTCATGTGCAAAATGGGCTTGTGTTACCACACGCAAAGGATCGAAATATCGACTGCTATCCAAGGGCAGGGGCTTCGCACCTGTGGCGACAACTATCGCTCCTACTGTGAGCGTCTTAGCCTGATCGCTAGATGTAATCGAAACCTCATAGGTCCCTGGAGGACCGGCCACTTGCGTGAGGCGTGAATCAAGCAAAACATCGATGCCGGGATGGTTGGACACGATCTCGATAAGACCGTCAATCATGTCCTTCGCATTCTCCTGAAAAGAGTGGCTTGTTCCGCCCAACTCCTGAGCGCTTTCGACCAGCGTGACGTGATGACCAGCGTTGGCCAGGGAATTGGCAACGGTCAATCCGCTCAATCCGCTGCCGAGGATCAAGGCCGAGTTAACTAGAGTATGGGTATGAGAAAAAGGCAGGCTGGTTGCTGCGAGCCGGGAAACCCCCATCGCAATCAGGTCTGCCGCTTTTTGCATAACGTCAGGGTCATGCGCATGGACATAGGCGCAGTGCTCGCGGATGTCGACCACCTCGACTCCACCCGCTTCCAATCCGGCGGAAAATGCCGCCTCTCGGAAGTGGTTTTCCACCAAGCGCGGGGTGCAGCCGGCAACAAGTAACCGCTCCAGTTTATTTTCAGTAATCGCCTGTTGCATGCGCAAAAGGCCGTCCTTGCTGCAAGGATAGGCTTCACAGCTTGCATAAACGACCCCAGGCAGATTCGCAGCCGTAGAGCAGAGAGCATTGGTGTCCAATACGCTGGCGATCTCATCGCCGCATTCACAGACGAGAACGCCCATGCGGGGCGATGCATCCAGATCTGGGGAATTCTTATGCGGTTTTCCGTCCGCGCCCATAAAACCATCCTTGTGGTTCAACTTAGAAGGCAAGGCGCTCGAGGCGCTTAAACCCTTCTGGCGTGATAAGGATTAATCGAGATCCACTTCGTGCTCAGTCTTCGTTTTTATTAGAACATCAACATCCTGAATAGCCACTGGACTCAAATCTACATCGTCGCATATTTGACAGTACACACGGTCGAACTTGGTAGCCGCACCATGGACGCTGTGAAAATGAGTGATGTCTTTTAGCTTAATCGCATCGGTCGGGCATATCAAAACACAGGTTCCGCAAGCGATGCAGGTCGAGGAAGCGATCTGGAAGGGTGTGCTGACCTTCCTGGCCATACCGCGGTTGATCAGGCTGATAGCGCCGACCCCGACGATCTCCCGGCAGGCACGGACACACAAGCCGCAGAGCACACATAAATCTTCTTCGGGAAGCGTGAAGCGGATTTCTTTCACGCCATATTCTTCTGCAAGCGCCAGCAGCATAGGGTCATTGTGTGCACTGGCTAATAGCAGCTCAATTGTGGTCTTTCGGCTCTTTCTCACCGCCTCGGAATCGGTCTCAATGACCGCACCTTCCTCGCAGGGATGAACACATGAAGCCACCAGTCGGGGTGGGCGAGGGGGGAAAGACACCTCGACCATACACAACCGGCATGCTCCATAGGGTTCGAGCGCCGGGTGATAGCACAGTGTAGGCACTTGGATGCCATGCTCACGGCAGGCTTCCAGCACAGTTCGCCCCTCTGCTACCTGGATCTCGCTGCCATTGATCGTCAATTTGGGCATCGTTTCCTCGTTTACCAAGTACGATCGTCCGCGTCTATTCCACCAGGATCGCGTCGAACTTGCACACGCTCATACACATTCCACAGCGTGTACATATAGCGGCATCAATAACGTGAACCTCTTTCTTCTCACCCTGAATCGCGCCTTCGGGACAATTGCGCAAGCAGACCATGCAGCCGGTGCAATTCTCATCGATCACAGAGTAGGTGATCAGGCCCTTGCATACCCTGGCGGGGCAAGTTTTATCGACGATGTGGGCTTCATATTCATCACGGAAGTAGCGGATTGTGGACAGAACCGGGTTTGGCGCGGTTTGCCCCAAGCCGCAGAGGGAGGACCGCTTAATCTCCTCCCCCAACTCGATCAGGTATTCCACGTCCCCGGGTCTGCCCTCGCCCGCGCAGATTCGGTTAAGTGTTTCGAGCATGGCCTTTGTTCCCACGCGGCAGGGCACACACTTCCCGCAGGATTCTTCCTGGGTAAATTCCATGAAGAAACGAGCAAAATCCACCATGCAGGTGTCTTCATCGGCGACGACCAACCCCCCGGATCCCATGATCGCTCCAAGCGAGGTTAGTGATTCATAGTCAATTTCGACATCCAAATGCTCAGCTGGGATACACCCGCCAGATGGGCCACCTAATTGAGCGGCCTTAAAGGACTTGCCGTCGGGGATGCCTCCGCCGATGTCGAAAATCACCTCGCGCAGAGTGATGCCCATTGGCACTTCGACAAGACCTGTGTTGTTGATTTTTCCTACAACAGAGAATATTTTGGTTCCTTTGGAATTTTCAGAACCTATAGTTGCGTATTCCTGGCCGCCATGTTCTAAAATGCCGGGCACGTTAGCCCAGGTTTCAACATTGTTGATGTTTGTGGGTTTCCCCCAGAGACCGCTCTGTGCTGGGTATGGGGGACGGGGCTGCGGCTCGCCAATTCTCCCCTCGATGGAGGCCAGCAAGGCAGTTTCTTCTCCACACACAAATGCCCCCGCTCCGAGGCGGATATCAAGTGCGAAATCAAAACCGCTTCCGAGAATGTTCTGGCCTAGTAAACCAACTTCTTCCGCTTGATGAAGCGCTATTTGTAGGTTCTCAACGGCAAGAGGATATTCGGCACGAATATATACATGGCCTTGGCTCAAACCGATAGCATAGGCCCCGATGATCATCCCTTCAATGACTAGATGAGGGTTGCCCTCCATAATGGAGCGATCCATGAAGGCACCGGGATCCCCTTCATCTGCGTTACAGATGATATAGCCCGTCCCGACCGTTTGTACATTGCTGCGGCAGATCTCCCACTTGAGACCAGTAGGAAAACCTGCTCCACCGCGGCCTCTCAATCCGGAAGTTTTTACTTCATCAATGACATTTTTGGGGGACATCGAAGTGAGTGCTTTTACAAGCGATGAATATCCTCCCAAAGCCAAATAATCATCGATTTGTGTGGGGTCAATCCGCCCATTCATAGCCAGTACAGATCGTTTCTGTTTGAGGTAGAAAGGCAGATCGTGTTCTTTAATAATATGATCGCCAGTATCCGGATCGGTATACAACAGCCGTTCGATAACTTCCCCGGAGATCAGAGTCTGGTTGACAATCTCGGGGACATCTTTGGGTTGGACCTTGAGGTAAGAAATGCGCTGAGGATAAATCGTTATGAGGGGACCGTATTCACAAAAGCCCGGACATCCTGTACCGACAACTTCAATTTCGGCCTCTAATTGTGCTTTGTTAAGCTCATCGCGCAGATTCGTCAGGACCTTTTGGCTGCCAAGCGCTCGGCATCCTGTACCATCGCAGACGCGTAGACAAGGCTTGCTTTCATCCCAACCAGCGGCAAGGGCTGTTTGATAGGTCTGGAATTCCTTCACGTCTTGTAACCGGTTCATTACTTGGGTTCCGTCTTCATAATGTTCTTGATCAGCCGATCTACTTTCTCTAGTGTCATTTGCCCTGAATATTCATCGTCGGCAACAACGATTGGACCTAAGGCGCATGCTCCGACACAGTTGACCGTCTCCAAGGAGAAGAGTTTATCTGGGGTTGTCTCACCCGCCGCGATGCCAAGTTTCGTTTCCATTCGGTCCAACACTAGTTGGCTGCCGCGCACATGGCAGGCTGTGCCCATGCACACATGCAAGCAATGCTTCCCTTTCGGTTTCAAACTGAAGGCATTATAGAAAGTGGCGACAGCGTAGGCTTGTGACAGCGGCACACCCAATCGTTGGCTGGCCAGAATCAAAGCCTCCTTGGGCAGATAGCGGTAGCGCTCCTGAACTTTTTCCAACGCAGAAATGATCGAGCCTTCGTCGCCGGCTTCCCTATCGATGATCTCGTGAATTTCACTGACGGGTATTTGCATAGGCGGGTCCTTTAGAAAAGATGTGTTTCACAGACTTCACATTAAAATTTTCGCTTGCCGGTTGGCATCATTCTCCTGAAATGACATGCGGGTACCTGCCTCAGGCACCCGCACGTTCAGATTGGCTGCATTAAATACAGCTCCCAAATCGTTGTATTTCGAGGTCTCGAATCATCGACTTGTTCTCAGAAGAACCCTATCGCCACACCACACATGGGTCAAGTGACAATTCTCACCCTCCGCAGTGGAGACTCTACTCCCGTGCAGCCAGGGCAGCGCTCAATGCGGTGCGCACGGCTGAGGGATTGGCGCGGCCTTCAGCCTCCCTCATAACCTGACCGAAGAGCCACTGGAAAACGCCCGTATTACCGCCCAGGTAGTCTGCTACCTGGTGGGGGTGTGCATCGAGAACACGGCGAACTATGCTCTCAATCATCTCAGTATCCTGGATCATGCTCAGCCCGAGAGAGCGGACGATGTCATCAGGGGGATTCCCTGAGGAGACCATCTCGGCCAGAACAGTTTTCGCACTCGTGGCGTTGACCTCGCTGGTTTCGACCATTTCAACCAGGCGGGCCAGATCAACGGGTGGCACTGTATTGTCCTGGAACTCGATGCCAGCCTGGTTTAGCAAACCGAAGAGATCGCCAGAGAGCCAGTTTGCGATTTTGACTGGAGGAACCTTGGGGGCAGACTCTACTGCGGCTTCAAAATAATCGCCGATCGACCGCTCGGTAGTAAGGACGCCGGCTGCATAGTCTGTGAGTCCATACTCCGCAACGAACCTCCGCCTTTTTTCCAGCGGGAGTTCTGGTAATTCGGATTGAATCTGCGCAACCCACGCCGGTTCGACGTGAAGCGGAGGTAAATCGGGCTCAGGGAAGTACCGGTAGTCGTGCGCCTCTTCTTTGCTGCGCTGAGAGACTGTGCTTGAGATGGCCTCATCCCAGCCGAGGGTCTCCTGAGAGATCTCGCCGCCCTCTTTTAGAATATTGCTCTGGCGTTCGACCTCATAAGCGAGAGCGTGGGTCATCGCCCGGAATGAGTTTAGATTCTTGATTTCCGTACGAATGCCCAACTCAGTTGAACCCGCTTGGCGGACGGAGACATTCGCCTCAAAGCGAATGACGCCCTTTTCCATATCTCCAGTGGTCACCTGCAAATAGCGGAGCATGGACCGAAGAGCGGTCGTATAAATTTTTGCCTCTTCTATGGAACTCAGATCAGGTTCGCTGACGATCTCCAGCAGCGGAACACCAGAGCGGTTGAAATCGACAAGCGAATGTCCTTGGCGATGGAAAAGTTTCCCGGTGTCCTCTTCAAGGTGGACGCGGCGGATACGGATTCGCTTCTCCCCGGCTTCGGTCTCTATGGCGAGCCAGCCATCCTGTGCTAATGGGAGCTCAAACTGTGAGATCTGGTAACCCTTGGGGAGGTCGGGATAAAAGTAATTTTTGCGTGCAAACACGCTCGTTTCAGATATCGTGCAATGCAGAGCCAAGGCAACGCGCAAGGCGAACTCGATGGAGCGCTCGTTGATTACCGGAAGCGTACCGGGCATCCCGGTGCATATCTCACAGACGGAAGTGTTCGCTTCAGCGATTGTGGAATCGACAACGGCGCAGCCGCAAAACATCTTCGACTGCGTGAGCAGTTCGGCGTGCACCTCCAAGCCGATAACGGGTTCGAAAGCTGAGTTTGTCATTAGATACAAGGATACCAGCGGTAGGCGAGGTTATGAAATGAAGACGGAACTTTTCACTCCGTCTTCGAATGACCTCAGCCGTGCCGCTGCATGAAGCGGCGCATTCGCTCCAGCGCCTCCTCAATTTTCTCGTATGAAGTCGCGTACGAACAGCGGACGAAGTTGCCATCGGCGCCAAAGGCATTGCCGGGGATGACGGCGACGCGTTCCTCACTGAGCAATCTATCAGCGAAAGTCTCATCGTCCATTCCGCTGGCCTCGATAGAGGGGAAAGCGTAGAAAGCGCCGCGAGGTTCGAAGGTTTTAAGACCCAGTTCGTTAAAGCCGTCGACGATAAGTCTACGGCGGCGGTTGTACTCAGCAACCATCATCTCGACGTGCTCATTGCCAATCCGCAGAGCTTCGAGCGCCGCGACTTGAGATACTGTCGGCGCGGACATGATGGTGTATTGATGTATCTTGCGCATTGCACCTAGGATGGGAGACGGGGCGGCGGCGTAACCTATCCGCCAGCCAGTCATGGCGTAATCTTTTGAGAAGCCGCCGAGCGTGATAGTCCGATCGTGCATGCCATCCAAAGAAGCGATGCAGACGTGTTCGTGGTCATACACGAGTCGATCGTAAATCTCATCGGAGATGACCAGCAGGTCGTGCTCCTTGGCGACCTCGGCGAGTGCCTGAAGGCGCTCGCGGCTCATCACTGCGCCGGTTGGATTGTTGGGATAACCGAAAAGAAGAGCCTTGGTTTTGGGTGTTATCAGGGCCTTGAGATCAGACGCCGAAACCTGGAAGTCATCTTCTACACGCGTTTTCAGGACGACGGGGGTGCCGCCGGCGAAGATTACCTCTGGCTGGTAGGAAACAAAACATGGTGTGGGCACGATTACTTCATCGCCCGGATCGAGCACTGCGGCAAGGGCCAGGTATAGCGCTTCCGATACACCAACGGTGACGAGGATCTCGTCCTCCTGATCATAGGTGACATCGTAAAGTTGTTTCAAGTGCTCTGCGAGTGCCTGGCGCAGCTCGGGGATACCCGAGTTGGATGTGTAATGGGTCTCGCCCTGCTCCAGGGATTTAATCCCCGCGCTTAAAATGGGTTCCGGGGTGACGAAGTCAGGCTCGCCAATACCCAGTGAAACCACATCATCCATCGTGGCGGCAATGTCGAAGAAACGACGAATTCCTGAAGGTGGAACGCTGGCGATGCGGCGAGCGACGAAATCACGCATTCTGTTTTACTCCTTCTTATTTAAAGGCAAAGGTCTCTTTTTGTTGTCTCTGTCTACCGCACTGCTGCGGGAAAATGGATCTCAAATTGTGAATTCTTATAAGAGCGAGACCTGCCACTCATCCTGTAGTTCGCTATAGCACAGCTCGAAAATCTGATCATCTTCAGCCTGCACCCTGAAACGATATCCGCCGGGAATCCGCCACCGGGCTACGATCTCGACGATGTTTAATCGTTCCCCCTCCCACCAGAGAGCAATCGGGCGCTCAGCGTAGGTATGGCCCGAGAGGCATTCGACGGGATTGTGTTCCATCAGAATCGGTCCTGTGTTGTGAGTATCGTCGGATAATTCGGAGAGGGTTGCCAGTGGCACTTAGCCCTGCGAGGGACGATGATCTTCCCTATCCCGCAAGCTCCCATATTTCAGTATTTTAACAAGCCGCCAAGTGCACGTATCGGGAACTCTTCTTCGCCGACGATCCCAATACAGTAACGCCCGAGAAGTCAATTACTCTTCTACTCGCGAAGTGTCCCCGATATTCAACATCTTGATCCTGCCGGTGATCCGGGCGTCGCGCCCGACGAGAGACTCCGAGAGCAGGGCGTTTTCAATGGTTGTCTCGTTCTCAATAATCGAGTCCTGGATAACGGAGCGATGGATGACGCACCCGGATCCCACAGAGACATGAGGTCCAATTACCGACTGGGATATTTCGGCGCCGGGATGGATGAATACCGGAGGGATGATGAGTGTTCCCTCTCGTAGTTGCGCTTCAGAGGTGTTATCCCGCCCGTTGTCGAGTAGATAGCGGTTGGTTTCGAGTAAAGCGTCAGGTTTCCCGCAATCTTTCCAGACCTGAACGGTCTCGACGCGCATCTTGAGACCATCTTCAAGCATAATGTTGATAGCGTCGGCGAGGTAGAATTCCCCTCCAAGTTGGTCGCCTTGTTCCATCTGTCTTTCGATCGCTGAGATGAGGTCCTCCGCCTTTTCAAAGTAGTAGAAACCGGCCAGAGCGAGGTTGTTGCTCATGTCATCTGGTTTCTCGACCAGGCGGCGCACCCAGCCATCCTCACCGACTTCGGTCACACCGAAACGACGGGGATCTTCCACCTCTTTGACCCAAGTTACCGCACCCGCCTTCTCGCTCGGCAGCAGTAAGAGATCGATCTCGATAAGCGTATCCACGAAGACCATACACATCGGACCTTCGAGCCCCTCGCGGGCGAGCCATATGGCGTGAGACTGCCCGAGCATCTCCTCCTGGATAACGTAGCGAGCCGATAGTTCGGGGTATACCTCGCTGACGTATTCCTCGATCTGCTCTCCCAGATAACCAACGATGAAGACAACTTCATCGATGTCGGGCAGGGTTGAGAACATATCGAGGACGTGACCGACGATGGGTTTGCCGGCTACACTGACGAGAGGTTTCGGTTTGGACCAGGTGTGGGGTCGCATGCGAGTGCCGAAGCCAGCCATAGGGATAACGATTTTCATGTTGGTTTCCTTCCCTTTTAATGCTAAAGATCTGGTTTGCGCAGGTGCCAGTCTGTTTGTGTCTGGTAGGCATGAACAGCTTGGAAGAGAGCCTTCTCGCCCAGGTGGGGTGCATTCAACTGCATCCCAATCGGCAGGTTATTTCGATCGAACCCTACCGGGAAGGCCATCCCCGGGACACCAGCGAGATTGGCGGGCAGCGTGAAGATGTCCTCCAAGTACATCGCCAGCGGGTCGTCGCCATGTTCGCCAATGCGGAAAGCCGTTGTCGGCGCCACCGGGCAGGCGATCAAGTCAACGTTCTTAAAAACAGTTTCGAAATCGTCCTTAATGAGCGTCCGCACCTTTTGCGCTTGACCGTAATAAGCATCGTAATACCCGGCAGAAAGAGCATAGGTCCCAAGCATGATGCGGCGTTTGACTTCAGGGCCGAAGAGCTCACCGCGGGTTTTTAAATATTGATCCCATAATTTTTCTGATTTGCGGCGAGGACCGAAGCGAACCGCGTCGTAACGGGCAAGGTTGGCAGATGCCTCTGCGGGAGCGATCAGGTAATACACCGGCAGGGCGAGGTCTGTGTGCGGCAGGCTGACTTCTTGGATTTCAGCGCCGAGCGCCTCCAGTTCTTTTACGGCGGAGCGGACGGCAGTCTCAACTTCGTCCTGTATGCCTTCAATAAGGTACTCTTTCGGCACACCGATACGGACACCGGTCAGGTTGCCATCGTCCAGGTTAATTTCCGGGACGGGGTCCGGCATGCATGTTGAGTCTAAGGGGTCATGGCCCGCCATGGCAGTGAAGAGTGGAAGAAGGTCGGCTGCGGAGCGCGTCAAGGCGCCGACGGTATCGAGCGAGGACCCGTAGGCGATTAATCCGTAGCGGGAGACGCGCCCGTAGGATGTTTTGAGCCCCGTGATTCCGCAGAAGGAAGCGGGCTGGCGCACAGAACCCCCCGTATCCGTCCCCAGGGCGGCGAAACACATATGCGCCGCAACCGCTGCCGCCGATCCTCCAGAAGATCCGCCGGGGACCCGGTCGAGATCCCAGGGATTGTGGGTCGTGCCATAAGCCGAGTTCTCCGTTGAAGATCCCATAGCGAACTCGTCGGTATTGGTCTTACCCAGAATTACCACTCCATTGTCGATCAATCTGGCGACACTCGTAGCCGAGTAAGGAGGGCGAAAATCTTCAAGGATGCGTGATCCACAAGTGGTTGGAATTCCCTCGAGGCACAGCACGTCTTTGATGGCGACCGGGATGCCGTGGGTGAGGGGCAGCGTCTCTTCTGACTTTTTGCGCCACTCTTGCAGTCGTTGGTCTGCGGCTTTCGCCTGAGATATTGCCAGATCCGGGGTTTGAGCCAGGAATGCATGGAGCTGCGGCTCGAGAGCTTCGATGCGCTCCAGACAGGCTTCCGTCAGTTCCACGGAGCTGACATCTCCTTTGCGCAGAGCGGAAGCGGCTTCCAGAAGGGAGAGATCCGTCAGATTAGGCATGGGATCGAGGTCATTGAGAACAAGGAAGCGAAACGGCCGAGAAGCATCTATTCAAGCACAGGAGGCACGCGGAACATCCCTGCTTCCGCATCTGGTGCGTTGGAGAGGATCTTCTCACGCGGCGGGCAGGGGCGTGGGATGTCTGGGCGTAATGGCGCTCGCAGGGGAAGGACAGTTGCCGTGGGCGGGATTTGGGTAGTATCGACTTTAAGTAGGCGAGCGGCAGATTCGAGGATGGAGGAGAGTTGTTGCGCGTAGAGGTGCTCCTCCTCAGGCGTAAGCTGCAATCTGGCCAGATTTGCGATGTGGCGAACTTCGTCAACTGTCAAGGACATCGTAAGTAAATTATAGCAGAGGCACGAAAGCGAAGAGAGGCAATATACCAACGAAGGCTAACAATTACGGTGGCAGATTATTCAGAAAGCAATTGATCCAGGATCTGGTCGAACTGCGGGAGGGTCTGGGTATCGCAGAAGGCATCATCGAAGGCTTGACGAGCGTTGATGCGCAGAGCTTGAAGCCGTTCAGGTTGAGTTCGAAGTTCGTTGATAAAGTGGACAACTCCTTCAACGTCCCCATGCCGCAACGATGCGCCGGCATCAAAGCGCTCAATTGCTTCATCTACATTGCTCCCTACCGGACCAATATAGAGAGTGGGGAGGCTCATCGCCATGTATGCGTGCAGTTTGCTGGGGCTGATTACGCCGAGCGCCGATTCGTTCATCGTGATGAGCGTGCAATCCGCCATCGCCAGGGCTGAAGGGGTGAGATCTTTGGGGATATAGGGAAACAGATGGATATTCTGCAGGTTGTTTGCGTTCTTTTCCTTTTCGATCCAGGCCCACTTCTCGCCGCCGCCGATGAAGAGGAATACGACGGGATCATCTGCCAGTTGTTTTGCCGCAGCGATGATTGTCTCGAAGCGGTGTCCGAACCCCGCATTACCCAGGTAGAGAATGACGAAGGCATTATCTACGATCGAAGTTGCCGCCGCGTCCCAGGGGTTGGGAGCGAGATCAGGAGGGAACTGTGAGGCCTTCTCCCAATTCGGGATGACGCAGATTGCGAGAGATTTATCGGCTGAAACGTATTGGGATGTGAGAAGATCCAACATAGCCCCGTCGAGACAAACGAGTTGGTCCAGGCGCCTGAACAATCCGTGGTTTACGCGCCGGAAGACTCGGCTAATGAAACCACCCTTCTCAATCACGCTGGCTCTCTCGGCGATTTCAGGGTAGCAGTCCATATTCCAGAGGAGCACTTTTGTTGACCGATGAATAAGTTTGTGGAAGATGGCCGTCCAGGCGATGAAGGGAGGAGTTGTCAGCGAAATGATGACGTCCTGCTTTGGAAGAGTGATAGAACGGATGAAAGCTAAGATGTAAAAGGAGACATAATCTACAATCCTCGCGAACGCTGTGTTCTTGCCCAGTCGCGGTGTCCACAAGCAGTACACCCTGGGGTTCGTCGACTTCGATCCAGAAGCCGTGGCTGATTCTGAAACATAACCACCGCTGCTGGTGATGACGGTGACATCATCTCCTTGTTCGGCGCGGTGTTCGGCCAGGGACGCGGCCATATGCCCTGTTGGCGCTAAATCCGGTATATAAAACTGGTTTAGGATGGTTAAGCGCATGCTTTGGTTTCTTAGGTTCGCACTGATATTTTCTAGCGGTCACGCATGAGCAAGATCATCTCTTCGATGATTTCTTCGACTGTGTACGTTAAATCCCACCCCGGGTAATGAGACCTGAGTTTAGAGAGATCGGAGTAATAGCATATATGATCTCCGATGCGATTCTGGTCCGTATACGTCAGTTCTGGGCGTTTTCCCGAGAGCCGCTCGATGATATCAACACACTCGATCAGACTGGCCGCGTTTTCCTTGCCCCCGCCCAGGTTGTATACCTCTCCAGGTTTTGGATCTTGGGCGAAGTGCCAGAACGCATTTATCACGTCATGGCTGTGAATCTGATCTCGAACCTGTTTTCCTTTATAACCGAAGATGGTATAGGGTCCCTCGCTCAGCGCGACCAGCACAAGGTAATTAAGGAAACCGTGAAGTTCAACACCGGAGTGGTGCGGTCCGGTCAGGCAGCCTCCTCTGAAGATCCCGACCTTCAACCCAAAGTAGCGTCCGTACTCCTGTGCAAGGATATCGCCAGCGAGTTTTGAGGCGCCGAATAACGAGTGCAGGCTCTGATCAATGGGGAAGTCCTCAGGGATACCATTTATATATTTGGGGTCGTCGTAATCCCATCGTGTTTCATGCTCCTTGAGTTTGATCTTGTTAGGGCGATCTCCATAAACCTTGTTTGTACTCATGTGAATAAAAACAGCGTCGGGGCAGTGTATACGGCAGGATTCTAGCAGATTCAGGGTTCCAACAGCGTTTACATCGAAATCGTCAAAGGGGCGCTTTGCTGCTAGATCGTGACTCGGCTGGGCGGCGGCGTGCAGGATGAGGTCGAAATGATTCTCAGAGAAGAGAGCATCTACGGTTTCTCTATCACGGATATCTAATTCGTGATGGGTGAAGTGCGCGCAAGATTCCTCGAGCCGCTTGCGATTCCAGGTTGTGTCCCCTTTGGCGCCGAAGAAGTCAGCGCGCATGTTGTTGTCAGCGCCGTAAATACAGAAACCAAGCTGATCAAAGAACCTGACGGCTTCCGATCCGATTAATCCACTGCTACCCGTAACTAAGACATGCATACGTAGACCAACACCTTTCTTGATGACGATAAAAAATGTGTGTATTGAAACAGCCATCGTGTGTGATCAAAGATTTGACAGGGACATTCTAAGTGTTTTAACGTTCTTTTGAAAGAGAACCTCGAGGACCTGAGCTATCGGGTACACGAGGGCAAGCGCTTGTGTTGCGTTATTGGGATTGTGATGTGATGTCATACCGATCCCCTCGGTGGAGTTTATCCTGTTACCCCGGCTGACTTAAAAATACTAGTGTTAATTGAATAAAACTGCATAATGGAAACACAATCCATTATGCCCCATCAAGGGGCGCCAGAGTTAATTGTCAATCGAAAAGCCGCCAAGACGTCAGGGTTCACGCGTTAAAGCGCAATAAACTTGGCCTACTGCATGAATGAGGGGAGTGAAAGGAACTTGACGATGTCTGATTTTGAAGATGGCAATGCTATGACCACAGAGACAGGGGGTGGTGCTATTCCAACCGCGTATGGGACATATTCCTGGTTTGAATCTTGGCGGATGGCACTCACACGCCCAAACGAGGAGACATTCCGCAGCTTGGCGGATGACCCGAACGGATCGCTCGGTCGGGCGCTGATTTGGATCGCCATTACAAGCGCGATTTCCTTCCTAATTACTTCAACTATGCAGATATTATTTTCGAGTCTCTTGGCCGGACCAGGTCTATTTGAGGCGCTCGAACAGGAAGCAGGATTGTTGCTTCCGGGGGGCTTGATGATTGTAGGTGTCTTTATCTGCGGTTTGCCTATGGTCGCTCTCATCAGCTCTATTGGCATACTTATTTACTCTGGAATAGTGCAGTTCACAGCAAACGCCTTTGGGGGAGAAGGAACCTTCACTGAAATGGCGTATGCGCTGGCCGCTTTCACTGCACCTCTCACGCTTATCAGCGGCGCAATCGGGTGGATTCCCCTGGTAAATTGCCTGACAATTCCGCTTGGGATTTACAGCCTGGTGCTCACCCTTCTGGCCGTGAAATCCGTCAACCGCATATCCTGGGGAAAGACGATCGGCATTTTTACCGTCCTGCTCCTGGTCGGCGCGTTGTTGGCTGTCGTTCTGGGTTTGTTGATCTGGATTCCAATAAGGGATACCCTGCTGGCTCCCGGGGGGTTGTACGGGGTTCCCTATTGATCGGCGCGGAGATCCCCTCGGGTTTTGATTGCAGGGATTTAATTCTTAGTAATAGACAGAGGGGCGCTCTCCGCATCTGCGAGATCGAAATGCCCGGTGGAGCAGAGCAAGTGCCCTTGTGAACTCAACCGGTTCACCAATTCTGGATGGCGCCCGAGGCGCGGGAACCGCATCCTGGCGGATACTCCAGGCGCGCACACGCCAACAATTTCCTTTTCTGTTCCAATAGTGCCCTCAAGAAAGAGGCGGTTCGGCTCACCTGCGGTTGGCCATAAGCCGTAATGTAGATGACCCGAGCCGTCTGGCAGACGCCCATAAGACAAGTTGTAGGCGCGCACACGCTTGTAGGAGATCTTATCGATCACACGGGTGTCGGGCGAGAGCAAGCGAATAGTATCGCCACCATCGTTCAGCGCAATCCGTGTGCGCGACCGGAAAAAAGCTACAAATTCACCGGGTCGAAGCGTCACCCCCGGGAGCTCGTATGGGTTTGATCCTGCATCGGCAATGTCATCCAACCACCAACCTCTCAGGTTGACCGTAAAAGGACCGAGATTGAGCAGTTCGATGAATTCGTCCTTCGGGTCAATCCCGCCGGTTCCCTCCCAATCGTAATGAGGCCGTATCAACACCTCGTTGATTACGATTTTCCCAGGGATCCAGGTCGGCACGGGCGTGGGGAATAACACAGAGTTAGGTTGACGGGGCGTCCCTTGGATCTGCTTTCCTTGCGCGTCACGTCCGTTTCCGCCCCAACCGGTGAAGGTCCCCCAGTTCCCGCGACGATCCTCGCCTCCCCGGCGCTCCATCGTTCTCCGAGTCCCCTGATTGCCCCCGGGCCAGGAGCCCCCACCCAGATTTGCACTATCGATCACTTGTCCGCTCGGGCCCTGCAGCCTGAGGCCCTCTCCGTCGTTCCTCAAACCGCCGCTGTATATCTGATCGGCGTGGATGTCAAGAACCGTATCATCGTCTGTTCGCTCCAGAAGGTAATAGCCGCGGGATGTAATCGTGCCTGCGAGGGCAATGCGTAGATCGCTGCCATCAGAAAGAACCCAGCCTGTGAGATCAATCGGGGTCGTCCCGGGGTTGTGCAGTTCTATCCATTCATCATTCGCGGAAGCATGAGTGCCTGCCCAGGCGACCTCGTTGATGATTACAGCCAACGGCTGGAAGATGGTCGGTTGAGAAGTTGGCGTGGGGGATGGTGAGGAGAGGAAGGGAGAGTTCATGTGCAGCGGCGTACCCGGAACTGGACCTCCGTGAGCATCGAGACCACTCCCGCCGCCCCCATTGTAAGATGTCCAATTCCCAGGGATGTCGGCGCCCCCGATTCGCTCCATACTGGCATGCGTGCTTTGGCTGCCCGCGGGCCATCCGCTCGATCCGTCTGCGCTGTCAATCTCCGCCCCGGAAGGATCGCGCAATTCCAAACGCTCTCCAACGTTGTTGAGATTTCCTGAGTAGATTAGGTCAGCAGCGATGTTGGAGATAGCGTTATCGTCCGTTCGCTCCAGCAAGAAATAGCTATAAGGGGCGATGATACCCGTGAGGGTGACAGCAATGTCCCCGCCGTCGTTGAGGGACCAACCGGCAAGATCAACAGGGTCTGAGTTTGGATTGAAGAGCTCGATCCACTCGTCGCTGGAGGAAGCAACGGTTCCAGCCCAGGCGATTTCATTGATGAGCAGGTATTGTGGAGAGTAATGGGCATTTGTGGTCGGGGTTAAAGATGGAGTTGGGGAGGCGAAAAAGATGGAGTTGTATTGTCGAGGAGTGCCGCGGATCGGATTACCATCGACATCATGGCAGTTTCC
>RCNB010001126.1_pt1 | contig 17034 bp, 18 predicted proteins | sample 2041321 | NCBI WGS metagenome assembly RCNB01 (sample SAMN09708232, study PRJNA481090) | Marine sediment metagenome, whole genome shotgun sequencing project. | reverse complement strand
AATATAGTATTAAAATTCTTAATTATTGACATTGAATGTCATCACCATTACCATCCCAGCAATGCCATTCTTCATTTTCAAAATAATCAAATGCCCTTACTCTTCCCATAAAGGTTTCTCTGCTCCATTCAATTCTAACATTGCTAAAATCCTGTTTGTTACTGTCGTAAGCGTATGCATTAAAATAAGCATCGAAATCACCATCCTGAAGTCCGTATTCAAGATAGCTGTCTTTAAACATATCGTCATTCTCTTGTTCATCCAGTTCTCTAACCCAAGTATATCGAATATTGCCAATTTCGTCATTTGAACGTTCCCAGTCTATTCTTAACATTGCATCAGGTCTCTCTGCACTTTCATTTAATAACCAATATCCACTATTACCATCCATAGCAGAACTTCCGGAAAACCATAAGAACTCTTCAAAAGCTCCAATTCCTATCTTGGTTATATACATTTCCCAAAGTACTTCTTCACCTGTAACCTGTCCTGTAAGACGTGCCGTATATTCACTTGTAAAGCCATCAACACTATAAGTCCACTGCCATTTATTATTTCCTAATTCTTCAGGGGAATGTGCAAAAGCAGATTTAAAGGAGGCTACAGGTACGGCCAAGGTGGTAAAAAGAGCCGAATTCCAAACTCCTACAACAATTCGTGAAAAAAACCAATTACCATTTGGTGCTTTGTTATCATAAACCAAGGCCACACTTTTTCCCGAATTTGAATCATCGGTAAAATCGCTAAAATCTATAACCATTGTTTCATATAATGGTAATGCCAGGTTATTGGCTTCATCCGTGCCTTCATCAGAGTTCTCGCAGGAAGTTGTAAAAACTAGGGCGAAAACCAGTAATATGCTATATACTCTCCAATTTTTCATAACTTAAAATATTTGTTTAAAAATCACATTGATATGTTCTTTTAACGCTTAAGTTGTGATAAAAGTGTAGTAGAATAAGTCATTTATCGAAAACTAAGAAGTAAAATTTAATGATAAACGAAGACTAATTCAGAAGGAATCCTAATTTCAATTAATAGAAATAAAATTCAGTTGCTATGGTTAAAAGGAATTTAGTATTATACGTCTTGAAATCTAATATTTGGCAGATTTTCCTTTTGCCATGGTCTTTTCAATAAACAGTCTAATGTCGGAATTGGCTTTTTCTAAATCTTCCTTGCGCAGGTACATCATATGTCCACTTCGATAACCTTTAAATTCAAAACGATCTCTCATGCGCCCGCTGGGGTCTACCTGCCACATGGTATATTTTGCATTGAAATAAGTGGTGGCACCGTCATAATATCCCGACTGAACCAATACATGCAGATAAGGGTTCTGTGCCATGGCCTGTCTCAGATTATCTCTTGTATTATCCTCTTTATTATCCCAAGGACGTACAGGACCAAACATATTATATTTGATGTCTGTTTTAAATTGAAGTTCTTCTTGTAGATAATAATTTATAGCTGGTGTGAAGCTATGCAACCAGGAAGTTATCTCCGGGTTATAATCGGTTTTAGTACCTGAAATTTGCTTATCCAGCCCTAAGTACCGACTATCAAGTCTTCCAATGGTATAGCCACTGCGGTCTCGTAATAATCCTTTCCAGAAATATGAGGTTGGAACTACTAGATTATGATCTAATATTTCCTTTTTAGAGAGCCCGGAATAGTATGCCATTTTTTCCGCAACCGTATTTTTCTCGGTTTCACTAATAAATCCTCCCTTTGCGATTGCAGGAATTACTGTATTAATTGTATAAGCCTCTGATTCGGGTAAAATATCCAATAAATCTTTTTGTTGAAGGTCACTATCTAAAGCTTTTTGATACCAGGCCGCCGCCGTATAATAAGGTAAATTTAAAGCACTGCTGACGGGACCGCTTTCACGAATTACTTTATAATCCGCTGGGGAAACCATGATAACACCATTTAAATACATCCACTGCTGGTTTTGAAGTGCAAGTGCCAATCCCATTACTCTGGTGCCACCATAACTTTCACCAATTATATATTTAGGAGAGCTCCATCTGTTATTGCGGGTGACAAAAGTATTCAGCCATTCTGCCAGATATTTTATATCTGCATTAATACCAAAAAATTTACTGCGGTCCACTTCTTTTCCACTTTCGGGAATGGTCCGGGAATATCCTGTATTAGCAGGGTTTACATAGACTATATCTGTTACATCTAAAATAGAATAAGGGTTTTGCTTTACACCGTAAGGTTGAACAGGATAACCTTCATCGTCAATCTTTAAAATCCGAGGTCCTGTATATGCCAAATGCATCCAAACTGAGCCAGACCCAGGTCCGCCGTTAAAGGATATTAGTAAAGGGCGACTTGCCCTATCCTTTACATTGTTTCGGGTATAATAGGTGTAATGTAACGCCGCAATAGGCTCTCCTAATTCGTCCCAGACCGGTTGAGTACCGGTTTTTGCTGTATATGTAAATGCAGTACTGTTAATCGTGACACTGTGCTGTGTAGTGACTACCGTATCTATTGGTAATTTACGACTTTGAGATAATGAGATATTAAGGCTTAGTATAAAAAGGGAGAACAGAAGTAAACTTTTCATTCTTGAGTGGTTTTAGAAAACCCTAAAATATGGAATTTGGCTGATAAATCTGATTATTCCAAATATTAAGATTAAAAAGAATAGAAATTGGTTCACTATCTTTAAATTTAGCTTAGAAGAAAATTTTTTTTGCAACTAATTTGGTGAACATGAAGAATATTTCCAGAAGATCTTTTAATAAAACACTATCTAAAGGAATTGGCGGAGCCACACTCCTGAGTGGGATGCCCTGGGCTTGTGCAATGGGTGAGCAAAAACAGAAAAAAAAGAAATTAGGTGTAGCACTGGTAGGATTGGGAAGCTATAGTACCTATCAATTAGCACCTTCTTTAGTAGATTGTGAACTATGTTATTTGGCAGGGATAGTTACCGGAACCCCTGAAAAAGAAAAGATATGGCAGGATAAATATAAAATCCCTGATACTAGTATTTATAATTATGAGAATTTTGATAATATAGCATCTAATGACTCCATAGATATAGTCTACGTTGTACTTCCTAATTCTATGCATTCCGATTTCTCCATAAGAGCTGCCAAAGCAGGTAAACATGTAATATGCGAAAAACCTATGGCCGTTAGCGTTGAGGAATGTGATGCAATAATTAAAGCATGTAATAAAGCGAATGTTAAATTAGGCGTGGGCTACCGTCTTCACTCTGAACCCTATACTCAGGAAATAAAACGATTGGTTGATGAAAAGGTTTTTGGAAATGTACAGTATATATCCGCTGAAGCTGCCTACAGGTCTGGCGGGAATCCGGATCAATGGCGATTAAACAAGGCGCTTTCTGGCGGAGGAGCCTTAATGAATATGGGAGTTTATGCGATCCAAAGTGCAATTTACGGAACCGGAGAAAACCCCATATCTGTAACCGCACAGGAGTTTAGTTCGAGGCCGGATTATTTTAAGGATACCGATGAGACCATCACCGCACAATTCGAATTTTCAAGCGGAGCTTTTGGTAATATCACAACATCACATAATACGAATGTAAATAGAATGTATGCCTCATGTGATAAGGGTTGGTTTGAATTAAATCCTGCTAGTTCCTATGGCCCATTGGCAGGTAAAACTTCCGGCGGTGACTTGAGTTTCCCACATGAACGCCAGCAAAAATTGCAGATGGATGATTTTGCAAGGCATATTTTAAATGATACCCCAAATGTTGCGCCCGGTGAAATGGGCAAACGAGATATGATTATTGTTGAAGCTATTTACGAATCGATTGAGAAAGGAAATTCAAAAATTGAATTGAAATTGGGTTCAATGGGTCTGTAGTGAATTAAATTTATATTACTTAGATCTTCATGGACTATGAAGCGGATTGATCCTGAACTGGTTTTCTATATAAAAACAATAGGAAGACTTAGGATTTAAACTCTAAAAATGGTTCATCTTCTCTGTCATGCATTAACCATATTCTCGCATTATAATCAGATTTAAAAGTGCGTATCAATGCAAGTCTGTTCGTGGCCACTTTTTGTAAGAACCTATTGTGTTTTTCTCCATCCCAGACCAAGGCAATTTTAATCTCATCTCTTAAAACATTAGCAATGTGTTCGCCCAGAAAAAATAGCTCAACAAGAGGTATATCAGTTTTAACAACCTGAATTACATTTACTAAAATTTTATATTTTTTTTCCTTTAGGCATTCATTTCTAATGATCTTAGGATACTTTATAAAATCTGCATAAGAATATTCTCCGGAAATAGTCATTACCAGAAATTTTCTTTCTTTCTCAATTGCATATAGATTGCCCATACTATCCCTAATAATGCGGTAAGGTTGTTTTGGCAGAAATAAGGTGTACTTACTATTACTATAAATTTAGGAAATAATCTATATCTATTTGAGAAAATACTCTTATAAATTATAATGTAACAAATTGGGTGAATAAGGTTGATTATTTAACATTCTAGAACTTTTCAAATACACCCAGTCCAAATAGTGCAAAGTCGTATTTTACGGGATCTGTTGGGTCCATTTTTCGAAGATAAGAATCAAGTTCATTCACGGCTTTAGAATCGTTTTGTTTCCGATGTAATAACCCAAGCTTTCTGGCAACATTGCCCGAATGAACATCCAGGGGACAGGATAAAACGGCAGGAGAGATGGATTTCCAGATCCCGAAATCTACCTCGGTTGCATTATCGCGAACCATCCACCTAAGAAACATATTTATGCGCTTAGCCGCGGAACCTTTGGCTGGATCAGAAATATGCTTTGTTGTTCTTTTTGGATGTGTTAACTCAAAAAAAGTTAGTTTGAATTTAGAAATTGCTGGCTGTGTTGATTTATCTGTGATATGTTGACCAAAAATTGCTTCTAAACCTCCATGTTGTCTATATATACTTCTCAAAGCTTTAATAAAGTATACCAAGTCCACGTAATTAAAAGTGCGATGAATAAATGGTTCAAGCTTAATTAATTCTGAATCTTTATGGTATAAGACAAAATTATGAGGGTCATTGTCCAATAAATCCATTAAATAAAGCGCATTCTTAATAATGCTTTTTCGGTTACCCCAGGCAATTGTTGATGTGAGAAACGCACTGATCTCAATATCTTCTTTTTTATTGAACAAATGGGGAACCTGAATTGGATCTGAATCCAGAAATTTAGGATTATTGTATTGGATGACTTTTGCATCCAAAAAATCTTTTAACTCATTAGAAGTCAATGATGTATCATTTTGATGAGGTCATTCAGATAATTAGAACTTTTTAAGAATTCCCAAACTACGCTCAACATATTAGTCTATGATTTGTCCGTCTATCATAGTTAACTTTCTGTCTGCCATATCAGCTAATTCCTCATTATGAGTGACAATAACAAAAGTTTGCCCAAATTCATCACGTAATTGAAAAAAGAGTTGATGAAGTTTATCTGCACTTTCTGTATCGAGATTGCCACTTGGTTCATCGGCAAGTATTATGCTCGGATTGTTTATCAAAGCCCTTGCAACTGCAACACGTTGTTGCTCACCGCCGGATAACTCGTTAGGTCGGTGGTGCATGCGATTGGAGAGCCCAAGGAAATTTAGCAGTTCCGTTGCTCTGGACTCCGCCTCTGCCTTTCCCGTTCTTTTAATAAATGCCGGAATGCATACGTTTTCTATGGCTGTAAATTCCGGTAATAATTGATGGAATTGAAAAATAAATCCAATATGCTTATTTCTAAATGCAGCCAGTGCTTTATCTTTTAATGAAGTAATATCAATGCCGTTAATCTTTAAGTCACTTTCCTTTTTGTTTGACTGTGCATCCAGTGTACCTAAAATTTGTAATAATGTAGTTTTACCGGCACCTGAGGGCCCTACAATAGAAACTACTTCCCCGGCCTTTATGCTTAAATCTACCCCTTTCAAAACCTGAAGTTCTCCGAAATATTTTTGGATATTAGTAGCCTTAATCATCAATAATTAATTAGGGCATGAAAGTAAACAATACCCTTAACACTTCAAAATGTAATAGACTGGCAATCTGCTGGTAATAGCACAGTAGAAACCATAGATTTTTTCATTTTATTAATAATACATTAATTTAGGATTTTTAAGGTAGAAACCTTTAAATTCGAATTACTTTTAAATCAAGCCTTTTATACTTTTTTATTATGACATCGTACCACAACCTGGAAGAATATAATATAGAGATTACTAATGAAATAACGGAACGTTATTCTGGAATAATCCACGAAATAGGGGAGGAAGTTGGTCGTGAAGGATTAATTCAAACCCCTGAACGAGCGGCAAAAGCAATGTTATTTTTAACACAGGGATATAAACAGGATGCCGCCGCTATCCTGAAGAGTGCAATGTTTAATGAGTCTTATAACGAAATGGTAATTGTTAAGGATATTGAATTGTATTCTCTTTGTGAACATCATATGTTACCTTTTTTTGGCAAAGCTCATATAGCTTATATCCCAAACGGACAGATCGTAGGTTTGAGCAAATTACCAAGAATAGTAGATGTTTTTGCACGAAGGTTACAGGTCCAGGAACGCTTAACCGAGCAGATTTTAGATTGTATAAATGACACTTTAAAGCCTCAGGGAGTTGCTGTTGTTATCGAGGCCGCACATATGTGTATGATGATGCGGGGTGTTCAAAAGCAGAATTCCGTTACTACAACATCGGGATTTAGAGGCTCTTTCGAAAAAGAAGAAACTCGTAATGAATTTTTAAAATTAATTAGTTCAAATCTGTCTTAATTTTGTCACATAAGCAGTTAAACTCATTAAATAGGACACTTATTTATAATTTCTAAATGATTAAAAAGAAAAAATATCAACTCCTTTTATTGGGACTCCTTTTTGATGGTGTTGGAATGCTTTCTTTTATGATACCAGGTATAGGGGAATTCACAGATCTGATATGGGCGCCTATGGCAGGTTGGTTGATGACAAGAATGTACAAAGGGAATCCCGGCAAAATAGCCGGATTGATTGCTTTTATCGAAGAAATTGTGCCTGGACTAGATGTGATTCCTTCCTTCACCCTAATGTGGCTCTATACCTATGTTTTTAAGGCCGATAAGACCATAATTATTGAAGAAAGCTAAGCTGTTTATATTTCAATTTCCTGAAACAACCCTTTTAATTCCTATTATAACCTAAACCAATGTTTCTTATAAAGGAATACTTAACCCTATATTAATGTTCCTTCCAATATTTGAAATATCGTCTACCTTAAGCCTGGATAAATGAGAAATATAATCTTTGTTCAGAATATTTAAGGCAGTTACCAGCAATTCAACATCTTGTTTAAAGAGTTTTAGACTTGCTCCAAAACCAGCATTTAAGAGATTATAACCCTCAGTGGAAGTTTCAAAGGCCGCAACTTTATTTTGATCAAATATGGTATTTAAAGTGATAAAGGCATAACTATGTTTTATCTTTTTTTGAGAATTATTAAATTCCAAACGAATGGTATTAGTTAGTTTATTTGCAGGTATCAATGGTAGGTAGTCATCATTGTCCAGCTGCCCTATCACCGATTCGAAGCTGCTTTGCACATGCAACCAGTCCAGCGGGTGTGGGTGAAAATGAAAACCAATTTCTCCACCGTATAAATTGGCGTCCTGCTGGATGTAATTGTAAACCGGGTTATTATCTACAAATTCTCCGTTAGGCTCAATAAAAATATAATCTCTTATATTATTGTAAAAACCATTTGCAAAGAATTCAAAATGTTGACTACTGTATTCAAGTGCAATATCTGTTTGCAGATTACTTTCATTCTTCAGGTTTGGATTACCAATTTCAAAGCGGTTAGTTCCTTCATGAACACCATTTGAAGTTAGTTCAGCCAAATTAGGAGCTCTAAAGCCACTTGCAAGATTAATTCGACCAATAAAATTCTTTAAAAAATCAATTCGATATCCCAGTGCTGCATTAAAGCTATTGAAATTCCTATCCAATTGTGCTATATATCCTTCTTCACCAGCAATGCCTGTTTCATCTCCCTTAATAGACCGATTATCAAATCGGATACCTAGTTGGACATCACTTTTTTCAAAGTGGATATGTGAGGTTGCTAAAACGCCAATATCATTGGTAATTGCATTAGGTATTAACACCTCCTCCCCAAAGTTTTTATTATTCTGATTCATTCCCTGGAGACCTGCTATCGTTTGCAAGCGGCCAAAGTTTGGCAAATTATATTGGACATTATAGCTAAATGTAGAAAGGTTCATGTCCAGAGCTGGTTTTAAATCAGCCAGGTTACCCTGAGGCAATTCTGCATCTTCTTCCTCTTCAAATTCTTTTCTGTTATTAAAGATATAGCCCAGAGTTATTCTCAGGCTTGAATTATTAAAAAACAAATCATTTTTTGAACTTAGAATATGGTTGTTTATTTCCTGATAGGGCGAAATTGGGGTTCTTCCTAAATTCTGAATTCCAATTTCTTCAGGAATACCCAGATCTGAACTATTTAAATTATAGCGAAACTCTGTTTTAAATTTTCCAAATTGATATCCCAGGGCTGTTTTAAGATCAAATACATTAAAACGGGAGTTAGTTACCCTTAAATCACTTCCTTCTTTATAATCGGCTTGAGATGTATATGCACCGCGTACCAGGAATTTGAATTTTTCGCCAGAAGTTTTGAAGCCAGCATTGGCATCGATGCCGTGCGTATTGGTAAAATAGTTTAAATTAATATCACCCTCGACTGAATTCACATTAGCAAATTGTTCCGGATTTAAATAAAGCACCCCTCCTAAAGCATCGGAGCCGTAAAGAAGAGATGCAGGACCTTTAATAACTTCCACACTTTCTATACCTGCCGCACTTACTCCAAGACCGTGTTCGTCACCAAATTGCTGGTTCTCCAGGCGTATGCTTTGAGAATATACTAAAACCCTGTTGGAGCTCAAACCTCTGATTACAGGTTTTCCAATCCCTACGCCTGTAGAAACACTTTCTACACCCGGGATGTTTGTGATCCCATCAGAAAGAGTTATAGCCCCCATTTTTCTCAATGATTCAACCGCCGCCTGTTCTACTTTCATTACGTTTTCACGTTGTAATTTGTGGAATGGGGTAGATAAAATTACTTCTTCCATTTCTATGGCACTTGGTGAGAGGACAATATCTAAAGTAATTGTGCCCTCCGTAAGTGTTATGGTTGAAGAATATGTTTGGTATCCCATAAAAGAAGCTACGATTTTGTAGGTCCCTACCGGAAGATTATTCAAAACAAACTCTCCATTGCTTCCTGTTGCCCTTCCTTTTTCCAATTGAGGCAGATACACAGAAACCTGTTCTAAAGGGCCATTTGAATCTTCCGCTGAAATACTGCCCCTAAGTGTGCATTGTGCATTGCTATTAAAATAAAATAATATAAAAAGTATTGAAAATAAAGCTTTCATAACCTGTTTTTAAATTAAAAAAAAACAACAAGTAGAGTTACGAAAATAAAGGTGGAGCTCTTAGAGAAAAGAGTGGAGTATCTGATTTCGGGGTAAAGAAATAAGTATGTGAGAAGTCATTTCTTATAAAAACAATGGCTACTAATTGTGTTTTAAAAAGAGGTACATAATAGTGATGAGAAAAATTGAATTTATTAAAATCACAATCAAATTCTTTAGCATGAATATGGGACTCAAAATTGTTGTCACAGTTAATGACTAAATGATTAGATGCGTGTAACAGTTGAATAACTGCAGGCAGCGCCAAAAAGACAATTAGCACTAATGAAATTATTGAAAATGATATATTTTTTTGTTGATTCACCACTATACAAATTAATCAAATAAAGCGATCGAGATAAGTTAAGGAAAGATTAATTTACTTAAAAAGAAAACCTAATCCGATTCTATTCAACATTTTTTTTTCAAAGTTCCAGAAAAATTTGAACTGTCCAAAAAGCCATCCAAAAACCACTAGAAGTACCTGGTAGAATGGAAAGATCAGCAATATTCTAAGAGTCCAGTATACCCAACCACTCCACCAGGTTTCTGGAAAATTGCCTCTTTCTAGACCAACCCAGCCAAGAAATGGTTTTGCAATATATACCGCTGCAGAACCTGTAATTGAGAATACTACAAGAATTATGATGAGTTGAAAACTGGATTCTATACCCCATCGTTTTTTAAGTTTATCCATAAAAAAGAAAATCGGAGCAAATATATTCAATTAATTCGTGGTGCAAACGGTCCTAGGCGTTGATTGTATTTGCGTTGAAAATAAATAAAATAATTATAAAGTTCATAGTTCACATCATACCCATAATCAACATTGGGGTCATAGTTTATCTGCAATTCATATAAATTAGGATCAAACCTTAAAGGTTCTAGAACGCGTTGATTCCAGTTTATAACATAAATTCGATTTCTATTTTCCATAAATGACTGGGTATAATATCCCTTTGGCTTTGCAATACTTTGGAGCCATGTATTAAAACCGATTTCCATAATTATTATTTGATATTCCAAGCTATCGTTCTTAATGGTAACGGAGTCCATTGTATTTTGATTAAATACATTTTCTTCCTCTTTAGAAATATTAATTGCCTTCTTAGACCCCTTACATTGCATAATTAATATTGTCAAAAGCAACACGAAAAAAATTCTAATTAAAACTTTAAGTTTCATAGAAATATATTTGAAATAATAAAATACAAAAAAAACCATTTGCTAAAACAAATGGTTTTGTTAATTAATAATCTAAAAATTCGAATTTACTTACCAAAAAGGCCACCTAATAAACCTCCTATTCCACCTTTCTTTTTAGAGCCACCCATAACCATCCCTGCAACATCGTCAAGAATACTGCCATCTCCATCTGCATCCAATAGGGAGGTAAGAAGACTTTGGTTTTGTTCCGGCTGTCCACCCAGCATACCACCTAACAGGTTATTCATTCCACTCGCATCACTAACCTTATTTTCAACTTTTTGTTTTGCTAAAATACCCATAACAAGAGGAGCAGCGATTTTTAAAATATTAGCTATAGACCCTGCATCTATACCGGATCGCTGGCTTAAAGCATTTTCTACATTTGCCTGCTTACCACCAAAAACATGCCCTAAAATGCTTGCTCCATCATCCATAACGGTTTTATCCACACCACCTCCAAAAAGACCTCCCAGATCATCAAGGATACTTCCATCATGTTTAGAAGATAAAGCATTCATCAACCCCTGTGCGCCATCGGGAGTGGATACATTTTTTTTCATTGCCCCTAATAGTAAAGGCATTGCCATACTCAACACATCGGCTGTTTTGTTTTCAGCTTGCCCGGTTTGTCCCGCAACGCCGCTTATTACCTGTTTCCCAATGGGACTGTTTAATAAATCTAATAATCCTTTCATTAATTTAGTGTTTTGTTAAATATCAGGGTAATGTACAAAATCTAATTGTTCAAAAAGAAAAGTCTTTATAAAAATTAGAATCAAAAACTATAATGTTTAATTGTATTATTTTGAATGAATGGATCATGTTCTTTGATAACTAACGTTATTAATGAAGTTTTTTCATGAGCTTTTTAGTGTGGTCAAAACACGAATTAATATAATAATCAACTTTAAGGATTCTCTTCAAAGACAAAGTTATTCATCCGTTTTGAGCGCGTACATTAAAATAAATTACTCTGTTTTTAGTTATCTTTGCGTATGAATTATTTAGAACTTCCACCTCAACCTCATCCGCGGGTTTCATATTTACGCGTAGGAAGTCTGTTGCATTGGTCTTTGATACTGTTTTTATTGGAATCATGGTTCTACTGGGTTCAATTTGAAGCTTCTTTGGAACAATTTTCCCTCTTTTGGGTAGCTTTTTGGTTTGGGTGCTTTCTTTTTTCTTTTGTACATATTTTTCTGGTTATTATGGACGGCTGGTCAAGATTTCAAAATTATAAAAGGGCTAAAGATCTTTTTTTTATTCACGGGTTTAATTCCAGGATTGTTGATATGTATACGGGCTCTAAATGTCAACGCAATGCGGCGATTGTTGCTGCGGAAGAACTGGGTTATAAAGATGAAATAACTTCTTATTTTCGGTCTAAAGGAGTAAAATGGTTTCATTATTTCCCTTATTTTATGACTCAGGACCCACTATTTTTATTTCGAAATTACTTTTGGGAAAGAACATTTCTTGAAAAGGTTTATGTCTCCAGATTTGACTACAGGAAACTACATCCGGAAAGGGCGATATGATACTTGAAGCCAGGAATATTTCCAAATCCTATGGTTCCCTTGAAGTTCTTAAGAATGTGACCTTAGAATGTCACAAGGGTAAAATCTATGGACTCATAGGAGCGAACGGTACTGGTAAGACTACTTTATTTCGCATCTTATTAGGCCTCATTAAGTCAGACGGCGGGAGTATAGAAATAAATTCACAAGGAATAAAGCCCATTGGTGGAATAATAGAGAAACCTGCATTATACGGATATCTTTCTGCTTATGGAAATTTAAAAGTTTTTGCCCGGATTCAGGGTTTAAATCTTACGAGAGAACTTTACAGTCAATCTATGCTACAGGTTGGTCTTTCGACCAAAAGAACAGATGAAGTAAAAAATTATTCCCTGGGAATGAAGCAACGACTGGGTCTGGCCATAGCCTTATTAAATAGTCCTGATTGTATAGTATTAGATGAGCCTTTTTCAGGTTTAGATCCCATGGGAATCATGGCACTTCACGAATTGATTAAAAAGCTTAGCAGCCAGAATCAAATTACCATAATTATCTCATCTCATATTGTAAGCGAATTAACAGATTTATGCGACACTCTTTATGTTCTTAACGAGGGAGAAATAATAAAAAAGGGGCCTTCAGCAGAATTGCTTAATAAAAGTGTTACCACTTACAAAATTGTGGGAAATAATTTAGAAATGTCTGAAGTTTTGAAAAGTATCAATGCTATATTTTCAAATAAATCAGCTTTTGTATCTCCTAAAACGATAAGCATTTCTGAGATTCTACAAAAATTAATAGAAGAGGGGCAGGAAGTAACAGCCTGCATTCCGCAAACAGATTTAAAAGCCTTATTTGGCGGGGAAAAAATATGATATCCTTAATACGCTCAGAAATATATAAAATCCGCAAGCAGAGTAAAACGCTTTATGCTTTGGCTGCCATACTTATTATAGAAGGATTTGTAATTGTGAGTGCCTATTATCAGGGTGCAGGAATAATTGATCTTTTATTAGCTAACCTGAAGGATTCTTTTGAGTTCAAAGGCAATCTTCTAAATGGGAACTTAATTATTTATCTGATCCTGAATTCGTTGTGGTTTCATATCCCTTTAATACTAATGATAATTATTTCAGGATTTCTTACCTCTGAATATAAGGACAGGACACTTGAAACAGTTATGCTTCAGCCGGTAGGTAAATTAAATTTTATCTTAAGTAAATATGTCGTTTCAATAGTATTTACGCTATTAATTGTGCTCCTTTTGGCGGTTAGCACTTTTTTAGTCTCTTACTGGATTTTTGGCAGAGGGGATTTAGTTGTGTATTTGGATGGATTGAATTTTTTTGAATCGGAGGAAGCTTTTTACAGACTTATATACGCCTTTGTTTCCGGAGCCAATTCTATGATTTTCTTTTCGGTAGTAAGTTTAACACTGGCGGTTATATTAAAAGATGCCACAAAGACCTGGATCGTTTCGGCTATTTTTTTAATATGCAGCAATCTGCTGTTAAAGATCGACTTTCAAAATGAATTCCTTAATGAACTGTTTTTTTCCAAATTGACAGATAGCTGGCAGTATTTTTTCTATTATAAGATACCGTATTCTACGATATACTTTAAAAATTTCATGTTATTCGGTTATACCTTGATTACTATGATAATCGGGATAATTATTTTTAAAAGAAGGGACATTCAGGTATGAAAAGATTAAGTTTTGTATTCATATTTTTTATAAGTCTGAACCTTATTAACGGGCAGGAGATTGATAATGATCTCCTTCAAATAAAAAAGCGCATGGATTCTATAAAGTCTTTTAATGCCAATATAGAATTGGATGTCGACATCAGTTTTATTAACATGCCAACTAAATATGGAAAAGTCCGGTATAAACAGGGAGAATCTACTAAAGTTACGTCAGACGATTTTATTATGCTTCCTAAACGAGGGTTGGATCTTACCTTAAATGAAATCTTTAGACATCCATTTATTACCGTAAACAGGGGAGAAGAGCATCATAAAGGTGTCTTATGTAAGGTTATTAATATAATTCCCACCTCCTCAAAATCTAACTTTGCCATAGCGACTCTTTTTATGGATGTCGGAGCAAAAAGAATTATGAAATCAGAGATAAGCACTAAAACAGAAGGAGTTTTTACTATCTATTTAGGCTATCAAAACTATATGGATGCTCTTCCGGTAGCTATAGAGGTGCAATTTGCTGTTAATAGTGTAAAAATACCTTTACGTTTCCTGGGTAAGGAAACTGAAGTTGATCGGAACGTTATTAAGCAGGAAGGATCTAAAACGGGTAAGATCTTTTTAACACTATCAGAGGTTCAAATTGTGAAATAGGCTTTTGATAAAATCCAAAAATTAGTTGTAGGAACATAACTGAAAAGCCGATGCTCCTAAAGGATCAAAACTCTTTTAATACTTAAAACCAAAGATTTTTATTAGTTGCTGTTGCTTATTTTAAAAGTGCAATAATTTGATTAGCTAATTCCAGGCCAATACGGTCCTGAGCTTCTGCCGTGGCCGCTCCAATATGGGGAGTTAGTGAAATCTTTGAATGCATTAGAATCTTTATTTCAGGAGTAGGTTCAGATTCAAAAGTATCGAGGCCAGCAAAAGCAATCTTTCCACTCTCTAAAGCTTCAATAAGGGCAACTTCATCAACTACACCACCTCTGGCTGCATTCACTATACCAACCCCGTCTTTCATTATATCAAATTCCTTTTTACCAATTACATATTCCTTTTGCGCCGGCACATGCACTGTAATAAAATTTGAATCTCTCAGCACCTCTTCCTTAGGTCTATTATCAAAATCGAAACTAACCGACTGCCCATCAAAGAAAGGTACTTTAATAGTTGCCGAATCCAAGAATGGGTCGTGAAATATAACATTCATACCTATCCCAATAGCAATTTTTGCAGTAGCCTGCCCAATTCTGCCAAATCCAATTACCCCGAGGGTTTTACCACGTAGCTCAACGCCTTTAGCATAGGATTTTTTTAATTTTTTAAAATTGCTATCTCCTTCAAGAGGCATATTTCTATTGGCATCATATAGAAACCGAACCCCACCAAACAAATGAGCAAAAACTAATTCGGCCACAGATTCAGATGAAGCGGCCGGAGTATTAATGACATGTAGGCCTTTTTCCTTGGCATAAGTTACGTCAATATTATCCATACCCACACCGCCTCTGCCAATAAGCTTTAAAGAAGGGCAATTATCAATAATATCCTTACGAACTTGAGTAGCACTTCTAACCAGGATCCCTATAATTTCATTTTCATTGATATAATCTACAAGTTGTTCCTGGGCAACTGTGGTTGTGATTACCTCGAATCCGGCTTCTTCTAATGCTGAAATTCCATTTTGTGATATGCCGTCGTTAGCAAGTATTTTCATCCTCTGAAGTTCTAAGTTTAACTTTAAATTTATTTGGTTCTATAATATAGCAATTAACCTTTTCTTTCCAGATCACTCATTATATCAACTAAAATACCCACACTTTCCAATGGAAGGGCATTGTACATTGATGCACGATAGCCGCCTACGGATCTATGACCGTTTAATCCATTAATTCCAGCTTCTTTCCACATTTCGTCGAAGGTATCTTTAAGTGATTCATCAGTTAATGTAAACGTGGCATTCATATTTGAGCGATCTTCTTTTTTCGCATATCCATTAAACAACGGATTAAGGTCAATTTCCGAGTAAATGAGACTGGCCTTTTTATCATTGATTTCTTCAATGGCAGCTATTCCTCCCAAATCTTTCAACCATTGAAGTGTAAGCATGGATACATACACTGCAAAAACAGAAGGGGTATTATACATACTATCCTTACTCAAATGAATCTGATAATCCAACATTGAAGGAATTTGTCTGGATACTTGTCCAAGTATATCATCCTTAACAATGACTAGTGTTGTACCTGCCGGGCCCATATTTTTTTGTGCTCCGGCATAGATAAGATCAAATTTGGAAAAATCCATTTGTCTTGAGAAAATATCGGAACTCATATCGCAAATTAATGGAACTTTAGTATTAGGAAATTCCTTTATCTGTGTCCCGAAAATGGTATTATTAGAAGTTAAGTGGAGGTAATCCAGGTCATTAGGAACTACATAACCTCTGGGGATATAATTGAAATTCTTGTCTTTTGAAGAAGCAACCTCTATAACATCACCTAATAGCTTCGCCTCCTTGATTGCTTTGGTACTCCAGGTTCCGGTATTAATATAACCAGCTTTGTTTTCCAAAAAGTTATAAGCGACCATAAGAAACTCCAGACTTGCACCTCCCTGGAGATACAAAGCTTTATATCCTTTTCCTTCAAGTCCCAAAAGTTCAAGAGCCAGAGACCTTGCTTTTTCCATAACAGCAACAAATTCTTTACTGCGATGTGAAATTTCAATAAGAGAAAGACCAATACCATCTAATTCAACTACTGCTTCCGACGCCTTTTGCATCACTTCTTTTGGCAATATACAAGGGCCTGCACTAAAATTATGTTTTTTCATCTTTAACTTATTTTTTTTGAAGATCTAAAGGTCATAAATAATACCGAAAAACTAATCAGTAATATAGATTATTTCTATTATGTTTTTAACAGGAATTCAACAGTGTCTATTCCATCGGCATAGTCCCATAAATCTGGTTTTTGGGTTTTACCAAACGGAAGTAAATTTTCAATTATATCACTTCCAACAATACATTGAATCTGATCAGAATCTCTAAGAAGTATTTTTCTCAATTCTCCAGTAGTGTTATATCTCTCGTAAAAAGCTG
>RCNB010001125.1_pt1 | contig 17036 bp, 20 predicted proteins | sample 2041321 | NCBI WGS metagenome assembly RCNB01 (sample SAMN09708232, study PRJNA481090) | Marine sediment metagenome, whole genome shotgun sequencing project. | reverse complement strand
ACACCTGTGAGCGTCTTGGAGGATGCCTTGCGTATTGAAACTTGCATTTAGCTAAAACAAAAGCACCTCGACGGAGGTGCTTTTTTAGTATCTGATATACATGTAGATCTTATTTTTTTGTTATAAAACCCTGCTCTGTTAGTAATGCTATTTTTAACGTATGTGCTTGTGCTTGTGCCTTTGTAAACATACTATTACGTTGCTCTTTTTTAGAGAGTAAAATTTTTATTTGAATAAGCATTGCATAGTTAGAGTATTAAAACACTACAATGTACCGAAATTTTAAAATCAAGAAATCTATTGGCTAATTTCATCATATCAGATACATTTGTCTTTCTAAAAAAGAGAACATATGAAATTACTCAATGAATTTAAGGAGTTTGCCGTTAAAGGAAATATGATGGATATGGCCATCGGTATTATTATTGGAGCTGCTTTTAATAAGGTGATTGATGTCTTGGTGCAAAAGGTGATTATGCCACCTTTGACTCTTATGACTGACGGACTCGATTTTCAAGACCAAAAATACATCATGCGTGAAGCTGTGACCGATGCTGAAGGTACAGTCACTACAAGTCAAGTTGCCGTAGAATATGGCACCTTGTTTGAAACGTCTTTAGATTTTTTGATTGTCGGCCTCACAGTATTCTTAGTCGTCAAGGGTATGAATCGTCTCCGCGTAAAAGCACAAGACACCAAAGACGATACCGTAGCCACGCCAAAAGATATTGAGTTGCTTTCAAATTTGAAAGAGTTAATGGAGGAGCAGAATGCTTTGTTGAGAAGTGCTCAATAGTTGATTTCTTGATTATGTAATCAAGCGCCCAAAAACAGTCTAGTAGACCGTCTTGGCCATGAGCCTGGAGCCTGCACTGAGCGTAACAATCTGGTTGAATTACACTTAATCAACATTGATTTGTTATTCACAGCGTAATCAGAAAGATGAACAGTTTCTTAAGTATATGTCCCACGAGTTCAGGATAATTATGACTTTCGAACACTCCAAGCCCACAACATAAACAAGGGTTGCAAAACGAGTAGTCGCACCCATGCCAACCATAAGGGAATACAATATGCAGTCGGAATGCACCCATCTTTTTGAATTACTAACCAATGTGTAGGGACAAAGGCTAACATTAATATGAGAATGCCGATGACAGCCCAAAACCGTGTTTTTTTGATAGCCACACTAATCGCTAATAAAATTTCTATAGTCCCTGCGGTATAATTGATTAGTAATTTATTCGAGAAATAATCTGGAATCTGATCAAAATAAAAATTAGGGTTGATAAAATGATAGCTGCCAGCAAATAAGAAAAAAGCAATGAGTAGTAAGCGAAGGCCATTAATCATAAGAATTCGTTGTTATTGCTTTTCATTCGCTTTTTTAATAATGGATTTTAAACGTTCGGCTCGGAGTTCCTTTTCCGTTTTTAGTTTCTTCTTTTTCCGATTTAGCAATTTGGTATGTTTCGCTTTGTTTTTGGTGTTTTTTTCACGTCCTTTCTTGGCCATGATCTATTTACTGATCTTGTTGTATGACCAAACAACAAAGAGAATCCATAAGAAGACACAGATACCTACAAAAACCGAAAAATAGAATACGATATTATTTGCTTCCATGCTCTGTCAGTTTAAAGAAGATCATAAGCCCTATAAGCATGGGTGACCATAGCCCAATAAAAAGTCCGTGCATTTGATCTCCCTGGATGAACATATATTCAGCTACAATGATGATAAGGGCACAGAGTATAAGCATTAGGAAATAACCAATACCCATTTTTTTAATGAAGTTCATACGTTGATTATAATAGATTTTTGAACTTCAAAATTAAGTAATTTTTAGCTTTCTACGCCGTTTTCTTACCTAAAAATATTACTATTGTTCTAGCAAGAGCCTATGACCACAAGCCAGCACCAGCATTTTGAATTACACAAACCCTACGGCTATTTGAGTCAGTTTATAAATAATCAAACGCGTAGAAAAAATAAGCGTTTGTTGGGGGCTTTGTATGATTTTCCGGAAGGCACCATGGCCATTGGTCGCTTAGACGAAACTTCTGAAGGCTTGTTGTTGCTGACTACAGATGGTAAAGTCAGTGAAAAGGTCCGTGGTAATACCGTAGAAAAAGAATATTATGTACAAGTTGATGGTTTGATTGATGCACAGGCAATTGAAAGCCTGCAACAAGGTGTTGAAATTGGTCTAAATGGCAATAAGTATACCACCAATCCCTGCGCAGCTTTTCCAGTGGCCTCATTAATGAACTATCCGATTGCAGATCGCAAAGTACGCGACGCCCGTCATGGCCCTACGAGTTGGGTGGGAATAGTGTTGACTGAAGGCAAGTTTCGGCAAGTACGTAAAATGACAGCTGCGGTAGGGTTTCCTACCTTACGGCTAGTACGTGTTAGAGTCGGTGAAATTAGACTTCAATTAGAAGTAGGAGAAGTAAAAGAGGTTGATGGTTTTTGAATGTCATTCCGCAATAGATGCGGAATCTCCTCATTGAGGTCAAAATTATCATTAACAAACATTCTTATAAAGATCCCAACCCTGAGACTTCAGGGCGGGCTACTTTACAATTTCTTTAAATAATTTTTAATCAAGCTTATTGAACTAGTTCTATCTTTTCTACATTGAGCGCACCCATCACCTCATTCAAATCTGAAGTATTGATTTTAGTTGCTAAGTCAGCAGGAATAATAGCGACTCTAAAAATGACATTATCAGTAAAAAGTGGATCTAAGCTGTTAAAGTCTACGGTCCCATCCAAAAAGAATCGAATATTAGAAACCGTATAGTCGTAGCCGTACAACAAAATATCAGATCCAAAGAAAAGCGTTTGAGGAAGTGGTTCCCATATGTCGGTATCGTTATCTATACCGGTCAGCACATATGTCATTACAATATCGGTATCGAATACGTCAATGGAAGCTGGAAAGTCTACTACTCCCTGAAAATCATTACTGGTGTCAAAGGTAATGTCTGCTTCAAAGATACTTCCGATCAATCCATCGGCGCCATCGAGGCCGTCGGCACCATCGAATCCATCAAAACCAGGAGGGCCTTGTTCACCTTCACAAGAAATAAACAATACAGCAAGAAACGATAGTAGGATAGTCATTTTTTTCATAATATATATTTTAGTTAGTAAGGCAATTTTTATGCCATAAATATCAAACGCCAAAAAAATAAAGATATTTTCTCATATATTGAATGCTTTCCAGCTATATATTAATAAACGCAATTGTCGAATCTTCGATTTCCGCCAATGAGGCGGAATCTAGTTTTAACAATAAAAAAAGAAAGAATTCCTTTAAAAACAATAAATTTGATGTTATGAACATAAAAAACAAAGACTGGTTAGATTGCAGTCTCTTCCTGCTACTGGCTAGTGCTGAAGTAACCGACCACTACGTAACTGAAGCAGAAATAAATACAATTATTGAAAAGACAGAAGGATTATCTTCAAGATTTAATTTTGATGGTAAGCCAATAACAAAAGACGCTGTGCGTCAAAAATTCAATGCCGCGTTTGAATGGTATGATTTTATAGGAGAATCGGCACCCAAAAATAAAATGAATGACCATATCATGACAAAGGTTTTTGAAGTTGCCTACCATATGAAAAAACAACAATGGTTTAGTGCCGACTTTGCCCAAGCTCTCTTAAATGATTTGGTAACATTGGCAGATGCTGATGGCGAAACGATCAGAAATGAAAAACTACTTATTAATCGTATCGCTCAAGAGTGGGACTTATCGCAACCGTTCAGTTAAATGGCAACACTTTTTAGAGGTAATACTCGATTTGATGCCTAAGATAGCATTGAATTCTTTCACTTCGCGTTTATGGAATTTAAAGAATTTGCATAATAAATTTTGAATGATAGTATTAGACTGTTTCATATAGTTAAATTATTGAGTATACGGTATTAGTCTATAATAGTCTCAATAAATCACAGTTTTTGAAGATATTTGTCAGTTCGACTATTCCCTATACTTGAAGCTAAAGCTAAACCTAAATGCCAAATTAGTATAAAAATTACATGAAAAAAAGCATTTTAAAAGCCATAAAAAAGATCATGATCGGACTCGTAATGTTACTCGGCCTACTATTCATTCTCGGCATATTGTTTGTTAATTTAAGTCCCCAATTTGGTGGAAGAGTAACCAAAGACCAACAAGCAGTATATGAGAAGTCAAAGAACTACAAAGACGGTATATTTATCAATAGAGACAATGTAACCATGGATATGAGTCTTAGCGATATGCTCAAGGCTATGAAGGGAATGTTGTCTGCTAATAAAGGCAGTAAGCCATCAAAAAATATAGAAGTCCAAAAAATAGACTCGATAGACATTGCGAATTACAGCGACAGCACACGTTTTATTTGGTTTGGGCACTCGGCCTTTTTAGTGCAAATGAATAATAAAAATATCTTGATTGACCCCATGTTTGGCGATGTGCCAGCACCGCATCCATACCTTGGAGTGAAACGGTTTAGCAAAGAATTACCCATTGCCATAGAAAAATTGCCACAGATAGATGCTGTCTTGATTTCCCATGATCACTATGATCATTTAGATTATGGTTCTATTCAAAAATTAAAAGACAAAGTAAGTGCATTCTATGTGCCCTTGGGTGTGGGCGTACACTTAGAAGCTTGGGGTGTTGACGCATCACGGATTACCGAATTAGATTGGTGGCAAGAAGTCGTAGTTGATGATTTGACATTCAAGGCGACACCAGCGCAGCATTTTTCGGGGCGAGGCCCTTCAGACAGAGCAAAAACTTTATGGTGTTCATGGATTCTACAATCGGCCACTGAAAACATCTTTTTTAGCGGAGATAGCGGCTATTCCGATCATTTTAAAGAGATAGGAGTGAAGTATGGCCCTTTTGATTTTGCCATGTTAGAATGTGGACAGTACAACAAGCTTTGGCCAACGGTACATATGTTTCCAGAAGAAACGGCACAAGCAGGTGCTGACCTCCAAGCAAAAACCATTATGCCTATTCATTGGGGTGCTTTTAAATTAGCGCAGCATCCTTGGACAGACCCTGTAGAGCGTTTGTCTAAAAAGGCCTCAGTATTAGGGATAGACCTCATAACACCCTTTATAGGGGAGCCGATTGAATTGGGTACATTGGACCAGACAGGTTCTAGGTGGTGGGAATATTGGGAATATAAGGACTAAATATATCCACGTATTTATTACAATTTTTTAATCAACATATAAGTACCCTCTTTCTTAACAACTAGCTAATCATAGCTAACCCGATCCCGTATCGTACCATCTTCTCTATGAATAATGACGTCAGCGTTGTGTTTTTTGGCGAGGCGCTTTGCTTTTCTAATCGCAGTGTCTTGGTAGTTGTGTTTCGATGTGATACGTTTATTGCCTTCGCGGCGTACCGCCCAACGATCTTCATAAGGTACAACATGCTGGTGCCAGGTTCTGGGCCTGTTACGAGAGCTTTTAAAAAACACATCGACCAGCTGACTTAAAAGGTATAGCCAAAAGTTTGCTTTTTTTTTGGTTGTCATAATGGTTTCGTTGTTGGGTTATTCGAAGATACTATTTTTTCAATACCACTTCATATTCATGAAGTAGATTTAAACAGATTGTCACGTTGCTACACGCGTCTAAATGACGTAATTTAACTGTAAAACAGCTTGTTACTGCAATTTCACAAACGCAGTAATTTTAAATCTCTAAATATGACCAAAATCATAGGTTGAATTGACCTCCGGTTTTAACTTTGTAAGTATTAACACAAAACTTATGACAGCAACCAATAAAAGTTGGGGATTAAAAGACAGCGTCGTCCTGTTACGAATACTAATTGGCTGGCATTTTTTATATGAAGGGATTATCAAATTGTATAACCCTGATTGGACTTCTTTTGGGTACTTGGCCTCTGCCCAAGGCTCGTTAAAGCCTGTTTTTGCATCGTTAACCGGTGAGAACTTAATCAACTGGGTCGATGGCATGAATATGGCCGCGCTCATCTTTGTAGGCTTGACCTTTACCCTTGGGTTTAAGGAGAAATTAGGCGCTTTTATCGGTATGGGTTTATTAGCCTTGTACTATTTGGCACACCCTTCGTTTCCGTGGTTGACGGAAGCCAATGTTGAAGGAAATTACTGGTTTGTGAACAAAAACCTCATTGAAATCGTTGCTTGTCTAGTAATCTTTCAATTTCCTACAGCGCATTACTTTGGTTTAGCACGCATATTTTACAAAAGCAAGACAACACTAAAAACGACAATAGTATGAAATGGACGAGAAGAGATATGCTAAAAGGCTTAGGTGGCTTGCCCATTGCCGGAGCCATATGGTGGGCAGGTGCCTCAAGTAGTGCTGTAAGCAATAGAGAACGTACGAAATTATTAGAACAGTTAAATTTAGAGCCTTCGTTGCCCAACATGCTGCCACCCATTGAAGGAGACCCTATTAGAGTGGGTATCATCGGGTTTGGTATTCGTGGCGAGCAGTTATGTCGATCATTGGGTTTTGCGAGCACTAGCTGGCTCAAAAAGATGCAACAGGCGGTTGATGAAAACCCAAAACATAGTGCTTTGAAAGGTTTTCAAGACCAAGACAAACTCAATGTGGCGCTCGTTGCCGTTTGTGATGTCTTTGATGTGCATGCACAAACTGTGATGGATTCATTTTCGACCAATGAACAATCTGTAAAACGCTTCAGAACACATCAAGAGATGATACACAGTGGTGATGTGGATGCTGTGATTATAGCAACACCAGACCACTGGCATGCGCCGATGGCTATAGAGGCCTTAGAAAACAATATACATGTGTATGTAGAGAAACCTATGACACATACCATCGAAGAAACCTATCGCTTGCGAGACGCCGCTCAAAAATCGAATGCACGCTTGATGGTAGGACATCAACATCGACAAACCTTGAGTTTTCAAACCGCCAAAGATGTGGTTACGAAAGGTACGCTGGGGCATGTATCGCTGATACAGACAAATACCAATAGAAATGATGATAATGGGGCATGGAATTACGATATTCACGAAAAAGCTAACGAGCAAACCATTGACTGGGAACAGTTTTTAGGCTCTGCACCGAAAGTGCCTTTTAATAAAAATCACTTCTTCAGATGGCGTAAATGGTGGGCCTATGGTTCTGGCTTGTCTGGTGACTTATTAACCCATGACTACGATCGTTTGAATTGTGTCCTCAATATGGGGATTCCGAATTCTATTTCGGCTTCTGGAGGTATTTACACACATAATGACGGACGAGATGTGCCCGATGTGTTACAAGCAAACATGGAGTTTCCTGATTTTAGCACAGGGAGTAGCCAGGAGCAAGGCAAAGAAAAGGGGATGACCTTCATCTATAGTGCGACCTTGGGGAATGGCTTTAATCGTCCTACCATACTCATGGGACATGATGCTACTATGGAACTCGGTAATCGACTCACTATTTGGCCAGACGGACGTTCAACGAAATATGCTGAGATGTTGGAAGACAATACTATGAAACCTTCAATACCTATTTATCAGTATAATCCTGGTGCCAATGTACCCGATGCTATATCATCAGCGACCTCACAGTATTTTGCGGATAAGGGCTTGATGTGGACATATATTGACGGGGCACGTGTAGATTCTACTTTTTTACACTTACGTGAATGGCTTAGTGGTATTCGTAATGGTACTGAACTTAGTTGTGGCATCAAAGAAGGATTCGAAGAAGCGATCACGGCGCATATGACCGGACTCTCATGGAAGCTCGGGCGACGTATTGACTGGAATCGTGATACAGAAACGATCAAACCTATTGACGATATTGATTTTAATGCAGTGTTACTTGGTAGCACGATGGCATAAAAATCTTGTATTTCCTAATTGCGATGAACCCATCCACGATACTTCAGTTTACTATACGTTGTGGTTGGGTTTTTTTGATGTTTAGGAATGATTTTTGTCGAACAAAATATTAAAAGTAATATATGAAGTGAATTAATTTAAATAATTGATATAAATACATTTATAATAAATTCATATTATGAATGAATACTTGTCTCTACGACACCTAAAGCGGCACCTACAATACCCGCATTATTTTCAAATTGTGCAGCGACAACTGGTACATTAACCGTAAACTGATCTTTATATTTGTCTATTCTTTTAGAGGCGCCACCAGCTAAAATGATCAGATCTGGAGAAAACATGATTTCTATTAGTTTCAAAAATTTATTAAAACGTTTGCCCCATTCTTCGTACGTTAAATTATCACGTTTTCTAGCAGAGTCGGCTGCATAATGCTCAATAACTTTATATTTTTTATAGGTCATCTGCCCTAATTCTACATTAGGCACCAATTTACCGTCAGAGAATAGACCAGTGCCTAAACCGGTACCTATAGTAATGGTGATAATCGTACCATCTTTGCCTTTACCAGCACCAAAATGCATTTCTGCAATACTTGCGACATCTGCATCATTGGCCACTTTAAAATCGAGTCCTGTACGTTTGCTAAACAATTTTTCTACGTTGGTTCCTCGCCAGCTTTTGTCGATATTACCACTAGAAAGTGCCACTCCGTGTGCAATAATTGCCGGAAATCCACAACCTATTTTGCCTTTCCAGTTAAAATGTGCTACCAACTCAGCAACTTCATCAGCCACATCGGCTGGCTTAGCCCCTGCAGGCGTCGGAATACGATGTTTTTCACTTACAAGTGTTCCGGTCTCTACATTGACAATAGCTCCTTTGATGCCAGTGCCTCCAACATCAATTCCTAAAATTTCCATACGTTATTTTGTATTTTGATCAAATTTTGAGGGATAAAAGTCCTAATTCTTATAGCGATACACAAGGATTGTGAATAAGTGTTGATAAACAAAAGCAATGATGCATGTGATCATTGGGGTTTAGGCTAGCTAGCGAGATATCACATCTAGGCGGAAATAAAAAAATCGATCTAGTCATTGACGTTTATTAAGATGTTATCCTGAATTCGATTCAGGATCTCATGAATAGAAAAAACACTACAACATCAATTCTTGACCATCAAATGTCAATGGTGGTGGCGGTTCAGGAAAGTCCGTTTCTTCAAGCATTTGACGAATGTCTATTTCAATACTTCGCGCCAGCGAGGTAATGGGTACGTCATTGTATAAACCTTCAAACGGATTTTCACTATAATCACCAATCAGTTCCATCATGATAAAAACCCAAGAGACTAAAACACATAACGGAATGGTTAGCCAAATAAATAATGAATTGTCCATCCCTGAGACGATGTTTAGCATCCCGAAGGGCAATAAAATGATAAAAATCCATACAAAAAATAGATTCACCGTAGCGTATTGTCTTGGGAATGGAAAGTTTTTAATACGTTCAGACTTGCCTTGTAAGGTGTAAAATTCTTTGATCATATTGGCTAATTCCATATGTCTAAAATCATCAATTAGGTTTTTTTCGCGTAATGCCTTGAAATAACTCGATTGTATACTCAATAGGTGTGAGGCTTTATTACCTTTACTCATCATGTAGGTATAGTCTGTCTCAGATAAATACACCTTCAGCTTCTCAAAATGATCATCATCGGGATGTATTCCGGCTGCTTTACGCATGTTTTCACTTCTTTTATCGTTGTGTTCCCAAGGGCGTTTCTCGCGTAATTGAAAGGTGAGGGCATGTAACCAGGCCACATGGCAGTGTACCACTGTTTTATGAATGCTATGTAAGGAGTCTTGAGGTAGTTTTATACTCGAAAAATGATTGCCAATAAAATCACGTGACATCACTGTAAAGGTTCTAGAGGCATTGACTATACCACCCCATATTTTGCGCGCTTCCCAAAGACGTTCATAGCTAGAGTTATTTTTAAAACCTAAATAAAAAGCAACCCCAATACCAATAACTGAGATTGGTTGCCAAGGGATGACCAGCCATTTGAAATCGAATACTTGATATAAAACCACCGGAATGGTAGCGATAATGATAAAATAAAAGATGAATTTCTTACTCCATTTAATAGTGCCCAATAAGGAATAATGTTTGCCTGTATACATGAAAAATGGTTATTGGTTATAAACAACTAAAATAGCCTTTTCTATACAGATATACAATCGTTGCTTTTAGGGCAGTGTAACTGCTAAAGCATTATAAATTAAACCCATCATGATCGCGAGTCCAAAACTTAGTAGCGTACCAATAAGCACATATTCGGTGAGTTTTCGGTCTTTTCCGCCGGTGAGATCTCCAAATCGAAAGACTGATTTTGCCGCAAGTAAAAACCCTACTGCCGACCAAACCTGTAATATGACGAAGGTAAAAACGAGTAAACGCTCTAAAATGCCAATATATTTACCAGCGCCATCGATCGATTTTTTATCGCTATTTATTTGTGCGTCCCAAGGAGAGATGAGGAGTTTAATAATGACAGAAAGTACATAGGTAACGAAAATCAAAAATGTGACAAATAATACTACTTGAGGAGCATAAATAACATCGAGATTTATTGTGAAAGGGGTGTAGTAATAGACGACGCTTATGAGTACTGATATATGCGCTATTTGGTCTATAATGAATAGCAAGCGACTGTTTTGAGGCGTTGTAAAATAGATTTTCAGAAGGTCTACTATAAAATGTGAAATTACAATGATGATGATAGCTGCAATAAATTGAAACTGAAGCAAGATGAGTAATGCCGCTAAATGAATGCCGATATGCCAATATAAATATTTAGAGCGTATTTTTTTCTCTTTTTTGTCTTGTACCCAAGCATCTGATTGAAATAGGAAATCACCGATAAAATGTGCTAAGAATAGCTTGATAAGAAGTGGGCTTAACATAATTGTTTGATGTTTTTTTGATACGAATTAATCAACTTTAAAAGTTCATCATAGCCAGCTCGACTTAAAGCTTCACTTATGCTACTTTGTGATTTGTTTAATGCTTTGGCTAATTCTTTTTGATTGAGCTCTTGATGTGCTAAAGCAACGCTCACTACAGTAGCAGTTGCCGGTAACCATCCATTGATGGTTAGCAGAGCTAGTTCTAAGAGTAAATTGAGCTGTTCATCGAATGCTGGCCAAGGAGTTTGAATGGCTAAATTCATTTTTTTTAAACGGTCAAAACACTCACCAGAGTTGCTAAAGGCGGTGCCGTTTGATGTGGTGATTTGCTCAGAGGTGTAGGTCTTATCGCCAATACCAATGGCAATCCGAACATCTAAATGTTTTTCTTTTTTAATATGTGCCTTGATAAATAATGCAGCTTCTAGTGCTTGTATCGGAGTGACTTCTAGCTGAAAACTGTCGCCACGATATATTTCCCACTGTGTAGGTTCTTGACCAAAGGTATTCAATGTTTCTTTTAAATTCTTTAGCCAGTCGGGATTTTTACCCTGTTTAGAATTGATAATATCGCCGGTAAGGACTGCTACCATTTTTATGAGTTTAAGTCAAAGATATCGATTTTATCACCGATATCCAAAAATATCGGCTTATTTACCGATATAGTATAATATCGGACTTTTAACCGATATATTGTATGAGTCACTAGTATAGTTACTTCTTTTTGTCTATTTTTGAGGATGGAAATAGTATTTGCTACCCACAATCTGAATAAGTTAGAAGAAGTACAACAATTAATGCCTTCAAATATTCAACTCTTAAGCTTAGACGATATTAATTGTACTGAAGAAATTTTAGAAACAGCCAAAACCCTTGAAGGGAATGCAATTATAAAAGCGAACTATATCACCAAAACGTACGGTTATAACTGCTTTGCAGATGATACGGGCCTCGAAGTCACAGTACTTAACGGAGCGCCTGGCGTCTATTCTGCTCGTTATGCTGGCGAACCCGCAAATGCAGAAACCAATATGCTAAAATTACTGACTAACCTCGAAAGGAAGACGAATAGAAGTGCTCAATTCAAAACCGTGATTGCATTAAATCTTGATGGAAATCAACATCTTTTTGAAGGGGTTTGTGCCGGTGAAATTTTACATACAAAACAAGGAGAGAAGGGCTTTGGGTATGATCCGATATTCAAACCGGAGGGGGAAAATATTTCGTTTGCGGAAATGTCTATGGATGCAAAAGGTCTTATTAGTCATCGAGGTAGGGCTGTAGCCCAATTAGCGGCGTTTTTGAATAAGCTATGAACGTTTCTTGTGGAGACTTTTGGGGTGTATTGGAAGCGTGAATAAGAGTATTAGAATATCATTTTTTATTATAAAAGTACCAAAATCCGTAGCGAAAGTGCTGCCACCGCAATAATACGTGTCAACCGCCAACCTGAAAAGAAACTAATAGCGCGAGCAGGTATTACATTTTTCAAATTTAAAACAAGGTTATCTGTCCTTCGTCATCATCCTCGTCATCTTCGTTCTGTTTATTATTTTTTACTGTCGTACCTGAAGCTGTTTCGGTAGTATCATCTCCATTTATTTGCTCTTCGTCAATAACGTCAACTGTATTCACTTCGGGCTCTTCATATGGCAACGGGTCTAACAAGTTTACTTGTTTTATTTTTTCTTTAGTATATTGATTTCCGACTGCTTTAATTCCTTTTATTGAAATAAATTCTTCAAAGTTAATTGTTTCGTTTTCTAACGAGCGCTTCGAGAAAATAACTTCAGCTATTGGTCTAAAATCTGTCGATACAATTTCTAGTTGAGATTTTGGATGATCGGTAACAAAAGCCTCTTCTTTGTTGGGGTTATCGATCATAAAACGTTTCACATAATAGCATACTTTATGGCCATCAAAATGTACCGCAGAAATCGGTTTATTGGGAATCCACTTTTCAAGTACAATCATGTCATTATCGAAATGTGCAGAGAGTTCTGGGCGAATTGTTTTTACGATACCCGCTTGTGAAATAATGAGAAGCCTATCTTCTGCTGTAAATTCACCTAACAACTCACCTCTAGCATCTACATTGAGACGTTGTACGGTATCGTCAAACCATATTTTACGTGGTTTTAAGGTAGAAATACCTTTTTCTTTGAGTTCTATTTTCTTTACAGTGTACTTTGTGACTGTATTACCACGACTACCACGACCCTTGATGGCTAGCTCGGCAAAGTCTACATCCCATTTTAGTTTTTTAATAGTACTAGCAGCTCTTAAGTGAATACTGACCACTTCTGCCTCGCCATTCGGATTTGCTGAAAAGTAGACTATTTTAGAGAGCTTATTACCCGCAGTTAGATCATATTCTTTATCGCGAGTCACCCCGGTAACTGCAAAACGTTTCATATAGGTAGGTCCGCCTTGACCATCTTTGTAGATCATGTTATAAATGGTACGCTTATCTCCTTTTTTGAAAACAGTTACATGAATGACGTTTTTTCCGACAAAAGTCTTCGAGTCTAGTTTTGTAACAAGCATTTTACCATCTTCTCTAAACACGATGATATCATCAATATCAGAACAATCAGTCACGAATTCATCCCTGCGTAAAGAAGAACCAATAAAGCCTTCTTCACGATTGACATATAATTTTGCGTTTTTCATCGCAACTTTCGATGCTACGATGTCTTCAAATATGCGTATTTCGGTTTGGCGTTCTTTTCCTTTACCGTACTTTGTCTTTAAATTTTTAAAGTAATCAATGGCAAACTCTATGAGGTTGGCTAAATGATGTTTTACCTGCTCAATTTTCTCTTCAAGACCCTCAATGTATTGTTTCGCCTTGTCAATATCGAACTTAGAGATCTTCTTTATTCTGATCTCGGTTAAACGTACAATATCTTCTTCTGTTACGGCACGTTTTAAATGCTTGATATGCGGTTTTAAACCGTTGTCTATGGCCTTAATAACACCTTTCCAAGTTTCTTCTTCTTCAATGTCACGATAGATTCTATTCTCTATGAAAATACGCTCTAACGAAGCAAAATGCCACTGTTCTTCGAGTTCAGTAAGCTGAATTTCTAATTCCTGTTTGAGTAAATCAACCGTATGATCAGTCGATCTACGAAGCATCTCTGTCACGCCAATGAAGATCGGTTTATTGTTTTCAATGATACATGATAACGGTGAAATGGACTGTTCACAGTTGGTGAATGCATATAAAGCATCAATTGTTTTATCAGGAGAAACGCCGCTTGGTAAATGGATTAAAATTTCAACATTTGCCGCGGTATTGTCTTCGATACGCTTAATTTTAATCTTTCCTTTTTCGTTTGCTTTAATTACCGAGTCTATTAAAGTAGATGTTGTAGTAGAGAAAGGTATTTCATTGACTACCAATATATTCTTTTCTAATTGAGCTATCTTTGCTCGAACTCTCACTTTTCCACCGCGAAGACCGTCATTATAATTTGTAATGTCTGCAATACCACCCGTTAAAAAATCGGGAACTAAGTTAAAACTACGCCCTTTTAAATGCTTAACGGAAGCATCGATAAGCTCATTAAAGTTGTGTGGGAGTATTTTTGTAGAAAGACCAACAGCAATTCCTTCAGCGCCTTGTGCCAATAACAACGGAAATTTTACAGGTAAATCAATGGGTTCTTTACGTCGACCATCATATGATGCTTGCCATTCAGTGGTTTTAGGGTTGAAAACAACTTCTAAAGCAAACTTTGAAAGGCGGGCTTCGATATAACGTGAGGCAGCAGCCCTGTCGCCGGTAAGAATATTTCCCCAGTTTCCCTGCATGTCAATGAGTAGTTCTTTTTGCCCTAGTTGTACCATGGCATCTGCAATACTCGCATCACCATGCGGATGGTATTGCATGGTATGTCCGACGAGATTGGCGACTTTATTATATCGCCCATCATCTAAATCTTTCATAGACTGCATGATACGACGTTGTACAGGCTTAAAACCATCGTCAATAGCTGGCACGGCACGCTCTAAGATTACATAAGAAGCATAGTCTAAAAACCAGTCTTTATACATGCCGGTGACCTTTGTAATCGTCTCTTCAGTATGACTATCGTTTGTAAGATTGTCTAGATTGTTATCTTCGTTGTCGTTGTTGTCTTCTGCCATTCTTAATACTTCACCTTTTGAAGTAGTTTGTTGTATTATTTTTTAATTTCTTTTAATTTTTCGATTTGAAATCAATCTTCCACTATATCAAGTTCAACTTTTAGGTTTTCAATGATAAATTTTTGCCGGTCTGGCGTATTTTTTCCCATATAAAATGTCAACAATTGATCAATGGATATTTCTTTATCTAGCATGACAGGATCTAAACGGATATTATCACCAATAAAATGTGCAAATTCATCGGGTGAAATTTCTCCTAGCCCTTTAAAACGGGTGATTTCAGGTTTCCCTTTTAAACTTTTAATCGCTTTTTTCTTTTCGATTTGAGAGTAGCAATAATGTGTCTTGCTTTTATCACGAACCCTAAATAAGGGAGTATCTAAAATGTACAAATGCCCTTCTTTAATCAATTCTGGAAAAAACTGTAAAAAGAATGTGATGAGTAATAGGCGAATATGCATCCCATCGACATCGGCGTCGGTTGCAATAACGATATTGTTATATCGTAAATTTTCAATGCCGTCTTCAATATTTAAAGCTGCTTGTAATAAGTTAAATTCTTCATTTTCATACACAATTTTTTTGCTCATTCCAAAGGAGTTCAACGGCTTTCCGCGTAAGCTAAATACAGCTTGTGTATTCACGTTACGTGACTTGGTAATCGAGCCACTTGCAGAATCTCCCTCTGTAATGAAGAGGGTGCTATCCAGGCGATTGTCTTTTTTCATATCGCCTAAATGAACTCTACAATCACGTAATTTTTTGTTGTGTAAACTTGCTTTTTTTGCTCTTTCACGAGCTAGTTTACGAATTCCTGATAAATCTTTACGTTCGCGTTCTGCCTGTAATATTTTACGTTGAATCGCTTCCGCGGAAGCACTATTTTTATGTAAATAATTATCGAGATTGGTTTTGATAAAATCATTGATAAAGGTACGTACTGTAGGTAGGCCGCCTCCCATTTCGGTAGAACCTAGCTTCGTTTTTGTCTGACTTTCAAAAATAGGTTCCATTACTTTGATACTAACAGCTGATACAATGGACTTTCGGATATCTGACGCTTCGTAGTTCTTACCAAAAAAATCACGCACTGTTTTTACTACGGACTCTCTAAAGGCATTTTGATGTGTACCTCCTTGAGTAGTATGTTGCCCATTGACGAAAGAGTGGTATTCTTCACTGTATTGCGTTCTGCTATGGGTAATAGCCACCTCGATATCGTCACCTTTTAAGTGAATAATAGGGTACATCATGTCTGTATCGGCTATATTTTCTTCAAGTAAATCTTTCAATCCGTTTTCAGAAAAATACTTTTCGCCATTAAAAATAATTGTCAACCCCGTGTTTAAATACACGTAGTTTTTAATCATTTTTATAATATATTCATTTCTATATTTATATTGATTAAAAATGGCTTCATCTGGTGTAAAGCTCACTTTGGTACCTTTGCGCTGCGTAGATGGCGTTATTTTATCATCGAGTATGAGATTTCCTTTTTCAAATTCTGCAGTTTTCGTTTTATCTTCACGAACTGACTGAACTTTAAAATTAGATGATAAGGCATTTACGGCTTTAGTACCGACACCATTCAAACCAACCGATTTCTTAAAAGCTTTTGAGTCGTATTTACCTCCCGTATTCATTTTAGAAACTACATCGACAACTTTTCCTAACGGAATACCACGACCATAGTCTCTAACCGTTACTGTTTTATCTTTAACCGAGATTTCTATCGTTTTACCGGCACCCATGACATATTCATCAATAGAGTTGTCTAAGACCTCTTTGATCAGTATATAAATACCATCATCAGGCGAAGACCCATCACCTAATTTTCCGATGTACATTCCCGGACGCATTCGAATATGCTCTTTCCAGTCGAGTGATCGAATATTGTCTTCTGTATATGTCGTTTCTTTAGCCATTTGATAATACGCGTTGTGCAGGTTTGCTAAAGTAAGATTTCAAAAGAAAAAATAAAACTGTCTGTAGAATATTTATTAACATATAAATTAAAAGAACTGAA
>RCNB010001124.1_pt1 | contig 17057 bp, 14 predicted proteins | sample 2041321 | NCBI WGS metagenome assembly RCNB01 (sample SAMN09708232, study PRJNA481090) | Marine sediment metagenome, whole genome shotgun sequencing project. | reverse complement strand
ACCCGCCTGCCGCTAGCCGATCTCGAAAACACCGACCACAACGTTGACGGGCAGAACCCTTACGCGAGTTATGCCGTACGCCTCCCGGTGCAGGACGAAAAGGGTGAACTCGGATTCAGGACTGCATTGATCGCTCGCAGTCAGGACGTACAGCGGGGCTATTTGCCTTTTACGCGCCGCAATGTTGTCGAGCAGGCTTTCAAGTTTCTCGGCGAACGCTACGGATGGGGACATTCCTACAACGCTCGCGACTGCACAGGACTCGTGTCAGAGGTCTACAAGACCTTTGGCATTCAGCTGCCGCGCAATTCCGGACAGCAAGGACGTAGCCCGATCGGTGAGACCATCGAATTCTCCGAAGATACCGATCCAGATGAGAAATTTTCTGCCGTGGTGTCCGCTGATGTCGGCGATCTGCTGTACTCCACCGGCCACGTCATGATTTACCTCGGCACCGTCGACGGAGCGCCCTACGTTATTCATGACTTGTCCGGTTTCGGCTGGGTTGGTGACGATGGTGAAGTACAGGAGGGCGTGCTGAACGGCGTATCTGTCACACCGCTAATGACCATTCACTCGTCTCGGGACGCGACCTACTTTGATCAGATCTATGCGATCAAAAAAATCCGCTAAGAACCGTGTAGCAATCGTCGATTGTGGCAGTAGCAAAGTTCCGGATATTGCGCGCGTCGTAGCACTCTGCGGGACCGAGTCCCGTGTCATTGCGCCACAGTCGTTGCCGGCGATTGCAGCAGACCTGCCAGCGGCGATAATCATCAGTGGCAATCCAACGCTTATCAAAGACACAGGCACAAGTTTCCTGAGTGACTTTGAGGTCTTACGGGAATCGCATGTCCCCGTCCTCGGCATTTGTTTCGGCCACCAGGTGATCGGCTTGTTGCATGGCGGCGTTGTTGGCCTCGGCAAAGAAGACCGCGATTTTCGGCCTATGGAAATCCTGACCGCCAATTTGTTATTCCAGGGACTCGCCGAAGACGTCGATTTCAAGCAGGACCACACCGAGGAAGTGACTTTGCCGGAGGGTTTCGCACATCTGGCGACGTCGTCACACTGTTTTAATGAAGCCATGATGCATCCGGACCTGCCGATGTTCGGCGTTCAGTTTCATCCGGAGAGTTCGGGCAACGCCGGTGAACAATTGATCAGGAATTTTCTGTCGCTCGTATGACCATTCTCATATGACCAATTTAATAAAGCCAAAACGGCTCGCGCCGGGTTCAAGAATTGGCATCGTCAGTCCAGCCTACTGGTTGGAATCCGAACGCCGACAGCATGCGGTGAGTGTTTTCGAAAACCTCGGTTATGAGCTTGTCCCTGGAAAAAGCACTGAGCTCGTGCAGGACAAGTACGCCGGATCACCAGAAGATCGTGCCGCTGACATCATGGCGATGTTCGCGGATCCGTCGATCGATGCCATTATTTGTGCGCGTGGCGGTTATGGCGGCAATCGCGTCACGCCGTTGCTGGACTACGAGCTGATTCGGCAGAACCCGAAGATCTTCATTGGCTACAGTGATATCACCGCAAGCCTGACATCCATCGCACAACAGTCCGGGCTGGTCACATTTCATGGCCCAATGCTCAGCACTTTCGCCGACAAGGTGCTGCCGTTTAACCTGGATAGTCTGCAAGATATATTGTCCGGTCGCGGTGATGTTCGGATCGATTCTCCGACCGCCTGCCCCGCTCGCGTTTTGCGACCCGGAGTCGCCTGTGGCCCGCTCTGGGGCGGCAACCTGACGCTCGTCATCAACCGGCTCGGGACGCCCGATCAGATTGACACGACCGGCGTTATCCTGCTCATAGAAGAAGTCGATGAAGAATTGTATGCCTTCGATCGTATGATGATGCATTTGAAGATGAGCGGCAGTCTGAAAAACATCAAGGCGTTGCTCGTTGGAGAAATGGCGGAGATGAGCGACAGCAACACCTCCTTTGGAAAATCGACAGACGACATCGTGCTTGACGTTTGCAGCGATCTCGATATACCGATCATCAGTAACTTCCCGTGCGGTCACGGTGACTACCAGGCAACGCTACCGATCGGCCATGAAGTCGAACTGCACGCAAAAGACAACCCTTTTATCCTGATCCCGGAATCGCCAGTTCTCTGATCGAACGCTGGCACTGGAGAGAACATGCTCAACTACATCTGGTTTGGAATGATGGCCATCGCCGTCGTCGTTGGCATCTTCAACGGCAAGATTGACGACGTCACCGACGCGGCTATCGACATGGCCGAAGTGGCCGTGAATATTGCCATTGGCCTGATAGGCATCATGGCGCTGTGGTTGGGGATCATGAAGATCGCGGAAGAATCCGGTTTGATCCGCATAATCGCTCGCGGTCTCAGGCCTATCACTCTGCGCTTGTTTCCGGATGTTCCCGAAGATCATCCCGCGATCGGCTCTATTGTCCTCAACATGTCGGCCAACATGCTGGGTCTGGGCAACGCTGCAACACCATTGGGATTGAAGGCAATGGAGGAGCTGCAGGAGCTGAATGAGCAAAAAGACACGGCAACGAATTCAATGGTCATGTTCCTGGCCATCAACACATCGAGCGTGCAGCTAATCCTGCCGGCAACGGTTGTCGCTTTAATGGGCGCGACGGCCAGCGATATTTTCCTGACGACAATACTGGCGACATCAATCTCGACGGTAGCCGCTGTTGGTGCCGTGAAGTTCCTGGAGAAGCGCAAACGCTTCGCTATTGCGCCCGCCGAAGCCGCGGAGGTGGATCATGATTGAATTTATTGCAGAAGGCCTCAGCAATGTCGCCCGCTACATCATCCCCCTTCTGCTCGTCGGCATTCCTTTCTATGCGTTGGCGTTCAAGAAGATTCCGGTCTACGAAGTCTTCGTCGTCGGAGCGAAAGACGGATTCACGATCGCGGTGCGTATCATCCCCTACCTCGTCGCTATCCTCGTAGCGGTCGGGATGTTTCGAGCATCGGGTGCGTTGGATTTGCTGTTGGAGTTGCTCGCGCCGGTTCTGAATTTCATTGGCTTTCCACCGGAAAACCTGCCGCTCGCGCTGATGCGCCCGCTGTCGGGAAGTGGTTCGCTGGGTTTATTGAGCGACCTCATAAATACCTATGGGGTGGATTCGATGGCCGCCAAGATCGGCGCAACGATGTACGGCTCGTCGGAGACGACTTTCTACGTGTTGGCGGTGTATTTCGGTTCCGTCGGCGTCGTCCGAAGCCGTCACGCGATCCCGGCTGGTCTGTTTGCGGACGCTGTCGGTGCAATAGCCGCCGTCTACCTCTGCAAACTATTCTTGATATAGGCGTGGTACTCGCGCCGTTACGCCGGTCATTAGCTCGTAGCCGATTGTAGTCGATCGCTTCGCGACATCATTGATGGCAATGCTCTGCCCCCATAGTTCGACAGTGTCGCCCACTGCAACCGTCTCGTGCGCTGTGAGGTCGATCGTGAGCATATCCATCGAAACAGTGCCGACCAACGGCGCAATCTGCCCGTTGACCAGTGTCGGCGTGCCGTTCGGCGCATGGCGCGGGTAACCGTCGCCGTACCCGGCGGCAACCGTGCCAACGATGGTCGGTTGGGACGCTGTCCAGCGAGCCCCATAACCGACTGATTCGCCGGTCTGAACGGTCGAGATAGCGATAATTTCTGACTGCAGCGTCATCGCTGGACGCAAGGCTTCGGCCGATTCGACCTCAGTTGTCATAGGTGACGCCCCATAGAGCATGTAGCCGGGTCTATTCCAGTCCGCATGGCTGGCAGGCCACGCGAGAATGCCGGCGGAATTGCTGATGCTGACCGGCAAATCAATGTCCGCAACACAGGCCGTGAAGGTATCGAGTTGTTTTTGCGTCGCACCGCTGGACAAATCATCGGCGCACGCGAGATGTGTGCAGACCGTGAGGTTTTCACTCTTACCACGCAGTCGCTCGAGGACCGGCTGCAACTGCTCCGGCGCAAAACCGAGTCGGTGCATGCCAGTATCGACTTTGAGCCATAACGGCAGGTTTAAAGTCGATTCGGCGATTTGGCGAACTTGCGCTTCGCTGTGTACGACCAGTGAAAGGTCACTTGCCGCGGCAAGCTGCAGTCCCTCGGCGTCATTGACACCCTCCAATACCAGGATTGGAAGTGCTTCGCCGGCCGACCGCAATTCCAGTGCCTCGTCGATCGTCGCGACCGAAAATGCCGGTGCAATATCCCGTAGCGCTTCGGCCACTCGCACCAGGCCGTGTCCGTAAGCATTCGCTTTGATCACCGCGATGCTTTTTGACTGCGGCGCAAGCGTGGTCGCTAACGCGTAGTTTTGGCGGATCGCGCCAAGATCAATTCGGGCGACTGTTTTTCGATGCACGCTTATTCGTCCGTGACGCGGACAAGATCCAGATCGGTAAAATCCCAGTCGGCCTCTTCTGATACCTGCAGTACATCCATGCGGCCGCTGCGACCATTCTCGTCGAGAACGAACGTGATGTAGGCATCCGCTTCCAGCGTCCGGTCTGCCCAGAACGCATAGAACGTGTTGGTCTCAAGCGGCCACAGCCGCCCAAGCATTTTCGGTGACTTTTCGGACCTGAACCACAATTCCCCATCGGTGATCTCGATCGAGACGTCACCGAACCAGGGGTCTCGGTAGACACCGGCATACGCAGTCAGAGGCTCGACGACACTACCGTTGCGAAAATCAATTTCCGGCTCCTCGTCGACAGTCACATCGAGCAATGGCGGGTCGACCGAGACAGGCGTCGCCGCACTGACGGGATGCAGCGCAGGCAGGTAGGACTTGACGATGCCGTCGGCAATTTCAGAACGGGCAACGCTCGACGAAGCGTTGATCATCACGACGACACCCAGATCAATTTCCGGAACAAGGATGACGTGTGCCCGGACACCCGTATAGCTCCCCGTATGCGAAACATGTTTGTAACCGTTGACGTCGGCCAAACGCCAACCCAGTGCATAAGCACGAAAATGCGTGCGGTCATGCGCATGCGATGCCGCGCTCACGCCAAGAATCGTCTGCGGGCTCCACATCATGCGACTTTGTTCTTCGCTGAATACGTGCGTTCCGTCCGCGAGTGCGCCACGTGCCAGCTGCAGTTGAGTCCACTTGAGCATGCCGTCCAGACTGCAACGCACACCACCAGCCGCCGCCGCGACGTCGATCTCGGCACGAATCCGGTTTCTGTCGACCACCGTCAACTCATCATCAATAAGTGCGTGCGGCGCCGCCAGGTTTTGCATTTCTTCTGCGGGGATTTGTCCCGCGAAACAACGCTCCGCATTAAGCTTGCCAAGGATACGTTGCTGGACAAACTCCTCCCACGCTATGCCCGTGACAGCCGGCACCAATTCACCGGCAACAATGTAGAGCAGATTGTCGTAGGCGTATTCTGTTCTGAAACCACTCTCCGGTTTGAAGTAGCTCAAACCCGCGATGATGTCTTCGCGCGTAAATTTATTGGGCTTCGGCCACAGCATCAGGTCACCGGCACCCCCCTCCAGTCCGCTGCGATGCGTCAGTAAATCCGCAACCGTAAATTCTTTAGTGACCCAGGGGTCGTACAAGGCAAATCCTGGAATGTAGCTGACGACCTTGTCGTCCCAGCTCAGTTTTCCTTCGTCGACAAGGATGGCAAGCGAGGCCGTCGTCATTGCCTTGGTCGTCGATGCGATGCGGAACATGGTATCCGTGTCCACCGGTTCAGGCAGGCCCAACTCACGTACACCGTAGCCACTGGCGTGCGCAATGACGCCGTCTTTCACAACGCCGACAACAGCACCGGGTACTGAATACTCTTCCATCACGGAAGCAACGAGCGAATCAATGTTTTGTGACGTCAATGGCGCTTGCGTCGCACAGCCACCGATGCAAGCGAGCAACAGGGACGCAACAAAGAATTGGCGAAGAGTAGTCATAGCAAAACAATGCCCGCAACGACGTACATCAGCAACGAGATGCTGCCGGCCGTTAATGCATAAGGCAATTGCGTGCGAACATGTTCGAGCAGGTCACAACCGGACGCGATGGCCGAAACCGCCGTCGTATCCGAGATGGGCGAGCAATGATCACCAAATACGCCACCGCCCAATATCGCGGCGAGTAACAACGAAGGTGGCAAATTAAGCGCGATTGCCAGCGGCATTCCCAGAGGAATCAGAATCGCGAACGTGCCCCAGGATGTGCCGGTTGAGAACGATATTAATGCGCCTGCGAGAAACAGCACCGCCGGGATGAGAAATGTCGGCAGGTTGCCGCCAACCAGTTTCGCGATGTACGCGCCAGTCCCGAGATCGCCGAGGCTTTGTCCGAGCGCAAGTGCCAACAGGACGATGGCAACCAGTGGCAGCAATTCGCCCATGCCATCAAAACCGAGTTTTACGAGTTTGATGTGAGCGATCTTCTGTTCCAGCAACATCATCAGATAGGCAACAACTGTTGCGAGCGTTGTCGCGTACAACACGGACTTAGAGCCACTGCCATTCGCAAGTACACCATCGCCCGTCCAGTACATGAAAGCCAACATGCCACCGATCATCACTGCAATAGGAATGACCATGTAACGCGCTCGTGTCGCTTTGATTGATTCATCGAGGCCGGCCTCCGCGTGTTCCTCCGGCTCACTTCTCGCCAGTGGCCCGAAGTAGCGTCCCGATGCGGCAGTGAGAAATACGATGACCAAGGTAACAAGCGCGTAGAAATTCAGGATCACCGTGTTCCACAACACGGTCGCCGAGCTTGCCCCGAAGTCATAAGCATTCAGCAATACCAGAATGAAAGCACCCCACCCGTTGAGCAGAATTAAAATACAGATGGGTGCCGACGTACTGTCGATGATGTATGCAAGTTTCGCGCGACTCATACGAAACTTGTCGAACAAGCCACGCGATAGAATACCGGCCGTTAGTACGCTCAAATTCGATTCAACAAAAATAACGCCGCCGACGGCGCTTGTGAGCAACGCGGCCTGTTTGCCGTTCTTCGCGATGCCACGATTCACAATGCTCGCGACCATCGCGGCAACCCCACCGGACGTCCGTATGTACGCCAATAACGCGCCGATCATCAGGCTGAATATCAATAGCCGGGCATTTCCGGCGTCGCCGAAAACGCCGACAATGCGCTCGATGGTATTTAGAGTAGCCGGAAGCGGCGCCTGCCAACTAAAGGTCAGCTGCAGCAATTCAGCGGAGAAGATGGCGAGCAGCAGAGCAATGATGACTTCTTTGCGCCACAGCACCACAATGATGGCGACGATGGGCGGGATGACTGATATCCAGTCCATTCTGACTACCTTGTAACAATATCAACAGCAGCCAAGCTAATCATATATTCCTGAGCAGTCAACCAATATAATAAATTATTCCTGCCCGATCAGAGAACCCGACAATGACTGCATTCGCCTATCGCGACGGACACTATTTTGCCGAAGATGTTTCGCTTAGAAGCATCGCTGATGTTTGCGGTACGCCCTTCTACTGCTATTCGCGCGCCGAGATTGAAGCGCGCTACGACGCGTACAAGGCGGCGTTGCAGGAATTCGATGCGCTCATTTGCTATGCCGTCAAAGCTAACTCGAATCAGGCAATTATCAAATTGCTGGCAGCACGTGGTGCCGGTGCAGACGTTGTGTCGGAAGGTGAACTTCGGCGCGTACTTGCGGCCGGCGTACCGGCATCGAAAGTAGTGTACTCAGGCGTTGCTAAAACCGTGCGCGAAATTGAGTTTGCACTGCAACACGATATACGCCAGTTCAATGTTGAATCCGAACAGGAGCTGGAGGCAATCAGCGCCGCTGCTGTGCGACTGGGCAAGACGGCAAGAGTCGCGTTTCGTATCAACCCCGATATTGACGCAGGCACACACGAAAAAATCTCGACGGGCAAATCGGAAAACAAGTTCGGTGTACCGTTGGCATCAGCTTCCTACGCCTATGAAAGGGCCGCGAGCCTTCCGGGCGTCGAAGTCTCCGGAATCGACCTGCACATTGGATCGCAAATAACGAATCTTGTGCCGTTCTCTCAGGCGTTCGCTTGTATCGCCGAGCTGGCACGTGAACTTCGGGCTGCCGGGCACGCAATATCAACCGTCGATATCGGTGGCGGGCTCGGCGTTAACTACGATGACGAAAACGATAAGGCGCCGACGCCGTCTGAATATGCAGACGTTGTCAAAGAAACATTGGGCGATCTGGACTGCAAAATCATTGTCGAGCCCGGACGTTCGCTCGTGGCATACGCCGGCGTTCTGGTTGGCAGCGTGATCTATATCAAGAACAACGGCAAAACAACGTTCCTGATTATCGACGCCGCCATGAACGATTTCCTGCGACCCAGCATGTACGATTCTTACCATACGATCGCCGGCGGATATAAAACGGACGCCGCTGATATTCTCTATGACATCGTCGGTCCGGTTTGCGAGACGGGCGACACTTTCGCGCGACAACGCAAACTGCCCGAACAAAATGCCGGTGATCTTATTGTCATCGAAGGTGCTGGCGCCTACGGCAGCGTGATGGCATCAACCTACAATACGAGACCGTTGGTGCCCGAGGTTCTCGTTGATGGCGACGAATTCCAGATCATTCGCGAACGGCCGAGCTACGACAGTATTATCGGCCTTGACCGGGAGTGGAAGTCAAACTAGCCGCCAATTTTACTTGCGGCGATAGTCAATATCGCGAAATAGCTTCTCGTTTGCGATCAGCCTCCGTGTCGTATCGTCAGCTTTTCGCCATGCCCACCGGACTCTCGACTCACTATCTGCTTCGTTTAAGAGCACGCTGACTTGAGCGCGCTTGAAAACAGCCATCGGGTAGCCGGGATGAGAGCCACTGACTTTGTCCAGGCTCACTGCCGCGTTTTCATATTGCCGGTCGGCCAGATAGAGAACGCCAAGTTCCAGGTGTTGCCGGAATCGCCGACCGAGAGTATTGCTCGCCTGTTCAAATGCGCCAATCGCAGCTTTGGTATCGCCTTTGGCCATTCGCATTTGGCCCAGCTGCAACCACTCTTTCCCGGGTGAGTCTTTGATCGTTACGATCTTTTCAAGTAAAGGCGTTACTCGTTCATCGTTACCCTGCCGCGTGTAGATACTCACCAGTCCCTGCAGGGCCGGTAGTCGGTCAGGCATTTCCCGCAACACGGATTCAAACAATGGCTCGGCCAGGTCCCACTGCTGATTTCGCATGTAGTGCATAGCGTGGTAGTGGCGCAGATCTACGGAAGACGGGTTAATGGATCTGGCACGCTCAAACTTTGCTTGAGCTTGCTCGTTCTGATTGGTGACGGAATACGCAACCGCCAGGTGCATTGCCGCCATGAAGTTTTGCGGATCGACTTCCAGCACCCGGGAAAAACCTTGAATAGCCGCCCGGTATCTGCCGCCGATGAAGTGACCTGAAGCGATATCCAAGTCATGGTAGATAGGCACCATGTCTCTGGGATTGGGTGCTGTCGTCCGAAGGATGGGGCGACCGGACGTTCCAACGTAGCCCAGACTCGCCAGGCGCTCCACCGTTTTCTGGCTGAGGGCCTCTTGCGTTTCAGCCTGGCCATTGGGTTCGTCCAGCGCTCGAGACGAATAAGCACTTAAGGCGCCCTGAAGTTCAGGGGCCAGATCGATACCGCCCGCCAGATTGTCGGTTTCCTCTGCATCCGATTGCAGGTTAAACACTTCGATATCACCGGACTGGATCATCTTGATACCGTCGAGTACGGCCATGAATTGTGGCTGCCAACCGTATTGCAGGTAGGGTTTCAGCGCCTCAGCAATAACCGGCTCCGCGTTCGACCCAAGCAAACTCCGCTCGCTCTCGACGCCGGCCCATTCCAGTACCGTATCGAAAACTTGCCGGATGCTGACCGCACGGTCGATGCTCGCCGGAGCAATGCTATCTCCGGCAATAACAAGCGGTACTCGCATCGTCCCCTGATAGAGCAGATTGCCATGGAGCGCCTCTCCATGATCGCCTAAACCCTCTCCGTGATCACCAACGACGATGATCTTCCGTGGCTGCTCGGAAAAGCGCGCTTCGAACGCGGACAACAGGCGGCCCACTTCGTCGTCCATGTAGGCCAGCTCTCCCGAATAGGGGCTATCCGGGTATTGAGAAAGAAAGGGTTCGGGGGGCTCATAGGGAGCATGCGGGTCGTAATAGTGAACCCACAAAAAGTCGGCCGCGTCCTCTTGGTCAAGGTGACTCAGTGCAGCGTCGGTTGTCGCAGTCGCTGATCGCTCAGACGCGTTGTCTGCAAGCATGTCGTCGTAGTGATCGAAACCTCGCGCCAGACCAAATTGCTGTGCCAATGGAAAGCCGGACACAAAAGCCGCGGTGTGATAACCCAGTCCCTTCAACCGCACTGCCAACAGCTCCAGCTGTCCGCCAACCCGCCGTCCGTTCTCGCGAATTCCGTGGTCTGCCGGATATAAGCCCGTCAGCATCGAAGTGTGGGACGGCAGAGTCGTCGGGGTGGTTGAGTAGGCCTGCGTGAAATACAAGCCACGGTCTGCGAGACCCTTGAGGTGCGGGGTGTTGACCGAACTTGATTCAATGCCGAGGCGATCCGCCCTGGTCGTGTCCAGAGTAATTAGCAGAATCGCGGGACGCTCGCCATCCGGCAAGGCTCGTATTTCAGGGCCGGTATCTTTTTCCGAACAGCCCGCCGTTAACACGGCGACGGCGCCAAGAATGATCGCGCAAATACGCAATGTCACATCTCTGATCAATGAATCTTCCATACGACTTTGATTACAACAGAAAACACTATCAGGAATAACATAAACGCAAACAGCCATCCGCGCATCCATTCGGGGCCCCAGTTGATTATGACCTGCTGTGGCGTATTGAATTCAATCAGCCCTATGTCTACATTCGCATCGAGGTAGCCGGCGGGATTGGCAAACAGGTAATTCCACCAACGTTTGTGATGCAGGACGCTGGTCGGTACGGACGTCGGCAAGCGCAGTTGCTCCTGACCACCTGACATCAACGACGCGGTCTGCCCTGTATCGGGCTGATAAAAAGTCCACGCCTTTTTCCGGGCATCCCACTGAGCATTGACGCCACGCCATTCAAATTCTGACGGCGAGCCCTCGAAATCTCTCGGCGTCACATAGACTCTGAAGTCTGCCGTCGGCTTTTCGACCCCGAACTGGTTCGAGCTGAAAGCCAGGAGAAACAGTAGCGGTAGTGACGCAAGCAACGCGGGCCACAAGCTTAACCACAGTTGTCGTCCGGTGAGCTTCAGGTTCCGCTGAATAATTTTCCTCAGTTCACCCGATTCCATTTGCGACCCGGCCAGCGACTTCTGCACGGTTCTGATCTGTTGCTTCAGGTCGGCCAGCTCGACTTGATTGGACAAGCCTTTGAATAAGGCCATAGAAGCGATGCTGCCGAGCGCTGCGAAGATGGCGATTCGCCAAACCGCGGCGAGCGCCAGGCTGCCGCTCAAGACGTCATCAACCCACGACAGCGCGGGGCTCAGAAGGTCGAACAATGCGATGTCAGCCACCGGCGCGCGTTTCCAACTGGTTCAATATCAATTTTGAAATATCCTGAATGTTTTTGATCTCGTGTGACAGTGGGAAAGATGTGAACAGAACACCGGGAACCAGTGACGGGTCAATGCAATGGTCTCCACTCCATTTTTGGTGATTATCTTCCACCAGTTTTTGCGGGGTTCCTCCCAGCGTTGTTTGCCAGGATGCGCGGTAGTTTCTTTCATAGCCGATCACTAAATCGGGCGCCTCATCGCTGGCAAGACCCGGGTAAATTTCCTGTCGATCGAAAACCTGTCGTACCAGAGACTCCCCGGTCTCCGGATCCGTCGCAGTCGTTAGCTGCTCAATGATTTTAGCTTTCAGTGCTGGTGTCTCAAGGACACTGACACTGCCACTGGGCTCGCGACCTTGTTGATTGATGAAGATACCGTTGAGGCCCAGGGCATACGCTTTGGTTTGGGCCCAATCGACGCCGTCAAACAAAGCGTCTGTGCCCTGCTCGCCCGGTTTGAATACCAGATATCCCGCTTGCGCTAACCATCGATTCAGATGAACAACTTTTCGAAATGGCGCAAAGCCATGATCGCTCAAGACAATAATCTGATCGTCTTCGCCCATTCGCTCGAGGGTCTCACCCAACACTCTGTCCGCTTCCTGATAAATCCATTGCACAGCGCCGCGCGCCTCTTCTCCTGCTTGACCGTATAACGGATGCTCTTTATCAATGCCTCTGTAGAACATGTGGCTCACGCGATCTGTTTGCACAAATACGGCTACCGCAAGTTCCGCGTCATGCGCCTCGAGCGCCGAATACCACATGGCTTCTCGCTCGGCTAAAGTCGTACGAATCACGGCTAAGTAGTCTTCGTCGCTTATCTGATCCTCATTCAATGACCAGGTTTCTTCCGGCATGCCGATGGTGTGGTACAGACCGATCTTGTCCGCTATTTCCGCCGCATATTCTGGCGGCGAGGAAATAGGAATCGCCGGATCGTAGGGGTCGATTTGAATAGGCGAAACATACAGCTTCAGGACCGGATAGGTTTGCAGCAAAAGAAACCGCAGCATTCCCGACGTTTGCAAAGGCCCCACGATTTTGAAATCCACACCAACCCAGTCACTCCACTGCCCTTCCTGCAACGCGATACTGTTGCCATTGATGTTGATCTGGATGCCACGAGGCATTGGCTCAATGCTGAAGGGCTGCTGCAAGGTCTTGCCTTCGGTAAAGGGATCATCGGGTCCGATGATCGCGGTCTCAATGCGTCCTTTCTGGTCAGGTTTCACACGTTGAATACGTCGATTATCGGTATTGGCCAGACGTTCGGTTGTGAAAATAGAATAGGTACCTTGAGAACCCAAAAGATCGGGCACGCCCATCCCGGACAACATGTGATGAATGGGATCGGGTGGATACGTCACTGGTACGCGTAACACGACGGCGTTGAGACCTTTGTTTTCCGCCGTCATCCAAAATGGCTCACCGATTCGACGATTGATGATCTCGCCACCATCAGTGGGAATCGTAAGGCCAAATAGTTCGACCGTGTGTTTTGTGGGCGTTGTTTCAGAGATGGAAAAATCCGGGACGTAGGCGTCAGTTGACCGTCGCAGGAAATCAAAAATACCGTGATCTCCGGGTCCCGTTCCGGTCGCAAAACTCGACCAGGCGACGGGGGATTGGGCTGGATTGGTAGTCGCTAGTGATTGAAAGCTGCCACTTGCAGCCAACCGCGTGAAATTGGGCATCAGCCCCTCATTCATCCACTTCTCTGCCAGGGCTGGGTCCAAGCCGTCAAAACCCAAGACAATAGCCCTGCCGCCACTGCGCGCTTCGGGAGCCGCTTGAGGTTTGTATTCGTGAATTAGCCAAGCAAGAAATCCGAGACTAACCAAGGTTAAAGCCGTTTTTATTCCGCCGAAATTTCGGATTAACAATTTGAACGGCAGCAGGACAATAGCCACCACCGACAAAACCACTCCGACCAGAGCAACCCAGAGACCTTGCAAGAAACTGATCCCGGCGCCGGGGCCTATATAGGCCTCAGCAACGCCAGAAGCCAACAATAAGATTAGGGCCAGGGCAAGTTGAATGCTGCGGGTAAGGGAGGAATGGGGCATAAGAAATTCTTGTTGCCCGGCATCATGCTGAGCGAAAGTATAGATTGTCAGGACCACTTGGCGAAGTATACTCAACTAAACCTGCAGAGTTGCCCGGCGTCCCGATAGAAGTGCCCTCAATCAAAACAAAACACGTTCCGACCGGTCTGCATTTGGCCAGCAAGATGGTCGCCAGTACTCAGAATGTCTGGAAAGCGCTGGGCAATTTGGAGTCTTTCACGCTACGCAAGGAAATAGACAGTGAGGGAATTCGTGAGCCAATTTTCATCAGCGGTTTGGCGCGCTCCGGATCGACCATCCTCACAGAAGTCATCAGTCAGCATCCTCGACTGGCATCTCATCACTACAGCGACTTCCCGATAACGTGGATTCCGTATTGGTGGAATAGTCTTCGCAGCCGCCTGCCGCTCCCAAAACAAGAACCGCAAGAGAGAGCTCATCAGGACCGCCTGATGATTACCCGTGACAGCCCGGAAGCGGTCGAAGAAGTACTGTGGATGCACTTTTTCCCGGACGCTCACGAATTCAAATGCAGTCATGTACTCGGCGAACAAGAAAGCCACGCGCCGTTTGAAAAATATTATCGTGATCACGTTCGCAAACTATTAATGGTCAAGAACCGGCAAAGATATGTGGCTAAAAACAACTACCACGTCACTCGATTCGACTACTTACTCAAGCTATTTCCTGATGCCCGATTTATCATTCCCATTCGCGACCCCGTGCAACAAGTCGCTTCGCTGATCAAACAGCACCGTTTGTTCAGTCAGCAAAATGCAGAGGATTCCCGCGTCGCACAACAATTACAGCTGTCGGGTCATTTCGAGTTCGGCCCTCTCCGCCGTCCGATCCTGATCGACAAAAGTCGTCAGTCACTTTATGGCCCGAATCTTGAGGAGGTTGCGTGGTACGCAAACCAGTGGGCAGACGTTTATGGTTTTTTAAGTAAACGCATGCAGGACAATCAATCGCTCGCAAAAGCCTGTTTTGTCGTTCCTTACGAAGCGTTTTGTTCGCAGACCAGTAAAAGCCTGAGCAGGCTTTTCGCGCATTTAGGTCTCAATGACGAGTGGTCCGATCAAATTGTTGAAACCTGTACACCGACAATCAGCGCACCAGACTATTACCAACCTGATCTAACTGAGTCGCAGCGGGCGCTAATCCGGGAACTCACTCGCGATACGGCGGCAAGCTATGACTACGATTAACCTTACTTGGCTTTCGAGACACCTTTCGTCCGCCGCGTTTTGGCCAACATATCCGGACCGTTTTCAACTTGCTGTGCCAACGAAAAAACAACGAGGTCCATAACGTGCTGTTGCGACGTCGCCTCGACAATATCGGACATGGCGTTGTCCGCACCGCGCGATACCGAGTACAGGCGTACACCGGCTAAAGCGGATACGGGATTTGCAGACTGATTGGTTAATGAGATGACTGAGGCGCCGGCCTTCTTCGCCTGACGGGCGAGTTTCACGAGATGCGGTGATTGACCGTGAGCTGTGATAATGATCAGGCAATCGCCACGCTCCAAAGTGGCCACGCCGCGAAGCTGCAATTCCGCATCGGCCTCAGCTAAGACGGGTTTGCCGAAACCCAATAACTTGGAAACCATGTCCCGAGCGACTGTATGGGCGTTTCCGCAGCCCACCAATTGTACTCGAGAAGATTCGCCGATCGCCCTCGCAGCTGCAAGCAGCGAACGGTCGTCATTGAGATCACTGGCTCCACTGACGGCTTCAGTTTTCGCTTGATAGAGTTTTTCTTTTAGCGATACTTCGGCACCTTGGGGTGCCGAGCGACCATGCAATACAGCGACATTGGACTGCTGCTTGACGACCGACTCGTGGATCGCGAGTTTTAAATCGGTGAAACCCTTGTAGCCCAGTTTCTGGCTGAACTTCACGACACTGGACTGACTGACACCGACCGATGCCGCAATCTGCTGCGAGGAATAATCTCGAACAAGGGATGCGTTATCGAGTACAAAATCCGCGAGCTTCTTTTCATTCGCGGACATTTCATCGCGCGCAGATCGAATTATCGCAAGGCAAGACATGACGATCATCATAATTGAAGTAAACTGCATTGCAATCTCAGAGACATTAACAGCGATGGTCTAGATAACTATGAATCGACGAGAAATACTGAAATCCGGCGTCGCCGCGACGCTGACAGGGGCGGCCACCCTCGCTCCGCTGTCTACTGGCTATGCCGCATCGCGGCGAAAAATACTGAAGCCAGCACGACTGTCCCCGGGTAATACGGTCGGACTCATCACACCGGCCAGCAACGCGATGGAAGACGAAAATATCCGCTTTGCCGGTGATTTGATCCGTTCGCTCGGATTCAAGGTTAAAGAAGGCAAGCACCTGTACGAACGCAACTACTACCTGGCAGGATCGGATCAGGAGCGTGCTGACGATGTGAACACGATGTTCGGCGACGACGACGTGGATGCCATCTTCTGTCTTCGCGGTGGCTACGGCACGCCGCGAATATTGCCGTATCTGGACTACCCGCTAATCGCGAAGAATCCGAAAGTCTTTCTCGGCGCCAGTGACATCACAGCCATTCTTTCAGCGATGCACGTGAAGTCCGGTCTCGTAGGTTTTCACGGCAGCAATGCTGGTTATAGTTTCTCTGAGTACACTTTGGCCGAGTACAAGAAGGTCCTGGTCAATCCTTCCCCAACGAGCTTTATTGGCAACCCCCCTGCTATCGAGGCGCGGGAAGGCTTCGCCGAAAGAACCAATCGCATCACTCGATTTTCCGGCGGCACAGCGACCGGCCACTTGATAGGCGGTAATTTGAGCCTGATTGCGACGCTGATCGGCACGCCATATGAGCCCGATTTTCGCGGCGCTATTCTGTTTCTCGAAGATACGGGTGAAGCGCCGTATCGAATCGATCGCATGCTCACGCAGCTTTGGCTCGCCGGCAAGCTGCAAGAGGTCGCAGGTATCGCGTTCGGCAAATTCACGAAGACTTCAGACGACGGCAACACTTACAGTGTCGAGCAGGTCATTCGCATGCGCTGTGAGTCCTTGGGTGTGCCGGTTATTCGTGGTCTGATGATCGGTCACGTTCGGGACCAGACAACCGTGCCTGTCGGTCTGCAGGCCAAACTCGACGCTGATGCCGGCACGCTGCAATTGCTGGAAGCGGCCGTCACCTAGTTTCTCACCTTAATTTCGGGCAAAAAAAATCCCCGGACCCTAGATAATCTAGGGTCCGAGGATTCTTCGTCGTTGGCGGAGCGGACGGGACTCGAACCCGCGACCCCCGGCGTGACAGGCCGGTATTCTAACCAACTGAACTACCGCTCCTAATTTGGTGGGTGCTGAGGGGATTGAACCCCCGACCCTCGCCTTGTAAGGGCGATGCTCTACCAGCTGAGCTAAGCACCCAGTTCAAGA
>RCNB010001122.1_pt1 | contig 17067 bp, 17 predicted proteins | sample 2041321 | NCBI WGS metagenome assembly RCNB01 (sample SAMN09708232, study PRJNA481090) | Marine sediment metagenome, whole genome shotgun sequencing project. | reverse complement strand
TTGACCTGCACGAGCCTGCAGTGCTTCCAGTGCTTCCAGTGCTTCAATCTGTTTTTTGCTTGGTGCATCAAGAAACCTGAGAGGCTGCGTGGGCACAATGAGTCGCGCACCGGCTTCTTTTAGTTGGGCTGCGAGAGGCAGAAACCCATCTGCGGTCCAGATATTGCTCTGTTCCTCGAGACGCGGGTTCACTGTCAATAGAACTATTTGCTCACTTGGAACGCTCAACTGACGTTGTTGCAGATAGTCATAATAGACATTTTCTAGCAATGGAACCCGACCGACTACCGCCAGAGCAAGCGCAACCAGCAACGGCAACAAAGTTGCCGTCCAAGTGCGCCCCTGCGCATTAATTGATGTTGTAGAGGGGTTGGACATGCTCGCAATAGTACATAAAGTCCCGCGACCGAACTGAGACGCAGGTGGTAATTTCCCTTTGTTTTATGCGGTTTTCAGGAGGATTTGTGGCCCATCATGCGATAGAGTTCACACTTTCAGTGGCGGATACCTTCAATGGCAAAAACTCAGCCTTCTTATCAGTGCGAAGAATGTGGTGCGCACAGCGTTAAATGGCAGGGGCAATGTCCGGCTTGTGATGCTTGGAATTCCTTCCGTCAAGTGTCTCATTCGGCTGCGAAGCGAACGGGTTATGCCGGTGAAGTACAGGGCAGTAAGCTCTCTGACCTAGATGGTGCTGCTGCTGAGCGCGTTACAACGGGTATGTCTGAGCTCGACAGGGTGTTAGGCGGTGGCTTGGTGCGTGGTTCGGTCGTGCTTATTGGGGGCGATCCCGGTATCGGCAAGTCGACCTTGTTGTTGCAGGCAGCAGGGGCACAGTCGTTACATGATGAAGTGATGTATGTGACAGGTGAGGAATCTCTGCAGCAGATTGCATTGCGTGCAAAGCGACTCGAAGTGAATCCCGAAGGTCTTATAGTGCTGGCTGAAACCTGCGTCGAAAGATTGGCTGCAGCTGCCGCTGCCAGCTCAGCAAAATGCATTATCGTCGATTCTATTCAGACTATTTTTAGTGAGGGCCTGCCTTCAGCACCCGGTTCAGTAGCGCAGTTGCGTGAATGCGCAGGTCAGCTGGTACGCCTTGCTAAGACCACGGACCTTACTATTATTCTGGTTGGCCATGTAACAAAAGATGGCCACATTGCAGGCCCTCGCGTGCTGGAGCACATGGTTGATGTGGTGCTGTATTTCGAAAGTGAATCCGGTAGTCGTTTCAGAATTCTCCGGGCGGTAAAAAACCGCTTTGGCGCAGCCAATGAGCTGGGCGTTTTTGCGATGGCTGAGAATGGAATGCGTGAGGTTAAGAACCCCTCCGCTATCTTTTTGTCACAGCATCCCGATGCCATTCCAGGCAGTGTTGTGACCGCAGCATTTGAAGGCAGTCGGCCTCTGTTGATCGAGGTGCAGGCGCTGGCAGATCACTCAGGCGCCGGCACTGCAAGGCGTCTGGCTGTGGGAATGGATCAGAATAGACTGTCGATGATGTTGGCTACCTTGAGCCGTCATGGCGGCATCGCGGCCTATGATCAGGACGTGTTTATTAACGTCGTGGGTGGCGTGAAAATTGCCGAGACATCCGCTGATCTGGCCGCACTTACTGCCATCGTTTCCAGTATCCGGAATCATCCGGTCCCGCGCACCACAGTAGTGTTCGGTGAGGTTGGTTTAGCGGGAGAAATCCGGCCGGTTGCCTTTGGTGAAGAGCGTTTGCAGGAAGCGGCGAAGCGTGGTTTTACCCATGCGGTTGTGCCAAGAGGCAATATGCCTAAGAAGCCGATTAAGGGCATGGAGTTAATCGGCGTCGATTACCTTCGCGGGGCAATCGACGCACTTGGTTTGGGCTAGTGTTAGCTTGCTTTTGATGATTTGCGCGGATTAACCCGCACTGTTTTAATGACGCTCTCGCTGGTTTCCAGAATTTCTAGCGGGTATTCGTTTAGCAGCAGTCCCGTGCCTGTTTCAGGGATGTCTTCGAGTTGCTCAAGGATTAATCCGTTCAGAGTTTTAGGTCCGTCAGTTGGCAGCTGCCAGTTCATTATCCGGTTAAGTTCACGTACGTTAGCACTGGCATCAACCAAGTAGCCTTTGCCATCTTTATCAGCCGTTATGTCATTGTGAGCGGCAACCGGCTCGCTGGTAAATTCACCCACGATTTCTTCGAGTAGATCTTCGAGTGTTACCAGACCTTGAATATCACCGTACTCATCAACCACCAGCGCCGTTCGCTGGCGCGAGCGCTGGAACTGTACGAGTTGGCTGTTAAGTGGTGTGCCTTCAGGAACAAAATAGGGCAGGTCGATAAGCTTTTCAATATCGTCCGATGTGAGTTTTTCTAACGAGCCGGATTGCACCAGTCGCTTTAAATGCAACACACCTATGACGTTGTCGAGTCCATCGCGATAAACGGGTAAGCGGGTAAACTCACTGCTGGCAATGGCTTTGAGGATGTCGCTCCAATCATCATCGAGATCAATGCCGACGATCTCATTATGCGGCACCATGATGTCGTCTACGCTAATGTCCTCAAGCTCCAGAATACTCATAAGCATTTTTTGGCGTTTGCGTGGAAGAATAGATCGTGACTCATCAACCAGTGTGCGAAGCTCCTCAATGTTTAATTTCTGGTCAGATGCATTTTCGGCTTTTACTCCGAATAGTCTGAGTAAGCCATTCGCAACTAAGTTGATCAGCCAGACAAACGGATAGGCGATCTTCATTAGAGGGTAATAGATATAGCTTGCGGGAAGTGCGAGCGCTTCGGGGTGAAGAGCTGCCCATGTTTTTGGCATGACCTCGGCAAAGATCAATACGATAATGGTAAAAATAAATGTGCCGACGGCAACCGCAGGAGTACCCCCTAGGCGCAGGCTGACTACCGACACTAAAGCGGCAGCAGAAAAGTTAACTAAATTATTGCCGAACAGGATGAGCCCGATCAGACGATCCGGTCGCTCGAGTAGTTTTTCAGCGAGACGGGAACCACGATGACCACTTCTCGCTCTATGGCGAAGACGGTATTTATTCAGGCTCATCAGAGCCGTTTCGGTTCCGGAAAAAAATGCTGAGCAAAGCAGCAAAACAAAAAGAAGGCTAAATAAAGCCCCTAGGGGGACGTCGTCACTCAAGAGAGTGCAACTCCTATATTACTGAACACGGGTAAATGGTGGGTTGCGCGCTGTATTCTGTCAAGTGAACCGGTTCTGAAAATACAAATCAGATGTCATCGTCAATGTATTCTGTGCCTTATATTCAGGGGTTACAGCCTATAAAATACAGTTACAATAGCCGGCGCGCGTGAGTTCTGGCTGAGTTGAGGCTTGTGCCTGCGCGGTTTTATCCGGAAAACCCCATATAGTTAATAGATTCAGGATCAGCAATGTTCGCCACACTCAGTTCCAGACTTAGAGATGTCACCAATAAAATGCGGGGCCGCGGTCGACTGACCGAGGACAACATCCGCAGTGTTATGCGCGAGGTGCGACAGGCGCTGCTGGAAGCTGACGTTGCATTGCCGGTGGTTAAGAGCTTTGTGGCCAATGTGCGTGTGCGGGCTTTGGGTACCGAGGTGTCCGGCAGTCTGAATCCGGGGCAGGTCTTTATTAAGATCCTGAAGGCCGAATTAGTCACAACCCTGGGTGCTGAGGATTCTGAGCTCAATCTGCGCCAGCAACCACCGGCCATTATTTTGCTGGCAGGTTTGCAAGGTGCGGGTAAGACAACGACCGCCGCTAAGCTGGCAGTGCACCTTAAAGAAAAACTTAATAAGAAGACCATGCTGGTCAGTCTGGATACACGTCGACCGGCAGCAATGCAGCAGCTGCAGACTTTGGCGGAATCAGTGGGTGCTGATTTCATGCCCTTTAACGAAGGTGAGCAGCCTACCGCTATTGCCAAGCGCGCTATCGCCGATGCTCGTGTTAAGCAGAGCGATGTGTTGATTCTCGATACGGCTGGTCGCACCCGTTTAGATCAGGATTTACTTGATGAGCTAACAGAAATTCATGGTTTGAGTAATCCGGTCGAAACTTTGTTTGTGATCGATAGCATGGCTGGTCAGGATGCGGTGCAGGTGGCAAATGCGTTTGGTGATGCGCTGCCGTTAACCGGGGTCGTGATTACTAAAGTTGATGGTGATGCCCGTGGCGGCGCTGCATTATCGGTCAAGACGGTAACCGGCAAGCCAATTAAGTTTATCGGTACGGGTGAAAAGACCGGAGCTCTGGAAGTATTTGATGCCGAACGTATGGCTTCGCGAATACTCGGTATGGGTGATGTGCTCGGGTTGGTTGAGCAGGTCGAACAGCAGGTCGATCAAGAGAAAGCCGCGAAGCTTGCGAAGAAGGTTAAGTCGGGCAAGGGCTTCGACATGAATGACCTGAAAGACCAGTTGGGACAGATGATGGATATGGGCGGGCTGTCTAGCCTGCTCGAAAAAATGCCATTACCCGGTAATGTTGACCCGAAGGCGATGGCTCAGAGCATGGACGACAAGATACTGAAGCGACAGGTTGCCCTTATTGATTCAATGACTCCGAAAGAGCGTCGGTTTCCCAAAAGCATTGATGGTTCGCGCAAGCGCCGCATTGCAGCGGGTGCCGGACAGGCCGTTCCGGAGGTAAACCGCCTACTAAAACAGCACATGCAGATGCAAAAAATGATGAAAAAGGCAGCTAAAGGCGGTATGGCCAATATGTTGCGCGGCCTCGGAGGCATGGGCGGCGGCGGATTTCAGCCAAAATAGGCCCTGTCTGTAGCCGGATTTAGGTGGCTTTGAGTCTAAATCCCGAATATTTGCCTGAACTGTGCGATTTTCTTCGCTACAGGCTATCGCAATGGGGATTTTTCCAGTAAAATTCCGCGCTTACATACACCTAGGCAGATTAATAACAGTTTAGCGGGCTGCTGCCGACCCGCAAATCTCAGGAGAATACACAGTGGTTAGCATCCGTTTATCACGGGGCGGCGCCAAGAAGCGACCCTTTTATCACATCGTAGCGACTGACAAACGCAATCGCCGCGATGGCAGTTACCTCGAACGTATCGGCTTTTTCAATCCCCGTGCAACCGGTGGCGAAGAAAAAATTCGCATCGACATTGATCGTATTGATCACTGGCTTGCTCAGGGCGCACAGCCGACTGACACAGTTGCAAAGCTTGTTAAAGACTTCCGTAAAAAAGCTGCAGCTTAAGCTCAGTTTTATTTCGGATGTATTCCGTTGAGTAATTCAAAAACTGATCAGCACGCTGAAGAGCAAATGTTGGTTGGCAAGATTACATCAGCATTTGGAATTAAGGGCTGGGTAAAGATTTATTCTCATACCAGTCCGATAGAAAATATTGTTAGCTATCTGCCCTGGGATCTCAAACGAGGTTCCGAGAAATGGCAGCTTGATGTTCTCGAGGCCCGTGTACATGGCAAAGGGCTGGTAGCAAGACTGGAATCTGTTGATGACAGGACAGCTGCCGAGGCGATGGCAGGAGCAGAGATTTATATCGATCGCTCCAGGCTTAAAACGTTAGCTGACGGTGAGTACTACTGGGATGATCTGATTGGTCTGGATGTTACAGACACAGATGGCAGGCATCTCGGCAAAGTGGACTCGATTTTGGAGACCGGAGCGAATGATGTTCTGGAGATCGTTGGCGAAAAGCGGCAGTTAGTGCCGTATGTCGTCGGCGATGTAATCAAGTCTGTCGATATTGAAGCCGGTGTTATCCAGATCGATTGGGTAGAGCCGGAATGAAAACAATAGTTGAAGGGTAAGGGTTGATGGATATAGGCGTTGTTAGTCTGTTTCCTGAACTTACCGAAACCATGGTCTCTTATGGTGTGCTCGGTAGAGCTATTAAAAGAGAGCAGGTGAGTTTGAACTGCGTGAATCCACGTGATTTTACAGCAGACACTCACCGGACAGTGGATGACCGACCTTACGGCGGTGGTCCTGGCATGGTGCTAAAGGTTGAGCCAGTGCGTGCGGCGATAGAAAAAGCACGCGCTTTATTGCCTGCAGGTAGCCCGGTTATTTTTCTCGGGCCACAAGGCAGAAAGTTCGACCAGAAAGTAGCGATCGAGTTGTCCCGGTTGCCAGGAATGTTGCTGGTGGCAGGTCGTTACGAAGGTTTTGATGAGCGCTTGCTTGAAAGCGTCGGCGGAGATGAAATCTCGCTTGGTGATTATGTGCTGAGTGGAGGTGAAGTTGCCGCTGTTGCGATCATCGATTCAGTGGTTCGCTTGTTGCCCGGGGTATTGGGTGATGATGCTTCCGCCGAACAGGATTCGTTTATGGAGGGTTTGTTGGATCACCCTCATTACACGAGACCAGAAGAATACGAAGGCATGACGGTGCCACAGGTGTTACTGAATGGTAATCATGCTGAAATTCGTCGTTGGAGATTGAAGCAGTCTCTTGGCAGAACCTGGCAGCGTCGCCCGGATTTGCTGGAACAAAAAGAGTTAAGCGAAGAAGAGAACAGCCTTCTTCAGGAATTCATCGCAGAGAATACTGACAGTTAGTATTTGTTGCGTACTAAAAATTTAGGATTAAAGAGAAAGTTCATGAGTAACATTATTAAGCAAATTGAAGCTGAACAGATGAATCGTGAGGTTACTGACTTTGCACCGGGTGATACCGTTGTTGTTCAGGTACGTGTTCGTGAAGGTGAACGTGAGCGTTTGCAGGCCTACGAAGGCGTTGTTATTGCTAAGCGTAATCGCGGTCTTAACTCTGCATTTACTGTCCGTAAAATTTCGCATGGTGAAGGCGTAGAACGTGTGTTTCAGACACATAGCCCTTCAGTTGCTGGAATTACTCTTAAGCGTCGCGGTGCTGTTCGTCGTGCGAAGTTGTACTACCTTCGCGAACGTAGCGGTAAGTCTGCACGTATTAAAGAAAAGCTCTAAGCCCGATTGGTTTAGGCTTAGCTTAATACCAATTGGTTTTGTTAATGATTTCAACGGAGCGTTCTATGCGTGAGTTGTATGAGTTGACAGGCTTAGCAAAGGCCCGCGTTATTCGTAGCGCGGGTTTTTTGTTGCCTGTATGTTTGTTGGCGAGCACGTTTGCTAGTACCGGCTGTTCTGCGATTGCTTCATCCGCCGGTTCTATTCTGGCAGGTAATCTCACCACGGCGATGATGGATCAGGAAGATCCGGAGTTGGTGCGCGAAGCGGTGCCTTCTTATCTGCTACTAATCGATAGCTTTATTGTGAGTGACCCTGACAATGCAGCGATGCTCGATGCCGGTGGGCAGTTGTATGCAGCATATGGCGCAGCATTTGTTGATGAACCCGAGCGCGCCAAAGTGCTAACTGCCCGGGCACGTGATTACGGTGAGCGGGCTTTGTGCTCGGCCGATAAAGATGCCTGCGAGTTAAGTGGGCTTTCGTATGATGAGTTTGTTGCCAAGATAGCTCAGGTCAACGAAAAGGCTGCAGATGAGTTGTATACCTATTCGTTAACAAGCCTTGCTTATATTCGCAGTAACAGTGATGACTTCGTTGCATTGGCGGACCTGCCGAAGGTTCAGTATGCAATGGAGCATTTGCTCACCATTGGTGCGGGCGGTAATGAGGCTGATACCTACTTGTACCTGGGTGTATTGAGTACTCTACGACCCGCGGCATTGGGTGGTAAGCCGGAAGAGGGCAGAGCTTATTTCGAGAAAGCTATTGCCTTGAGTGCTGATGAGAATCTGTCCGCTAAGGTTGAGTATGCGAGAAGCTATGCGCGTTTGGTCTACGACCGCGAGCTGCATGACAGACTGTTGAACGAAGTGATGGCCGCGCCAGTCAAACAGCCCGGTAAGACCTTGTTTAATGTAATGGCTCAGGAACAGGCAGAAGCATTGCTTTTGTCTGCTGACGAATACTTCTGATTTTGTGCCCCCCGCGGTAAACTGTTGTTGCAATAGTTGGTATTGAGAGAAAATTAATGACTAGACTTATTAAACGGCTTCCCCTGATTTTTTTAGCTTTGTTGTTGAGTATCACGGCAAATGCACAGGTCTTTAAGATCGCGACCGTTGCCCCAGAAAATTCTGTCTGGATGAAGGAAATGCGGGCGGCAGCCGCCGAGATTAAAGCGGGCACCGAAGGTCGCGTTACCGTGAAGTATTACGGTGGTGGCGTGATGGGTAATGATCGCAAAATTCTGCGTAAAATGCGTATCGGCCAGCTGAGTGGTGGTGCATTCGCATCAAGCGGTCTGTTAGAACGCTATCCTGATTTAACTATTTATGGGCTGCCGCTACTGTTTAGGTCTTTGGCAGAAGTTGACTATGTGCAGTCAATTATTGATTCGGAACTGATGCTGGGCATAGAGCAGAAGGGCTTAGTTGCCTTTGGTTCCGCTGGTGGTGGTTTTGCCTATCTGATGGGGAATCAGCCGGCGCGCACTATCGAAGACTTACAGGGTAAGAAAACCTGGGTGCCTGAAGGCGACGCAGTAACCTATGCCTCAATGGAGGTAATGCGCCTGTCACCTGTAGTTTTGCCGATTTCTGATGTGCTTACCGGCCTGCAGACCGGATTGTTGGACTATGTCGCTGCCCCGACTTCAGCTGCGTTGTTGCTGCAGTGGTATACCAAAGTGAAGTATGTGACGGTGCAGCCGATTGCATACGCTATCGGCATTATGGCCGTCGATAAAAAGGCCTTCGACAAGATGTCTGCCGAGGATCAGGTGGTCTTCCGTGTAGCCATGACGAAGACTTATGCGAAGTTCAATCAGATTAACCGTGAGGATAATGTGAAGGCCGAGGCTGCGATGAAGGCCAACGGCATTGAATTCATCGAACCCGCTCCGGGTGCGATCGATGCATGGGAAGAGCGCGTGAACGATTCCAACCGGAAGGTCTGGATGGAAGGCAGTTATAGCCCTGAATTACTGGACAGAGTTGAGAAGTTGCTTGCCGACTTCCGCGCTAGTCAATAGAGTCTGAACTGTCGTTTGATTCTATAGATAAGCCTGCCATTGACTAGCGAGACACAAAGTACCGGATTCCTGCAGCGCGCCGATCAATTCGGTCGTTGGGTTGAGAATGGGTGTCTTGCAACTCTGCTAATTGGCATGATTTTTCTGGCGAGCAGTCAGATATTCTTGCGTAATTTTTCCGGTGGTGGCTTTCCCTGGGCAGATGAGGCGCTGCGCTTGATGGTGCTTTGGGTGGCGATGCTCGGCGCTGTTGCTGCCGCGCGTGATGACCGCCAAATTGCGATTGATGTGTTGTCGCGGTTCATGCCAGAAAAACCACAGTTGCTCACACTTGCGGCAATGAATCTGCTGACATCTGCCGTGTCCTTTACTCTGGCCTGGTATTGCTTCGATTTTGTCTCGGAGTCTTACGCCTATGAAGATGTGGTTCTCAATGATTTGCCGGCATGGGTTTTTCAGTCGATACTGCCGGTGGCATTTTTTTTGCTCGGTTACCGTTATTTGATATGGACCTTGCGACGCCTCGCAGCGTTTTTTAGCAAAGAGGACGTGGCGACATGATCTTCTCAGGGGCCATCATGGTGTTGCTGGCTTTGTTGGGCGCACCGTTGTTTATTCTGATCGCCGGTGGCGCGATGCTCGGTTACCTGCGAAGCGACATCGACCTCTCAGCGATTGCGATCGAAATGTTTGGTATTGCCGAAATGCCAATTTTGCTGGCGATACCTCTGTTTACGTTCGCGGGCTATATCCTCAGTGAAAGTAATGCACCCGACCGGCTGGTAAGAGTGACTAACGCGGTGATGGGTTGGTTGCCGGGTGGTTTAGCTATCGTGGCCATCGTTGCCTGTTCTTTTTTCACCGCATTCACCGGCGCCTCCGGGGTAACTATTATCGCGTTGGGCGCGCTGCTATACCCGGCTTTAAAGCAGTCCGGCTATTCTGACAAGTTTAATCTTGGACTGCTTACTTCAGCAGGCAGTTTGGGTTTGCTGTTCGCCCCTTCTTTGCCACTTATTCTTTACGGGGTGGTTGCCGAGGTTTCGATTGATGACCTATTTCTCGCAGGCATTATCCCCGGCATTCTGATGATGACAATGATGGCGGTCTATTGTCTGTGGATGAACCGGGCGAATCGCAAACCCATTAGCGACTTCTCTATTGCCGAAGTATTTGCGGCTTTACGCGAGGCTATGTGGGAGATCCCATTACCGGTGATTGTTCTGGGTGGCATCTACTCCGGTTACCTTGCAGTATCTGAGGCTGCCGCGGTAACGGCGTTGTACGTGCTCATTGTCGAAGTACTGATAAAGCGCGAAATAGCGTTCCGTGCTTTGCCAGGTATCGTGCGTGAATCGATGGTTCTGGTTGGCGGAATTCTACTTATTCTTGGGGCTTCGCTGGCTTCAACAAATTATATGATTGATGCTGAGGTTCCTCAGCAGTTGATTGGCTTGGTGAGTTCGCTGGTATCCGACCGAACCAGTTTTCTCTTGCTGTTGTTTTTATTCTTGCTGGTGCTCGGTGCGATTCTCGATATTTTCTCGGCACTGGTGCTGGTGGTGCCCCTGATTTTGCCGGTAGCTGCCGAGTTTGGCGTGCATCCGGTGCATCTGGGGATCGTATTTCTGGCAACCATGCAGTTGGGTTATCTGACGCCTCCGGTAGGCCTGAATTTGTTTATCGCGAGTTATCGTTTTGATCAGCCCATCGTGCGGGTGTACCTCGCTACGTTGCCCTTCTTGTTGTTACTGATGGTGTCAGTCTTGATTATCACATTCTGGCCCGCACTTTCATTAGTGTTGCTGTCGAACTAGTTCCGTGGCAAGCGGTCCTAGCTTTAGGTTTTGGAGAGAGTTATGAGTAAGTTTTTGCAGGTCTCGATATTGTGGCTTGGCATCTCATTTGCGGTCGCAGTAACTGCGGCTGAAGATCAGCCTAATCTGAATATTAGGTTGCCCGAGGGTTTTAAGATTGAGGTGCTGGTATCCGGCCTGAATGGAGCCCGCTCCATGGCGCTGTCTGACAATGACACCTTGTTTGTCGGTACCATGAGGAAAGGCAGTGTCTATGCCGTTAGCAATGTGTTTGATGATGACCGCAAGACGTATACCTTGGCAGAAAAAATAAAGATGCCCAATGGTGTGGCTTTTCATGACGGCGATTTGTATGTCTCCGGGTTATTGGAGGTGCTCCGATACAGTGATATCGATGACAAGCTTGATAACCCCGGTGTGCCGGATGTCATCATTCCCAACTTGTCTAAGAAAATGCTGCATGGCTGGAAACACATCGAATTTGGTCCTGACGGCATGTTGTATCTGCCACAGGGCTCGCCATGCAACGTCTGCGATGCACCTGAGTTTGGCACAATAACTCGTTACAACCCTGACGGCAGTGGTGCCGAGGTCATTGCTCGAGGTATCCGGAATACGGTTGGCATGGCGTGGCATCCTGAAACCGAAGAGCTCTGGTTTACCGACAATGGTCGTGACGTCATGGGTGATGATATTCCTCCCGATGAACTCAATCGCTTGGCTGTTGAAGGTTCTCACTTCGGGTTTCCGTTTTGCCATGGGGGTGAGTTTGTTGAGCCCGATCCTAAGTTAGCGGCGTTAGGCAGTTGTGCCGATGCCGTTCCGCCGGTGCAGCAATTAGGCGCACACGTTGCTGCTTTGGGGCTTAAGTTTTATACCGGCGAGATGTTTCCGGAGGAGTATCGTAATCAGATATTTATTGCGGAACATGGCTCGTGGAACCGCAGTCAAAAAGCCGGCTACCGTATTAGTTTAGTGCGATTGGAAGGCAATAAAGCGGTAAGTTATGAGCCGTTCGCAGAAGGCTGGCTCGACAACGATACAGTTAATGGCCGCCCGGTTGATCTGTTGGTGGCGCCGGATGGATCATTGCTAATGAGTGATGATCAGCAAGGTCTGGTTTACCGTATTAGCTATGATAGTGATTCCGACTAAGCATTGTCTTAGTCTCTACAGAAGCTCAGAGGCATTTATGAAAAAGTTCTTTTCGACTATTGGCAAAATCTTCGGCTTTCTCGTCAAGTTTCTGCAGGCCGCGCTACTGTTGTTGATTATTGTGATCTATGGAGTCGCACTTAGCGGTAAGCAGGTTGTTGTGCCAGAATCTACTGCATTGGTTTTGGCACCGGCTGGCCGGTTAACCGATCAGCTCGAGGGCGATGCATTTGAGCGTGCCTTCGCTGCTTATGGGGGGCAGGATCAAACCCAGACGCTTGTAAAGAACGTTGTTGATAGCTTGCGCATGGCGTCACAGGATGACCGTGTGAAGAGTCTCGTGCTTGATCTTGGTGCTTTCGGTGGTGGCAGTTTGGCGCAGATGCAGCGTGTCGGTGATGCGATAGACGAGTTCAAAGCATCCGGCAAGCCTGTAATCGTTTCCGGTGATGGGTTCACGCAGGCACAGTACTATCTTGCTGCCCGCGCTGACGAAATTTACATGCATGACCTAGGTGCTATTTTTCTTGAGGGTTACGGGTATTACCGGGCCTTTTTGAAGGATGCGATTGAGAATCTGTCGGTCGACGTTAATGTGTTTCGGGTTGGTGAGTACAAGTCATTTGTAGAGCCGTATTTGCGTAATACCATGTCTGAAGCCGACAAACGTGCAGCTAACCAGTGGTTGGAAGCGCTTTGGGTTGCGTATCGTGCCGATGTCGAATCAGCACGTCAGCTGGAACCCGGCACTCTAGACGTATACGCCAACAGTCTCGGTGATCTGCTGCGAGCGGCAAATGGCGATACTGCGGTGCTGGCTTATGATGCCGGCCTTATTGATGGCCTGATGACACATCAGGAATTCGAAGATTACATGACTGAGATAGTTGGTGAGAGCGACGACGTGGTCGGTTACTACGCGGGAACTCATTATCTCGATTACCTCAGTGCAGTGGGTCGGCCGGGTAATGGCGAAGAGTACGAAGCTAACGTCGCTGTGCTGGTTGCCTCAGGCACTATTGTTGATGGCATGGCTCCTCCGGGAACCGTCGGTGGCGAGACGTTGGCAAGCCTGGTTCGCGAAGCAACCATGGACGACAGTATTGCGGCTGTTGTGCTGCAGGTTGATAGCCCGGGCGGCAGCATGTTTGCTTCCGAGGTAGTGTTCGACCAGATCGAATACCTAAAAGCATCCGGTAAACCTTTTGTGGTTTCAATGAGTGGTGTGGCCGCCTCGGGTGGTTATTACATCGCAATGTTGGCGGATGAAATCTATGCATCGGATACGACCATTACCGGTTCAATTGGAGTGGGTGCAGTTGTGCCTACCTTCCAGCGCACCCTGGCAAGGCTGGGCGTCAATATCGACGGCTTTGGCACTACCGCATTGGCGGGGCAGTTTGACCCCATGCGTGAGCTCGGTCCTGATGCGAAAGAACTGTTAACGCTGAGTGTTGCTTCTGCCTACGATATCTTTGTGAGTAAGGTCGCTGATTCCCGCGGCATGACCTTTGAGCGTGCCGATAGCATTGCTCGCGGGCGTGTCTGGATTGGCAGCGATGCGCTCGATCTGGGCTTAGTCGACAAGATCGGAACGTTGGATGATGCGATTGCATCAGCCGCAGCATTGGCTGGTATGGAAACAGCATCCTACGGCGTGCGTTATCTCGATATGGAGCTTACGCTTGCAGAGGGATTTGTATTGCAGCTGGCTGGCGGTATGGCCTCGATATCAAATGCACTCAATATTAGTCGGCCCCAAGGCTCGGTTTTGGATGAGGCTGTACTGGTGCTTGAGCGTGAGATTAATCGTGTGATGTTGTGGAATGATCCACGTGGCATCTACATGAACTGCGACTGCGTTCTACCTTAATTACTAGGTGGTAAGTGCGGGGTAGTGATACCAGAAGACTGTGCCTGATTGATTGAGTGGCTCGAGAAGTTCGCTCCACGATTCAATATTCAGGTCGATGCAGAAGATGCCGCAGGTCGGAAGGTTATCGAGCGCTACGTTGCTGAGTCGGTTCACGAGCTCTGTCATGCCGGGGTTGTGTGCAATCAGCATGAGATGATTGTTGCCATCGTATTCGGCTGCCGCTAAATCCAACAACGCTTCAGGTGATGCAAGGTACAGCTTGCTGTCGGTATTGATGTCAGCAGCTGGCATTGCCCTGCAAATTAGATTTGCTGTCTGTACAGCCCTTGCTGCACTGCTGGATACGATCCTATCGGGTTGTAGTTGCTGCTCTTGTAACAACCTGCCAAGCCTCAGAGCATGATGCTCACCTTTATCGCTAAGTACGCGCTCATGATCGGCTTCACTTGTTTCGCCCCAGCCTGATTTTGCATGCCGCAACAGCGTTAGACGTTTGCTCATATTCGAGTTGCCGCTATTAGAGTAAGCCCGCTTCCAGCATTGCTGCTTCACTCATCATGTCCTGACTCCATGGCGGGTCGAACACCAGGTCAACGACTACCTCGCTAACGGTCGGGATGATTGAGACTTTATCGTGTACGTCTTCGACCAATATCTCGCCCATGCCACAGCCGGCTGAGGTAAGCGTCATATTGACGGTTAGCTTGAGTTCTTTCGGTTCGGTATCGTCAACCTCTATGCCATAGATGAGGCCCAGATCGACAATATTGATGGGAATTTCCGGATCGTAGCAGGTTCGGATTTGATCCCATACCAACTTTTCAAAATCTTCCTTGGTTGCTCCTTCGGGAAGCTCGGGGGCGGCCATCGGTTCCTTGCCTAATGCATCAGCATCTTTGCCTGCAATACGGAAGAGGCTGCCCTCGAAATAGACGGTAAAGCTACCGCCCATTGCTTGCGTGATGTAGACCAGCTCGTTTTGATTCAGCTCTATTTCGAAACCAGCAGGAATTACAATTGCTTTACAGTTACGCCGTAGAACTACCGCTTCGCTATCTTGATCCATCATGATTATTTACGCTTCTTGTTCTGTTGTTGTATTGGTTTCGCCACTCAAAGCTGCCAGTAGCGTACGCCAGGGAAGGGTGGCACATTTTACTCTCGAAGGATAAGCACGAACACCCTCAAGTGATTGCAGTGGCATTCCGGGCGATTGCTCCGGCGTATCACTGGTAAGCATATCGCTTAGTTGATGGCACAGTTCTTTGGCCTGTGTAACACCGACACCTTCAATTGCATCGGTCATCATCGAAGCAGAGGAGGTGCAGATAGCACAGCCACTGGTTTCATGACTTACTTCAGTTATCCGTTTGTCAGTATCGGTATGCAGATAAACCGTTATCTTATCGCCGCACAGCGGGTTAAAGCCTTCCGCCGTATGTGTCGCATGTTTTAGGGAGCCAAAATGATGCGGGTTGCGACTGTGCTCCAGCACAGTTTTTTGGTAGATCTGCATGAGTTCGTCGCTCACCGGAACATACCGACCGCAACATCTAGAGCAGCAGCAAGTTGTTTGATATCTTCGGCGTTGTTGTAAAACGCCATTGAGGCCCGTGCTGTTCCCGGCACCCCAAAAAAGTCCATCACCGGATTGGCGCAGTGGTGCCCTGTACGGATGGCCACGCCCTGATGATCTAAAACTGTGCCGAGATCATGAGGATGAATGTCATCGAAAACAAACGACACAACACCGGCTTTTTTGTCAGCCGTGCCGATGATGCGCAAGCCTTCAATGCTTGTCAGGGCATCTGTTGCCTGCAAGAGCAGCTCATGTTCGTAGGCTGCGATATTGTCCATGCCGATAGCTTCGAGGTAATCGATAGCTGCACCCAAACCGATAGCCTGGGCTATGGGCGGTGTGCCAGCCTCAAAACGATAGGGCAGCTCGTTGTAGATGGTTTTTTCAAAGCTAACCGCCAAGACCATCTCGCCACCGCCCATAAAGAGTGGCATGTCTTCCAGCAGGCTTTCGCGTCCATACAGCACGCCTATGCCTGTTGGCCCGCACATTTTGTGACCGGAGAACGCGTAGAAATCACAATCCAGTGCCTGCACATCAATTTTTGTATGCGGTATTGCCTGAGCGCCGTCCAGCAGTACCGGCACCGAATGTTCTTTAGCCAGCGCAACGATCTGCTCAACGGGATTAATCGTGCCTAAAGCATTTGATACATGGGAAATAGAGAGTAGCCGGGTCTTCTCACTAAACAGAGCCGCCAGTTCATCAAGCAGCAGTTCACCGCGTTCATTTATGGGGGCTACTTTAAGAACGATACCAATGCGCTCGGCTAATAGCTTCCAGGGGATGATATTGGAGTGGTGCTCCATGCGACTGACGATGACTTCGTCACCCGCCTTAAAGCGCTGCCCGAAGCTGTGTGCTATCAGATTGATCGATTCAGTGGTGCCGCTGGTGAAAATGACCTCGCGCACTGAACCGGCATTGATGAAAGCACGGACTTTTTCTCTGGCACCTTCATAGGCATCAGTTGCCCGGTGGCTCAGATGATGCACACCACGATGCACATTCGCATGGTCTTTACGGTAGTAGTCACTCACCGCATCAATAACAGCGTTGGGACGTTGTGATGATGCTGCATTGTCTAGGAATGCTAAACGATGACCATTGACCTGCTGATGCAGTATCGGAAAATCCTGACGGATACGTTCTGCATCAAACGCAACACTCTGTTTGGTAGCACTCATGACCGCTATACCTCAACCACAGCGCCGAGTTCATTCAGGCGGCGTTCAACAGATTCTTGAACGTAGCTGCGCAGGCCATCAGTTGCGAGTTGTTGGACAACTTCGACTGCAAATGCCTGTACCAGCATATTGCGTGCTACCTGTTCCGGTATGCCACGGGCACGGAGATAGAAAAGCGAAGTTGCATCGAGCTGACCGGTCGTGGAGCCGTGAGCACACTTCACGTCATCAGCATAAATCTCGAGCTCCGGCTTGGTGTTGATCTCTGCGCCGTGCTTCAATAGCAGGTTCCGGTTAGTAAGCTCGGCGGCCGTTTTTTGCGCTTCTTGCTGAACAAGAATTTTGCCGTTGAATACGCCGCGGGCTTTGTCTGCCAGAATTGCACGGTAACGTTCCCGGCTTTGTGTATTGGGCGCAGCATGCTCCACGGTGATTCGGGACTCAACATGTCGTGAGCCATCAGCGAGCAGCAGGCCTTTTGCTTCAGCATAGGCACCATGCT
>RCNB010001121.1_pt1 | contig 17067 bp, 13 predicted proteins | sample 2041321 | NCBI WGS metagenome assembly RCNB01 (sample SAMN09708232, study PRJNA481090) | Marine sediment metagenome, whole genome shotgun sequencing project. | reverse complement strand
CACATTGAGCATATGCTCAATGTGGACGACACATCGAACATAAAGCATCTACCTATACCAATACAAATCAATGATTTAAAAGAAGTTGTTAATAAAATACATACGAATAGATTGGCCGAATGCATTACCTACTTAACCGAATATCATCATAACCAAGATGACTTATGTAAAAGTAGTTATGCGACTGCACAACATACGCAAGCACTCATCGTTGATGCAGTCGCACCTAATATGGCCTTTAAAGACAAGTTCGCCCTAGCCTGTGCCCCACTCTCCATTCAAGTGCCAATTCAAAAAGACTACTTTATCCAATGCATAGAAAGCATCTATCAAGATAAACCACAACCTATCCCCTTTGCCCCAATCTGGCTAAATGGCAACAGCGAAAAGCATCTAAAACAGGCTGAAATCCTTAGTCAACACATTAGTTTTTATGCATGGTTAAGTTATAAATTTCCAAGAATTTTTCCTGACCAAGGAAAGATTCCTGTACTTAGAGAAAAAATTGCATGCTATACCCAACAAGCACTATTAACGCAAAAAGGATATGGAGATACAAGTAGAGAGCAAGATATTAATCTTGCATATTAACTTCAGATGGTAGTTTAGGTAGCTCATAACTATCTGCAACATAAGCGGGCCCTTTCATTAACACCATAATTAAGCAGGCTATTGCCAGCACACCCACAAAAAACCAAAGATTGAACAGCAAACCTACACATAGGTAAATAGTTTTGTATTGAGCCGGGTTAACCGTCGGGTTATTTAAATATAACAATACAATAGGTGTAAGAATAAGTGCTGTGCCAACAAACAAAATGAACGGCGTGTTTTTTAATAACGGCCACTCAAGCCCTACTTGGTATCTTATTGTTCCAGGCAGTATATTAAAAAATTCCATATTTGTACGAGTTAATATAATTCAATAAATTCAGTTAATGAAACAATTCAATATTTAATATGTGTAAAAATCAATCCAACCGCATATGCGCCATAATCTGCCCATGGTCTGACGCTAGCTTGTTGTAAGGAGCATCAGAGTGTGCGCCATTGGTAATGTGGTCATTAAACACGCTAAAGTAGTCCATTACCCCGATGTTATTAGCTGTTCCTGCTAAAAAATGTTGCGACATAAAGATTTGATCGATACTTTCATACACACCACCAAAGGCTGAGGTGTAGACCATATCACGCTGACTGTTTTTAATAAATTGCATTTCAGCGCTTTGCAATTGGTATTGCTCAATTTGAGCGCGTATGACTAAATCGTCTTGATCAGAATATCGATCACCCTTGTGTTCGGCGCTGTGCTTGAGCATCCAAGCGTAATTTTTAAATGGTTTTTCACCTTTAATAACTGCGGAAGGCACTGAATACTCGCTGTCATTAAAGTCACCTAATACGAATACCGGGTTATCTTGTTTAAGCTCCTCTACAATGAGCGTGCGTAACACACAAGCCTCAGCTGTACGACGCAATAGTGCCCGCAGTTCACCTAGTGCCCTTTCTACAGGCTGATAATGCGTTAAATCGGCTTCTGGTGCGAATTTTTCACCTTTGGGTTTGATGTATTCACCTAGTTTTGACTTTAAGTGACAATTAAAAACAGTGACAACTTCATTACCTAACTTTATCTTAGCTTTAATAATAGGTCGAGATAGGCCTTCTAACGTGTAGCTGCCCGACTTTTCATCAGTATCGTAACCTGCTGCTGGAAAATCAATAGTTAACGGCTGTTCTAGCTGTTGAATAACTTCAGGTGTTTCAACAAAGCCATAGCGAGACACCATCGCAAGGCCTGGTCTTCTATGCCCAGGTTCGCCATCATTTACATTAGGGGCAAAAAACACTTGGTCTTTCCCATATGATTCGTAACCCAGTTTTTTAAAAATAGCTTTACGGTGATAGCGTTTAGATTGATCGGGAATCACATCCTCATTAAGCGCATTACCAATGGTATTGGTTTCATTAATGAGTGCCGTAAGAGATGTTTGATTGAATATTTCTTGAAAGCCAACGATATCGGCATTCATACTTAGTAATTGTTGTGATAACCAGTTCTGCTTCCAGGCATATTCTTCCTCTGTATAGGATTGAAACTGGTAATATTCTTGATTTGCGCCGATGAGATTTTTAACGTTAAAGCTGCCAATGGAAAATTCAGTCATTTCAACACTTTTAAATGGGTATGTTTGAATATTCTAGCAGAGTCACAGACAAACTTAATGTTTAAATCGTCTGTGATATTCTTAGCAAAACTTGCGCATTATTTAGGCACGGTGATAGCACCTTTTACCGTGCCTAGTTTTTCTTTATCCCAAGCTAAAATACCACCTTCAAGATTGTATACTTTGCTAAAACCAGCTTCTATTAGTGTTGCGCCGGCAATTCCCGAACGCCTGCCGCTACGACATTGCATAATCACCGTACTGTCTTTATATTGCGCAAGCTCACCCACTCTACTTTTAACTTGGCTTAATGGGATAAAAATTGCACCTTCAATATGCTGCTCGTCCCACTCTTCTTGCTCACGTACATCAATAATAATAGCTTGCTTCTCATCGAACATTGCAGATGCTTGCTTAGGTGAAACAGTTGGCACCTCTGGTGTGCAGCCTAGTATGACGGTAGATAAAAAAGCTACTGTGCTTAGTTGTAAAAAACTGACGATCTTTTTGCTAATATTACTTTGAGAATTAATCATGATGTTGTGCTCCATGTTTATAAACGTTATAAAACGATTCAGCTAACGGCCCGTTATAGCGCAGAAAATGCATAAACCTAACTGCTAGCACTGATCCTTTACCTTTAATACCAATATCATTAAAGACAAGGTTAAAGTGATGATATTAGCAATAATAATAGGCCAGTCTTGCTTCAACAAACCATACACCAGCCACATAGCCACGCCCACAGTAAAAATACTGTACATTGGCAACGATATGCCAGATAGATCTCTAGTGGTATAAGAATGATACGCTTGCGGTATAAATGCCAAGGTTGTGCATGTCGCTGCAATGCCACCAATGATAGGTGTCAGATTGTCAAATATCATATAATTTAGATTAAGTTATTAATTTAAGCATTTGTTTTTAAATTATTTTTATAATTTATCTATCGTGAGTTTCAGTACCGAACATTCTTATTTTTAATTTCTTCAATTGGTCTCTAAATTTAGCTGCTTTTTCAAACTCTAAATTCTTAGCAGCCTCATGCATTTCTTTTTCAATTGTTTTAAGCTTTTTGGTCAATTGCTTTTCATTTAAACTTTCATAATTGGCTTGCTCTTGCGCTGCTTCCAATTCGCGCTTGCCTTCATCCATGTCGTAAACACCATCAATGATGTCTTTGATTTTTTTGGTCACCCCTTTTGGCGTAATGCCATTTTTCTTATTGTATGCTCTTTGAATTTCACGACGACGCGTAGTTTCATCCATAGCTAACTTCATACTTTTAGTGATTTTATTGGCGTAAAAAATCACGCTACCATTTAAATTACGTGCAGCTCTACCTGAGGTTTGAATCAAACTACGTTCCGAGCGTAAAAAGCCTTCTTTATCCGCATCCAGGACGGCAACGAGTGATACTTCAGGAATATCTAAGCCTTCTCGCAATAAATTAATGCCGACTAGCACATCAAACTCACCTAAACGTAAGTCACGAATAATTTCAACACGTTCAACCGTATCAATATCACTATGCAAGTAACGCGCCTTGACGCCGTGATCAGTCAAATAATCCGTTAAGTCTTCCGCCATACGCTTAGTTAACGTTGTCGCAAGCACACGCTCACCTACATCGGTGCGTAATTTAATTTCGCCCAATAAATCATCAACTTGCGTATCTGCGGGCTTTACTCTAATTTCAGGATCAATTAGGCCCGTTGGCCTCACAATCATCTCAACTACTTGCTGCTCATGCTCTTTTTCATAAACAGAAGGCGTGGCAGAAATAAATACGGCCTGCCTTAAGATCCTCTCAAATTCTTCAAATTTTAATGGCCGGTTATCCATTGCTGAAGGTAAGCGCCAGCCATAATCGACCAAATTACTTTTACGAGAACGATCGCCTTTATACATCGCGCCAATTTGCGGCACCGTTACGTGGCTCTCATCCAGAATCATCAATGCGTCTTCTGGCAAATAATCAATTAATGTTGGTGGTGGCTCGCCCGGCTTAGCTCCAGATAAATGGCGTGAGTAGTTTTCGATACCTTTGCAAAAGCCAATTTCATTAAGCATCTCTAAATCAAAGCGCGTGCGCTGCTCTATGCGCTGCGCTTCTGCTAATTTATTTTCTTTAATAAAAAAGTCTACACGCTCACGTAACTCTACTTTAATGGTTTCCATGGCACGCATTGTAGTGTCACGTGTAGTTACGTAATGACTTGAAGGGTAGATTGTAAACCTTTGAATTTTATTGAAAACTTCACCGGTTAATGGATCAAATAAAGTAAGTGTTTCAACTTCATCATCAAACAAACTGATGCGAACCGCAGTTTCATTATTCTCGGCTGGAAACACATCAATAATATCGCCACGAACTCTAAAACAACCACGGCTAAAGTCAATATCATTACGCTTATATTGCATGCCAATTAAGGTTTCAATTGCTTCACGCTGCGACATTTTATTACCTTGCTTTAAATGTAGCACCATGCCGTGATAATCGCTTGGGTCACCAATACCATAAATTGCTGATACTGAAGCCACAATGATGCTGTCTCGCCGCTCTAGTAACGCTTTAGTGGCAGATAAGCGCATCTGCTCAATATGTTCATTAATACTAGAATCTTTTTCAATAAACACATCACGTGCAGGCACATAGGCTTCTGGCTGATAGTAATCGTAATAACTCACAAAATACTCAACAGAATTTTTAGGAAAGAATTCTCTAAACTCACTATATAACTGTGCCGCAAGTGTTTTATTAGGCGCCATAACAATAGCTGGCTTACCTGTCCGGGCAATTACGTTGGCTATAGCAAAGGTTTTACCTGAGCCTGTCACACCTAACAAGGTTTGATATTTCAAGCCCTCATTAATGCCTTGTGTAAGTTCATCAATCGCTTGTGGCTGGTCGCCAGCAGGAGCAAACGGCTGATATAACTGGTATGGACTATCTGGAAAAGTGACAAACACGATTAAGCTCAGTATTAATTAACGTAACCGTCGATTTTAGCAGGCTTTAGCCTTTTGATTAGTACTTAAACCTTTTATTAAGACTTATTATTAATACAAAAACACACAAAGTATCCATACTGAAAGAACTTTGCAAAAAAGTTGTAGTCAGTCAAGGGCGGATAACAATCACTAAGGCAAACCATGCGTTCTATTATTTTATTTTTCAGTTTAATTGCATTCACTTCTTCAATTTTTGCTTACGACCAAGCAAAACTCATCCAATCTTACTTCAGTGTTGTGATGATTCGCGGCCACAACGAGAGTGGTGGCTTAGCCTATGGCTCTGGCGTGGTTGTAGATAAAGACACTGTGATTACCAATTGCCATGTACTCCGCACAACAAAACAACCTTGGGTTGCACGGGGCCAAGATACTTATGTAATCAATAGCGTAAAAGCAGATACATGGCATGATTTATGTTTAGTAAGTACCGATCCGTTACCACTAAAGCCTGTCGTAATGGGCAGCACCTACGCATTAAAACGTGGGCAAGAAGTTGCAGGCATTGGGCACTCTAATGGTCTACCGGCCCCATTAACTTCAACTGGCACTGTCAAAGGCCTACATGAAGAAGACAATGGCCGAGTGATTCGTACCAATGCACGCTTTGCTTTAGGTGCAAGTGGAAGCGGCTTATTCGACTTAGAGGGGAAATTAATTGGCATTAATACCTTTAAAACATCTGGCAGGGGCGGTAGCGTTCATTTTGCTTTACCTGTTGAGTGGATAGAAAAACTTAAAGCACAAGAAGCAATTACTAACTTCCCTATTACTGGGAAAGCCTTATGGGAAGAAGATGAAAGTAAGAAGCCATTTTATATGCAAGCAGCAGTCCCTGAAGCTAGAGCAGAATGGGAAGCACTTATTGAAGTATCCAATAAATGGACTAAATCACAGCCAAAAAGCTCAGATGCTTGGTCTGCGTTAGCAATGGGTTACGAGAAAATGGAACAGAATGATTTGGCCATTCAAAACTACAACAAAGCGTTAACGCTTGATGCTAACAATGTAGACGTGTTATTTAAATTAGGTGCGATGGCTAAATTAAGCGGTGATAAAACAGAAATAGATCGTGTACGTTTAGCTCTTAGCTCTATTGACACTTATCTTGGCGAAGAATATCAACGCAGTTTAGATTGCACTGAAAACTGCGCATACAACTAATCTGATAAGGCTAGACAATTTAAAGCATAAAGTAATGTTAAATCACTTAAAAGCCTCTTAAATGAGGCTTTTTTGTTCGTGTTTTACATATTTCACAATTAGGCGTTAACGCGTAGAATTACGTTTTAAATATTTTATTTATTAAGATAACCATCTTAAAACGTTAAGGAAAAGCATTTTGGACAACACGTCTTCACGGCTAGCGCTATCTCAACGCGTACTCAGCATTAAAGAATCCCCAACACTGGCGATTACTGCAAAAGCTGGCAAATATAAAGCAGAGGGTCGCCCTATTATTGGTCTAGCTGCCGGCGAACCTGACTTTGACACTCCGCAGCATATTAAAGATGCCGCAAAAGTGGCCATTGACTCCGGGTTTACCAAGTACACGCCAGTGACTGGCATTCCAGGATTAAAAAAAGCTATTGTTGAAAAATTCAAAAAGGACAATGACTTTGATTTCGAAATTAATCAAGTAATTGTCGGTGTTGGCGGTAAACAAACCATTTTCAATCTCTGCTTAGCAGTACTTGATAAAGGTCACGAAGTAATTATCCCTGCCCCTTACTGGGTAAGCTATGCCGATATTGCTTTAGTTGCAGAAGCAAAGCCAATTATTATTCAATGCGGTATTGAGCAAGGCTTTAAATTACTACCTGAGCAGCTAGAGGCAGCAATAACGCCAAACACTAAGTTGGTAATGCTTAACTCTCCGTCTAACCCAACAGGTGCTGTTTACACATTAGATGAGCTTAAAGCGCTAGGCGATGTGTTAATTAAATATCCGCATGTATTAGTTGCTACCGATGATATGTACGAACATGTGAATCTAACGGGAAATAAATTCTATAACATACTAAATGCTACGCCAGCGTTAAAAGACCGCTGCATTGTGCTTAATGGCGTTTCTAAAGCCTATTCTATGACAGGCTGGCGTATCGGTTATGCTGCGGGACCAGAATACATTATCAAAGCAATGGGTAAATTACAAAGCCAATCTACTAGCAACCCTACTTCGATTTCTCAAGTTGCGGCACAAGCCGCATTAGAAGGCCCACAATCATGCATTACCCCTATGGTAGAGGCGTTTAAAGAGCGCCATGACTATGTGGTCAATCGTTTTAACAATATACCAGGCCTAAGTTGCTTACGTGCTGGTGGTGCTTTTTACGCTTTTCCTGATGCGCGTAAAGCCATAAAGAATTTAAAACAAACAGGAAAAATTAACGAAGCTACTGATTTAGCCCTCGCTGATTATTTGTTAGAAAAGTTTGATGTAGCCGTCGTACCAGGTTCTGCATTTGGTGCTGAAGGCTACTTTAGAGTTTCATTTGCCACCAGTATGGAAAACTTACACGCAGCGCTTGACCGCATTGAAAGAGCTTTAAGTTAAGTTTTTTAATAAAAGCGTGAATAATAATTGACCAAAAAGGCCTAAGCCAGTAATATCACGCCTTCAATAAGGTCTACCAATTCCCCAATAGCTCAGTTGGTAGAGCAACGGACTGTTAATCCGTGTGTCCCTGGTTCGAGCCCAGGTTGGGGAGCCAAATTTTAGAAGCCTCATAGAGATGTGGGGCTTTTTAATTACGTAATAGAAATATTTGATGTAAGCGTGGTGTAGGTTTTGATTAACCAGATTGCCGTTAGCTAGATAGTTGACTGAAAGGCTTAACTAGATGTCACTATAATAAAAAAAGCAACTACGCCTAATGATGCTGAAAATAATGTAAGTTTGCGTAATTTAGGTGATTGCCAGGCCACAAGAAAGCCGGTAATCAGTATTAAAAATAAAGCCGAGGCAAATGCTGCGGCATATACTTTAAATAATATCCCTCCTTTTGCTTTATGTAACTGTACAAACCGTCTATACCATCTCGTCTCTTTTATTTTCAATTTCACAATTAGTGGATTTTTTGTTGGCTCTAAAATAACGTCTCTATGTGAGCCAGTCCACTCAAGCATGAAAGAGTTGCCTATTCTTTTGATTTTGGCTTGCCCTGATGGTATATCTATATCTTATTTTTTTTAATTCTTTCTTTACCAACCCAACAAGCTTTGTCAAATCATCTTGAACATGTTTATCAAGACGCACTTCATGGGATGTTGTTTCAAACTTACCCTTAATCCCCAAGTATAAAAAGCACCTGTCACAAAAACATGATTGCTACTGGAAAAATAAAAGCTGCTAATGCCGCATGTGCCTTCATTAGTACAGATCGATTTAGCATTCCCATCTTCGATTGCCTATTCCTAGAGTATTTACGTTATAAAATTGTTATGTTCCGATAAGCCTTAAAGATTGAAGGCTTGACTCAAGGGTTAAACTGAATATTGTTTCAAACTCTTCCTACCGCTAGTAATGGTAAAACATAGTAATGCAAACCTGAACCTTGGAACCTCTCTTTAAGGCGTACAATTAAATTCAATGCAATTTTTTTCTCCGTATGGATAGAAAACTGTACATGCTTCTGTCTCCCTTCTACTTGCTCTGCAATTGATAACCCGGCTACTGCTGCTCCGTGTCCATTAATTTCTATAGAGCTAAACCCTGTAATCTCTGACTGCACTAAAAGCCAGTCAACTAAAGTATCTTCCATAGAAGGCAAGGAGATTATATTCAGTAAATATTCTTCCATTTTTTTCCAATGATAATTATATATAGTTATTTTTTACCGAATTTTTGATAAAAAATAGGCAATAAAATGAGTGTTAATATTGTTGATGTGACAAGCCCGCCAATAACAACGATAGCCAATGGCTTTTGAATTTCTGAGCCTGGCCCTGTTGCGAAAAGTAGTGGCAGCAGGCCAAATGCTGCAATACTTGCGGTCATTAATACAGGTCTTAATCTTCTTTTTGCACCCTCAACCACTACATTCGCTATAGACATACCTTGATCAGCTAGTTGATTAAAATAGCTCATCATCACGACAGCATTAAGAACTGCTATACCAAGTAAAGCAATAAAGCCTACCGAGGCTGGTACTGAAAGATATTCACCTGAAATCCATAATGCAAATACACCACCTATCATCGCTAACGGAATATTAGATAAAATAAGTATTGATTGCCTCACAGAGCGAAATGTCGCGAACAACAATAAGAAAATTAAACAAATAGAGACAGGTACAACTACTGCTAAACGAGATGCTGCGCGCTGCTGGTTCTCGAATTGACCACCCCATTGCATTGAATACTCTGCTGGTAATTTAACATCTTGTGCCACCTTATTCTTCGCCTCCTCCACAAAACTTACCAAATCTCGACCACGTACGTTCGCCACAACAACAACCATACGCGCCCCCATTTCACGATCTACTTTCACTGGACCTTCTATGCGCCCCAGCTTAGCAATGGTTGATATTGCTACACTTTCACCATCCTCCAAAGTTAACATTATGTTAGAAAAGTCTGTAATAGATTTGCGTATCGAGTTATCTGCCCTTAACAAAATAGGGGTTCGTCGTTGGCCTTCTTGCACGATACCCACCAACTGCCCTTCCAACTGAGAGCGTAATATTGATTCAACTTGCGTTACATCAAACCCTAAACGTCCTGCTGCAAGCCTATCTATCTCAATTTGTAAATATTGAACTCCATTATTTTGTGGCGTATAAACATCTTCCGCACCGTTAATTTTCTTAATAACCTTAACGATCTCTTGTGCAGCTTTATCTAGTTGTAAAAGGTCTCCACCAAAAACCTTAATCGCAAGGTCCCCACGCACACCTAAAATCATTTCATTGACTCGCATTTCTATTGGTTGGGTAAAAGCATACGCCATCCCAGGCACATCAATCATGACCTTGCGTAGGCTATTTATTAAGTCAGATTTTTTTGGAGAACGCCATTCTGAACGTGGCTTAAGTACTAAGAAATTATCAGTTTGATTTAAACCCATTGGATCTAACCCAAGCTCATCTGAGCCAACTCGGGAAACAATACCCTTAACTTCTGGCACATTATCTATCACAGCACGTTGTACCATTAAATCTAGCTCTATCGATTTATCTAAGTTAATAGAAGGTAGCTTTTCAGTTTGCATAATAATGTCACCTTCATCCATTGTTGGCATAAATGTCTTTCCAATTTGCAGGTAGACTAAAGCTGTGACTGCAAAAGTGACTATTGCTGCAATAATCACTTTCTTACTATTTGCTAAAGACCATTTCAACACCGGTTCATAAACGCCTAAAGCCTTACGAACTAACCAAGGCTCCTTATGACTAACCTCACCTAAAAGATACGAAGAGAAAACTGGGATAATAGAGAGTGAAAGCAGTAATGAGCCTGATAGCGCAAATACAATCGTCAGTGCTACGGGAGTGAATAACTTACCTTCTAAACCCTGCAACGTAAGTAAGGGTAAAAAGACAGTGATAATGATTAAAATTCCAGAAGTTACTGGCACACTGACCTCTTTCACTGCTCGATAAATTAAATGCAACCTAGGTAACTTAGAGCTTTCGCCATCTGCTAAATGTGAAACGACATTCTCAACCACAACTACAGCTGCATCTACCAACATACCAATTGCAATAGTGAGTCCACCTAAACTCATCAAATTGGCAGACATACCAAATTGCCTCATTAAAATAAAAGTTGTCAATACTGCTAGAGGTAATGCTAGAGCGACGGTCAATGCTGCCCTCAAGTTACCTAAAAACAAAATTAACAAAATAACAACCAACACAATTGCTTCTAATAGCGCTTTTGTTACAGTGCCTACAGCACGCTCTACTAAATCACCACGGTTGTAAAATACCTGAACTGTGACCCCTTTTGGCAAGCTAGGTTGAATCTCAATCAATTTTTCCTGAACACCATTTACAACTTGTTTAGCATTTGCACCTCGCAGGCTTAGTATTAAGCCTTGCACAGCTTCTCCTTCACCATCTTTAGTCACAGCACCATAACGTGTCAACGCCCCCACTTGGACTGTAGCCACGTCAGCAACACGTATAGGCACGCCTGTTTCAGCTGTAATAACTGTGCTACTAATATCTTCTGTTGTTTTAAAACGACCCTCCGCCCTCACAAGGAGAGACTCCTCTCCATCACTTAACCTACCTGCACCATCATTTTTATTGTTAAGTACCAACGCTTGTTCCAATTGATTTAAAGAAATACCACGAGCATACATTTTTGCCTTATTCGGTATTACTTCAAAAGTGCGTACCGTACCACCTAGAGAATTCACATCTGCCACACCTGCTACACTTCGCAACTGTGGGCGAATGACCCAATCTAATAAGCTGCGACGTTCTTGTAACGATAAATTGTCACTTTCTACTGTAAACATAAACATCTCACCTAATGGCGTAGTCATTGGTGCAATACCACCAGCTATGTCTTCAGGCAAATCAGCCCAAATACCGTTTAAACGTTCGGCGACTTGTTGTCTAGCCCAGTAAATATCAGTACTATCTGAAAAATCAATCGTGATATCTGTCAACGCATACTTTGCAACTGAACGTAACATTGTCTGATTTGGCAACCCAAGCATTTCAACTTCAACAGGTAATGTAATACGCATTTCCACCTCTTCTGGCGTCATTCCTGGCGCTTTAATAATAATCTTTACCTGAGTTGAAGAAACATCAGGAAAGGCATCAATCGGTAAATTTTTAAATGCCATGACTCCAATGCCCACCAACAGTAAAGTGAGCACAAGCATCAATAAACGTTGAGTTAGTGCGAATTGAATAAATTTACTAAGCATAATTATTCATCCTCACTTAGTGCTAGCCAAGCTGCTTTAAGGGCAATAGAACCCGATACTGCCACACGTTCATTACCTTTTAACCGATTGTCTGAACTGCCTATAACAACACTTTGTCCTCGTTCAAAAATAATACTCACCTTCGTAGGTGTGAAACCTTTAGCTGTTTGCACAAAAATATAATTACTCAAACCTTCACGAACTAAAGCATTTTTTGAAACCGCAAAATAGTCAATTTTTTCATTAGAATTCTGATCAAACTTCACTACCACTTCAGCCTCTACAAGCTGCCCTGGTGAAAGTTGTTCTGTGTTGGACGTAATCTCAGCTCGCACTAATAAGTTTTGGTCACTGCTATTGATGTTTCTAACAACCTGAATCACATTACCTTCAGCCCCATAAGATGGCACTTTAACCAGCATGCCTTTTTTAAAGATCCTTACGAAATCAACTGGCACTCGCATTTCAAGCCACAAAGGATACAACCGTCCTATCTTATATAACGGCGTAGCACTATCTACGCGCTGACCAATAGTGACAAGTTGTTGTAATACTTGACCATCCATTGGCGAAGTGAAATTAATACCATTCGCATACTTACCTGTAAGACCTAATTTCTTAATATCAGCATTACTCATACCACTTAATTTTAACGACTGCTTTAATTGTGATAACAATGTATTAGCTTCAACCAAATGATTTTGTGTATTCAGGTATCTTCGTTCAGCAATAATGCCTTCTTTAAATAGGTCTGCATCTCGATTAAATGTCTTTTTAGTAAGTTGCTGCTGCGTACTGGCTTGTAAATACTCACGTTGCAAGCTCAGCATGTCGATGCTCGTAATATGCCCTAAGAGCTGACCTTTTTTAACTTCGGAGCCTACTGCCACACCTAAATCATCAATCAATCCCACTACTGCACTGCTAACAATGCGCTCTTGCCCAACAGGTATAACCACTTTACCTGGAAATAATTGACTCTCACGCTCGGCTGTTCTGAGTAAACTAGCCACTTGGATACCCATAGTTTTTTGTTGTTTTGATGAAATAATAATCATATTTTCATTCTTAACATTTGCATCTTGTGCAAAAATATCATTCACAAAAAAGCTAGAAAAAATAATTAGCATAAAAATATTTTTAAAAAAGCATGTAAAGCTCATGGCAACACTCCTACAGCTTGGTTATATCGGGCAATATCCCACTGCAATTGTATTTTTCTGCTAGCAACTGCTTTTTCTGCTTCAAATGACAGCGCTTGGACACGAAGAAGACTGACCAAGTCTGTTTCACCTAAAGTAAAAGCCTTTTCTGCTAACCGTAAATTTTCTTGTATCAATTTGTTCTGTACTTTTACAAAATTAAGTTCTTTTTTAGTAACTTCTAAATTATGCTCGGCTTCGTGAAACATTCCCTTTATTACCAACTCTAAGCGCTGTATTTCAGCCATATTTTTAGCGATATTAGCGTCTGCCAATGCTAGTACTGGCGCCCTGGATGCTTCGCCATTAAAAGGGATACGCACTTTAATACCTATACTGTCATTAAATTGATTATCAAACCCTCCTCGTATACTGCGTGCTGAGAGCATAAATTGTGGGCTCTCGCGGGACTCTAGAGCAATTAACGCTCGTTCTTTAGTTGCTATATCAGATTGGGATGACAGCTCAAGAATCAGAGGATGTTTTTCAGGTAGGTTCACAACTGAAGATAAACCCTCGTTCAAATTGGCAGGAATTTCATTAAGACCTGTTAGTGAAATATAACGATACTTTGCATGCTGAAGTTCAGAAAAAGACTTTAACTGTGAAGTTTTTGCACTTAATGTTTCACCTTGCGCTAACATTAAGTCAGTTCTGGCAAGTTCTCCTGCTTTATATCTTCTTTCAATATTATGTTCGAGTTTTTGAGCAGCAAGAATACGTAAGCCATCTAATGCTGCTGCTTCCTTATTCATATTGAGACCCCAAACAGTATCTCTAAGCACCCCAGCTAATTGAATCATCAAGCCCTTGTTACTTGCTGTAAGTGAAGTTTGCGTACTTTTTGCTAAAGATTTTCTAGCAGTTCTTTGTCCAGGCAACCATACTGGTAACTCTATTTCAGCTTCCCATTCCCGCTCACCTCTACCGCTTTGAATAGCATCATTTTGGTGTCTAACACTTATAGCAGGCGCAGATGGCAACATATTTCGCGCGTAAATATAGCGTGCTTGAATTTCGCGATCTAGTGCTTGTAGTACATGTTGTTTTGGATTACGTTCAAAAGTTTTTTCAAGAACATCCCGCAAGGTCAACTTAGAGTTAATAATTAAGCTATCAGTGTGAAAATCTTCTGTTGCCATTGTGAAATGAGTAAAAAAACTCAGCGTGACAAGGACGAGAAAATAAGAAATACGCTGAAAAAAGCGTACTGCCTCAAGTAGATCAGTCGTTTTATTCATTAAAAACTCCCGTAAAGCTATTTAAATTAGATAGTTTTTTGCTAAAAGATTAAGCAATATAAACTACAGAACTGACGGCATACGCCATCTAATAAATAAGCTTATAACGGTGGAGCGCGAAGCGGTTGGAGGATGTAGGAGGGGTATTGTCGTTTAGTAAATAGCTGTTCAAACTGTATATGTTTGCCTATAGCTAAAACGGAACTAAGTATGGCAACAATAAATAAACAATATAATACGATTTTTGGTAAAACTAATTCTTCTGTTTCGTTAGCATTAGGCACTCCAACGACATCATGTATATTATCTTGATGTTGAATAACCGAAAAATTGTTCGAAACTAAAGTACTACCTACCTTACTATGTATATGAAAACCATCAACAATCTTTCCAAGTTGTGAGCCAACTGGGTGCGCATGTATTAACGGTAATAACACCTGCAAACACACAAGCATTAGAACCAAAAAGTTAACTATATGTTTTCTGTAAATATAATTTATCATTAATATGCTAATACTCTACACTAAAAATTAAATTTTTGGGATACGGCCTTACACGTATAAAATATTCAAAACAATACAACAATTAATCGAAGATTATTAGCAAAGCTAATGTTTTAACTTTATTTAAATCAATTACCTCCAGTCACTGAATATCCACGTTTCACTGATTCAATTCCAGTTCGGGCAACCAATCAAGTCAAGTTTAGATAATCTCTGGGCTTTTTCTTAGGTTTAGAAAAGTTATTTATCTAGAGATTAGCGATGTGCTTCTAGCTTTGATGGGTAGTTTTCGGCTTCACCAAAACCCAAAAAAGCATATAGTGATTATGTGTACCAAATAATTTATGTGCATGTTTAATTAAACAAAACATTGTTCTGACCTAGTGATTATTTCCCTGATAGTAAGCAATTAATCTTGTCCCTAGGAGCATAGCTCTCCATTTTGAACATAAAAATTGTGACTCATTAAATAACTAGTTATCATGAATTGCATATGTAAAGTGTGGAAACTAGATTAAGACATTAAGTTAATTTCAGCAATTTTATTCTATACTATATAAAAAACATGCGAAGCATCTCATTTGATCGCAAAAATGTGAGGTAATAAGACAATACATATGATAGAAAAGACAAAAGCAGCAATCAAAACTACTGCCGAAAAAAATACTCTGCGAGTTCGACGCCTAGGTATTGATACTTACCGTGAGAATGTTGCCTACTTGCATCGCGACTGCGAACTTTATCGTGCAGAAGGCTTTCAAGCACTTTCCAAAGTAAAGATATGTGCTAACGGACAGCGTGTTCTCGCGGTACTCAATGTGGTTGATGATTGCAGCATTGTGAATCCAAATGATTTGGGCTTATCAGAACAAGCCTTTGCTAAACTAGACGTAAAAGAAGGCCGACTGGTTAGTATTGAACACGCTGAAGCACCATCATCAATGAATGCAGTGCGTCGCAAAATTGAAGGTGAGCGACTCAATCAGGACGACTTTACCAACATCATCAGTGACATTACTGAAATGCGCTATTCAAAAACAGAAATTGCTGCTTTTCTGGTTGCCTCAGGGCAAACTGATATGGATCGTGATGAAGTTGCATATCTAACACGTGCCATGCTGGATTCAGGCAAGAAATTAGATTGGAATGAACCTTTGGTTGCGGACAAACACTGCATTGGCGGTATTCCTGGCAATCGCACCTCAATGCTAGTCGTACCCATCGTCGCAGCACATGGTATGCTAATACCCAAAACGTCCAGTCGTGCCATTACTTCTCCAGCTGGCACTGCAGACACCATGGAAGTGTTGGCAAATGTTAAGCTCGACATAGAAAAACTACATGACATTGTTCGAAAGCATCGCGCATGCATTGCTTGGGGTGGAACAGCAGATTTATCCCCAGCGGATGACATCATGATTGCAGTCGAACGTCCACTTGGCATTGACTCAATTAGCCAGATGACCGCTTCTATCTTGTCTAAAAAACTTGCCGCTGGTGCAACCCATTTATTAATCGATATTCCCGTAGGGCCAACAGCAAAAGTACGCCACATGCGACAGGCACAAAGCTTGCGCAAATTGTTTGAATTTGTCGCTGATCAACTCAACATACATTTAGAAGTTGTCATCACCGATGGTCGGCAGCCAATCGGTTCTGGTATCGGGCCTGTACTCGAATGCCGTGATGTCATGCAGGTGTTACAAAACGCACCTGATGCGCCAATGGATCTGCGACAGAAATCATTACGGCTTGCTGGGCGCATCTTAGAGTTTGATCCTGATGTCCGCGGCGGCAAAGGCTTAGCAATTGCACGAGACATACTAGACTCTGGTCGCGCACTGGATATGATGAACACAATTATCCAAGTGCAAGGTGAGCAAACTCAGCAACACAAGCTTGGAAAACTAAAGCACGATGTATTGTCACCAGCAAATGGCGTTGTTGTTAATATTGATAATTTGCAGATGGCACACATTGCACGTTTCGCAGGTGCGCCAATGGATAAAGGTGCAGGTGTCGATCTATTTAAAAAACTAGGGGATAAAG
>RCNB010001118.1_pt1 | contig 17076 bp, 18 predicted proteins | sample 2041321 | NCBI WGS metagenome assembly RCNB01 (sample SAMN09708232, study PRJNA481090) | Marine sediment metagenome, whole genome shotgun sequencing project. | reverse complement strand
AAGTGTGCTGTTCCTTGGAATGTCGGATTTTATGGCGGAACGATATGTCCTCCGGCAATCGGCCTGAACTAGTGGATATAAGCAATTTAATCAAAAACTACGTATATCCACATTAAATAGGTTGTATATGAGTAATTATTTGATAACTTGGTTTTATCCACTAACGAAGCTGTATATGACAACTTTTGAATCTTTTAGAACACTGTTAAAAATAAAAAGATATAGCGAAAATACCAGTAATGCGTATATAGGTTTATTGGTTTCTTTTAGTAAATATATTGGATTTGAGCACGAAATACATCGTTTGGATAATAAGTTTTTATTACAAAAAATAAGGGAATTTATATTAGATAAAAAGTACGCATATACAACCCAGAAGCAACTATTAGGTGCACTCTCACTTTATATGAAGGAAATGCATAATTGTCAACTAGACTTGGATACGCTTAGACCTAGAAAACCACAACGGGTATTACCAGAAATACTTTCATTGAAAGAAGTGAAGCGAATGCTTTCCCTTACCCAAAACATAAAACACAGGGCAATGCTAACCACCATATACGCATTGGGCCTAAGAAGTGGCGAGCTAATACATTTGGAAATAACGCATTTGGATAGTGACCGTAACAGGGTCTTCATACAAAATGCAAAGGGAAAACGGGATCGGTTATTACCTTTTTCAGAATCATTGAAAATAGTGTTGCGGGAATACTATAAGACTTATAGACCTAAATTATTTTTGTTCGAAGGTAGAGACGGCCAATATTCTCCCGAAAGTCTAAGGACTGTCTTTAAAGCAGCGGTTAAAAGAGCGGGAATAAAGAAAAAAGTAACCTTGCATAGCCTTAGGCATGCGTACGCGACACACCTGTTGGAAGCAGGTACAGATTTGCGGGTTATCCAAGAACTGTTGGGGCATAATACCATAAAGACTACAATGCTCTATACCCATGTCTCTAATAAAAGTCTATTAAACGTAAAGAGTCCGCTCGATTTTTTAGGCAATTTTTAAACAACTTCAATATGCTTTTTTAAACGTCCTCGACTATTTGTTTTTAACAAATGCTATTTTTTGGGACAGTATTCGAAGGGTATTAGTCCGTTGTACAGATAGTTTTTGGGTTAAAATGCCATTTTAAAAATTAAAGTAGGGTTAGCGTAAGCAAGGTTGTTTTAAGTTCACAAGTATAGCGAGGTGTCCTATAATTAATCGAACGATACCACGTTATGTATGCGAGTATCAAATTTATAGGAAAGATGAAAAATAGTTCCCTACTACTTTTTTTAATAATATCATGTGCCTTTGGTCATGCCCAAAATACTGCAAATGCAGCTAAGCACCTTGGAGCTGGGGCAGCTATTGGTGCCGTTGGTGGATATGCCGCTCATAAAGTATTTAAAGGTAGCCGAGCTTGGACATGGGCCGGAGCTGTGGGCAGTAGCCTTGCCGCTGGCTTAGCAAAGGAAGCCTACGATCAATCTAGAGGCGCAGTATGGGAAAACGATGATATCATCTATACCGCTATAGGTGGTGTTATTTCTGGTTTGGTACTAGATATGATTTTAGATAGTAGACGGGGTAGTGGCAAACGCTGTGGTTGTCCTCCTTTGGCAATAAGCATACCCAGGGTCAACACCGATTTTACCGCTGGTTTTGAAAGCAGTTCCGGTGATATTGTAGCTGCCATACAGGCCAGTTATTTTATCAAAAAAGGGCTATAGCAAGCCTCTTGCTTTAATTTCTAAATATTTATTTATCGTGTTTATGGTCAGCGCTTCCGGTTTGGTGAGTATGGTTTGTATCCCATACCGTTGCAGTTCTTTTTGCATTCGTTTCTTATCCAAAGAAAACTTTTCTGCAATGGTCTTATGGTAAATGGCCTGTAAGTCTTCTGCATCGGTGGCAATCAATTTTTCGAGTTCAGAGTTTTCAAAAAATATGACTACTAATACGTGTTTTTTTGCCAATGCCAAAAAATACGGCACTTGTCTTTTTAAGGCAGATATATGCTCAAAATTGGTATATAACAACAGCAAACTCCTTTGATTTATCTTTCGCTTTACATGGCCGTATAAAGCACCAAAATCGGAGTCTGTAAATTCGGTGTCTATATGGTACAGCGTTTCTAATATGTTATTTAGATAGGTAGGTTTCTGTACCGCAGGCAAGTAGGTTTCAATTTGTTTGGAGAAAGTGACCAAGCCTGTTTTATCATGCCGTTTTAAGGCCACATTACTAAAGGCTAAGGCGCTATTAATAGCGTAATCCAGTAATTTAAGTCCGTTAAAAGGCATTTTCATTACCCTGCCCGTGTCTATAATAGAATACACGGGTTGCGATTTTTCATCTTGGTATTGGTTTACCATCAACCGGTGCTGCTTTGCCGTAGCTTTCCAGTTTAGGGTGCGGATATCGTCTCCCGGCACATATTCCTTAATCTGTTCAAATTCCTGAGTATGACCTAGTTTTCGTATTTTTTTAAGGCCGATGTTAGACAAGCGGTTGTTAATAGCCAAAAAATCGTACTGCTGCATTTGAATGATGGATGGGTATACGGGTACCATCTCATCTTTTTGAAATACAAAGCGACGTTTTATAATGCGAAGGGGAGAGGAGGCATATATATTTAGGTTTCCAAAAACATATTCGCCCCGATCTACAGGCCGTACCGTATAGTCAAAAACTTGTTTCTCGCCTTTAATCCCTTTGGTATTGTATTCAAAATCTCTTCTCTGGAATTGCTGTGGTAGCTCATCTATAAGGCTGATGCTTGTTTTAAAAAAATAATTGGTATGGAATTGTATGCTGATGGGGTTTAAATCGCTATTGGATAATTTTTTAGGCAGTACTCTTTTGGCCTCCATTCCTTTTTCTGTTCCGTACAGCAGAAAAACATCAAACAAAAAAGCGGCTACCAGTACCAAGATCAATACCCAAGCGATAGGATACAACCACGTAAGCCAGAACGATAGTATAAAGCAGGCACTCAGCAGCGCTAGGTACCTAAAAAAAGTGTTATGTATGTAGAACGATTTTAAAAATTGCATTTATCTAGGTATTTCTACACTTTCGGTAATCATCTGTACGACGCTTTCGGTCGTCATGCCTTCCATTTCGCGTTCTGGCGTCAAAATCACCCTGTGGTTAAGTACGGGAACCAGTGCCTTCTTAACATCTTCTGGGGTTACAAAATCTCTGCCGCTAATAGCAGCAAATGCTTTGGCACTGTTTAATGCGGCAATAGAGGCTCTTGGAGATCCCCCAAGATATAAGTGCGGATGGTTTCTGGTTTTCGTAATGATATCTGCAATGTATTTGAAAATTTTTTCCGCTACCACAATTTCCTGAATCTGACTTTTAAAACCTAAAAGGGCCTTGGGCGTAAGCACACCCTTTATTTCTTTTACGGCTAAATTTCCTTTGCGTTCGTGATGGGTTTTTAATATCAATACTTCTTCGTCTACATTAGGGTAATCTACTTTTACCTTAAATAAGAAACGGTCCAGTTGCGCTTCGGGTAGGGCATAAGTGCCTTCTTGCTCAATGGGGTTTTGCGTAGCCAATACCATAAAAGGTGCTGCCATTGGGTAGGTAGTACCGTCCATGGTCACCTGGCGCTCCTCCATGGTCTCGAACATAGCAGCCTGTGTTTTTGCAGGTGCCCTGTTAATTTCATCAATCAATACGATATTGGAAAAAATAGGGCCTTTTTTAAACTCGAATTCCGATGTTTTTACATTAAATATCGATGTTCCTAAAATATCGCTTGGCATCAAGTCAGGTGTAAACTGTATGCGGCTAAAATCGGTTTTTAGGGTCTTGGCGAATAGTTTTGCCGTTATGGTCTTTGCAACACCAGGCACACCTTCTATAAGCACATGACCGTCTACCAAAAGGGAGACGATCAAAAGCTCTATAAAGTTCTCTTGGCCAATAATTACCTTTGCTAGTTCTACTTTTATATCGCCTACTGCTTTTTGAAGCCCTTCTAAAGGAATCCTATTGTTAAAATCAAGGTCGTTGGATTGTGGTTCGTTAGTTTCCATGAGCTTTAGCTTTAAATTTTTGAATTAAGGTATTTAGTTTTAGTAGGTCGGCATCTGTTAATTGTGCGTTGTTCCGTATCTGTTCCATAAAAGTGAACAAACGGGTTACAAATGCTAAGGAATGACCGCTGCGTTGAGACAGACTGCTATAGAAATCATCTTCTTTGGTAATACTTCCCAAATAATAGTGTGTACGAATCCAATCTAAAAAGTAATTTATTTTATGCTCGGCAATGGCCTTTTGGTCGCTTTGTACATAATACATATCTGAGATGGTACGCGTAAAATCTAAAGTTCTATTAGTAAGCGGGGTTACTACCGCAATAGCACGTTGTTTCCGTTTTCCTTCAAAGATCACATAAAGCAGTGCACCAATCAAAGCAATATAGTACGCCCATTTAAGCTCCTTAGTATTTAGGAAAATGTACATGGGCGAGGTGTAGAACGATTTTCCGCTTTTGTAATGATTATCTACATAAATAGGTCTAGTACCATCTATATAGGATAGGAGACCGGCGGTGTACTCCTTGTTTTTTCCTTTAAGCATAAAATAGTTGGTAAATGCCTCAGGAAATGTGGAAAGAATGATTGTACCAGCTCCAAACGGTTGCACTATTAGATTTATTTGTAGCTGCCGCTCCGCTTCCTCCCAGATGGCTACTTGGCCTAGGACCGTGCTTTTTACCGTATCAATTGCGCTAAAAAAGGGCGTAGCGGTATCCCTATCAAAAATAACAGAATCGCTTATGTGAAATCTTGGGTTTACAAGCGTATGCGCTTGTTTTTGACTCGTTTCAAATCCGCTATAAAAACTATCCGTATCCAGGCCCAGGGTATCCTTTAATTTTTCTTCAAAGCTCTTAGATGCTATAAATAGCGTGTTGCCTTTGTGCGTCCAATCCAACAAGGCGTTGAGTTCTTCTTTGTTAAATTGTATCGCATTGTTTACAAAGAGGTAGGTGCCAGACAAGGTATCGTTTGTGCTTACAAATTCGAACGGAGGCGCGTAAATTTGATTGATTTGATCCGTAAATAAAGTCTCCAATATAGTGTTGAATACAAAGGTGCCGTAGGGAATTTTATGGGCAGCCACATAGGATGGAAACCAATTAATTTCCTTGGGTTTGTTATACTCCAAGAGCATAAAGGCGGATAGTGTAAGTACCGCAATAACAATATATATGGTACTCTTTTTACTCATTAATCAACAAGTGTTTTAAGGAAAGGAAGTTGGCTTCCGCTTTCTTATATTTTGTTTCGTCTATTGGAAATTTTCCATACCAGAAGTAATTGTATAGTCGGGTGCTTGTAGCGAATGGTTGCACGAGCTCTTGCTTTTGTAGCTCCAGTTTATAATCGTCGTTGGTTTTTTGTAATTCCCAAACAATACATTCTTTTTCGCTCATTAGTTGCAGCATGTAGAGGTAATAATACCGCACGGCCAAACGATAGTCTTTTTGTTCGATGGCATTTTCAATCAGCTGCTGTATATCTTCGTTTTTAATGATATGCTCTTCTTCGGATAGTGCAACAATGGCCTGATTTTTTTTTGCATGCATGACCGCTCTCGCATTCACACTTAGGAAAAATTTAATAAGAATAAATAAAAGAATAGCCAAAAGCACGTAAGGCAGTACGTGTAAAAATGCACTAAAGGCACCGGCAGCTTTTTCTACCCCAAAGAGCCATTCAAAAAATTTAATAACGATATTGGCTATCCAGTTTTTAAAAGAAATCCACCAGTCTGGTGCTGCAGGTAGTGCTTCTTCGTAATTAAAATCTGGATTATTCCTAAACTGTTCTAGTTGGCGTTCTTCAATTTGTAGCTGTCTTATGTCAGAGGTATCCTTTTTAACCGCGGCAATGCTATCCTGGGCCCATAACGGAACGCAGTAGAGTGTACATAATAAAGCAATTATAAAAGGGTTCCGCATCTTTAGTTTTCGCGTATTTCACCTAAGTTATCTATACGCTCATAGGTGCCTGTAAAATTCTTTTTTTCGTTGAGGTTAAAGTATATAAAGACACCTGCAATGATACTAATAAGGTTCAATAAAAATTGCGCTAGTGTGCTAATGACGTTCAACAGAATGTAAATTGGGTCCTTGAAGATATCCATCATCCCTTCTGCATCTATTTCTCCAGAAAATATACCCATTCTTAACCATTGGTATATAACTGTTGGGATGGCAAAAACATAGGTAGCTATACCTACAATAATACCAATTACAAATATAGTAGCAAAGGTCATCCACCACTCCTCTTTTACTAGGGTAAAACTGTAACTGTAGGCATCAGATACCTCCATTCTATTATACACCAAAATGCAAAAGGAAAGAGATAGGGGAACATAAAGATAGATTCCTGGAATGATGCAAAAAATAAAACCCAAACCTACAGAAAGCCCAACTATGATGCCTAAACCAATAAAACTCCAAAAACTGTCATACACCTCTTTTTGTATGGTTTCTATATCAATAGTTCCTTTACCATTGGCATAGGATTTTATATAATGCAATACCGTAGATTGAGACATAGTGTATACGGCAACCCAGGATACTATGTACACAAACCCAACCAAAACGGTGGTAACCAGATTTGTAGCATTCATATCAGAATCGAAAACCATTAAATTAAGGGAGTTACCTGCAAAGTATAAATACAGCACCAATGACACCACCATTGCCACCAAAAACGGACCTACAATTTTAAAAAAGGTAGCGAAGAATGGTTTGAACTCGTTACGAAAAAAGGCAAAGGTATCTGATAGTATTTCCCCTAGTTCCCGTTGTTTTTTAAATTCAATATAATTGCTTTTCATATCGCTTTTTGGTTTTTATGTAGTTGGTATGGATATATAATATAATAGAATATAATTAGAGCAAGGGATCCGGCAATAACTAATATCGCAAGCCAGTCTGGCATTTCGGTATGTCTGGTGACAAAACCTTCTAGGAAACCAGCGATGATAAAGAAAGGTACGGTACTCAATATGATTTTAAGTCCGTTTTTAACACCTCTTTTAAACGATTCTAATCGGGTATAGGTACCAGGAAACAACATGCCGTTGGCCAATACAAGTCCCGCACTTCCTGCAATAATAATAACCGATATTTCAATAGTACCATGAATCCAAATGGTGCGCATAGATTCCCATAACAGTCCTTTTTCATAAAAGAAGTACTGAAAGCTTCCTAACATAATTCCGTTCTGTAGCAGGACCATGAGCGTGCCAATACCTAACAAAAAACCGTATACAAATGCCATAAGCGCTACACGTATATTGTTAATGGTAATACCGAGGAACATATTAAATTCCCCCATTTGTTTATACACGGCCATGGGATCGCCCTTTTCTATATTTTCTAAGGTCATATTCACATAGCCGTCTCCAAGAATAGACCGTACAAAATCACCTTCATTGGCAGCGGAAAAAGCACCCACAAACGTAAAGAAAGCGAAGACCAAAAAGGCGATGAGTAGTTCCCTATGGTGTTGTTTGAACATCATTGGGAATTCTGTTTTCCAGTAATTAATAATTCTGTTTTTGGATTCCCGCTTAGTCCTGTAAATCTTTTGATGCGCTTGGGAAGCCAAGGCGTTTAAATAGCGTTCCGTGTTGCTTGTTGGATAAAAGGTCTTGGCGTAGCTTAAATGATCTGTAATTTCAATGTATAAATCAGACAATACATTTGGAGCTATATCCGTTTTGTTAGCCAATGCACTTTCAAAAATTGACCATTTGTCCTTATTTTGTTTTACAAAAGCGGCCTCGCGCATTAACTTTATGGTTTATATCAAAGAAACAAAAGAATGGAACAATTTCAAATAGAAACAGCCCAAAATATAAGCATAGATCAAAATACGGCGCACTTGGGTGATCGTATATTGGCTTTCATTATAGATACGCTAATCATCGTTATCTATTATGTGCTTATGATATGGCTTCTTTTAGCGTTAGACCTTAACACTGGTGATCAGTGGGCTATTTTTATGGTTGCAGGGGTACCTGCTTTTCTTTACTATTTAGTCTTGGAGACCTTTATGGACGGAAAAACTATAGGAAAGCATTTAATGCAACTTAGGGTAGTAAAGCTAGATGGCTCCAAGCCTGATTTTTCTAGTTATTTTATACGATGGATTCTGAGGATTGTAGATATTTCCATAAGTTCGGGAGGTGTGGCTGTATTTACTATTTTAATGCGAGGCAAAGGACAACGTGTGGGAGATATAGCAGCAGGTACGACCATAATAAGCGAAAAAAGGCGTGTTTTTCTAAAAGACACCTTGCTTAGAGAGCTACCACAGGATTATGTGCCACAATTTTCTCAGGTTACCGTATTTACAGATACCGAAATGGGTACTATAAAAGACCTTTATGATAAGGCAAAACGAAACGGTGATCAAAACGTAATCTTATCTTTGAGTACAAGAATCAAAAAAGTCACACAGATAACGAGTGATAAGCAACCGACTGACTTTGTGGATGTCGTTATAAAAGATTACTGTTATTATACCCAACAACTTTAGCTTATGTTTTATTTGGTCATTGATATTTTAGGAACCGTTGCCTTTGCGATATCAGGCGTATTGGTGGCGATGGAGAAAAAATTAGACCTCTTTGGGGTCTTGATTATTGCTTTCGTAACTGCGATTGGTGGCGGAACACTTCGCGATTTACTTATAGGAAATACGCCTGTAAATTGGATGACTACCCCCGTGTATCTCATTACTATTTCCGCCACTGTTTTTGCTGCTATTGTCTTTGTAAACCAGCTTAGGTATTTTAGAAAATCCTTATTTCTTTTTGATACGATTGGTATTGGACTGTACACTATGGTAGGGGTAGAGAAGGGCCTAAATGCAGGACTCTCTCCTGTAATATGTATTATCTTAGGAACTATCACGGCTAGTTTTGGGGGTGTTATCCGAGATATTCTTTGTAACGAGATTCCTGTAATTTTCAGGAAAGAAGTATATGCCACCATTTGCATCTTAGGTGGGATTATTTATTTTATCCTTATTCAGTTTCCTGTCGATACTACATTTGCGTATGTAGCCGCTATACTTTCGATTATTGTAATGCGTTTATTGGCCGTACGTTTTAAAATTTCCTTACCCAATATTTATAAGGATTGAGGTTGTGGTTTCTTATGAAGTGATAAGTGATTAGTGAACAGTAGCCTCCTTCAACCTAAAACTTATTCAACTACCACCGCATCTTGTATATAGGTGTTCTGTACAGGCCAATCGCCTTTCCCAATAGGTTGTAAATTTATTTTATCCACTACATCCATACCTTCTATAACCCTGCCAAACGGCGTAAAGTCGCCATCCAAATGATACGAGCCAGGGTCTGTAGTGACAATAAAAAATTCGAACGGAGATGCTAACATATGCGGATTGTTGATTTCGCTGCTCGGCATAGAAATGGTTCCTCTATGGTGTTTGTGGCCTTTGCGCGTATCTGGCGGAAGTAGATACCGGCCAATGGCACTGCGTTTCTTTGCGGTCTTGGTGTCATCCGAATTTCCACCTTGAATAATGAAATTTTTGACCACCCTGTGGAACTGTGTGTCCTTAAAATAACCTTTCCTGGTCAGGTAGATGAAATTGGCTTTGTGATAGGGAACATTATCGTACAGTTCCACCACAAACGAACCAAATCTCGTAGTGATCTTAACTTTATCGGCGGTTAGGTCTTGCTGATATTTAAAAAAGAAATCGATGGCGTTTTCTTCTGTAAGGGTAAACGCTTCCTCTTCGTTTTCGGTGTTTTCCGTTTTTGTAGTTGCACTGTCTATTCCTGTTGGGATAACTGTTTCTGTACCTTTTATATTCTTAGGGCTATCTTTACATCCTGTTAATAGCAGTACTACCGTAGCAAGGGGCAACCAAATTTTTTTTAAGCACATGAATTTCAACATTTTTGAACAACGAATATCAAAAATAAAAGATCTGCCACTACCGGGGGAGGCTTCGCATCATAAAATGGTTCCAGAGTTCAGGATTAGTGAACTCCTAGAAGCAAAATCGAATAAAGAAACGCCTAGAAAGGCCGCTGTTATGGCCTTATTTTATCCTAATGAGCAAGAAGAAACACACCTGTTGTTCATTTTAAGAAAAACCTATAAAGGCGTACATAGCAATCAAGTTGCATTTCCTGGAGGGAAAGCAGAAACGGAGGATGCAAATTCGATGGTTACTGCACTAAGGGAAACGCATGAAGAAGTAGGGGTGCATCCTAATGACATCCATGTACTAAAAGAACTAACTGAAATTTTTATACCCCCTAGTAATTTTGATGTGCAGCCTTTTATCGGCCTCTATAAAAAACCTAAGCCTTTTGTAATTCAAGAATCGGAGGTAGAAGCGCTTTTGGAGGTTTCGCTTGCTCATTTTTTGTTAGATGACAGCATAACCACAAAAAATATAACAACTTCCTATGCCACAAATGTTGATGTACCAGCCTTTAAATTAAACGGTTACATTGTATGGGGAGCTACGGCCATGATGTTAAGTGAGATTAAGGTACTTTTAAAACAAGTGTTATAAACCATATTTCTTATTTTAGCACCTATGGGATTGTTCAGTAAGAACCCTTTTGGGCATAATTTGTTTATTAAAAAGTGGTTGATTAGGATTTTAGCGGTTCTAAGTCATCAGCGCTACAAACGTTTTAATAAATTGGAGATAGAAGGTTCCGATATTCTTCGCAACCTACCAGGGAACAAGGTGCTTTTTGTAAGTAACCACCAAACCTATTTTGCAGATGTTGTGGCGATGTTTCATGTGTTCAATGCCAGTTTAAGTGGCCGCGAAAACTCCATTAAAAACCTTGGCTATATATGGCAACCAAAACTAAATATGTACTACGTAGCCGCTGCTGAGACAATGGGAAAAAGCTTGTTGACAAAGATTATGGCATATGCAGGTTCTATTAGTGTAGAACGAACTTGGCGTGCACAAGGTAAGGATGTCAACAGACAGGTGAAGATGAGTGATATCTCCAATATTGGAAAAGCTTTGGACGATGGGTGGGTAATTACCTTTCCTCAAGGGACTACGACACCTTGGAAACCCATAAGAAAAGGCACTGCCCACATTATAAAAAAATACAAACCTATAGTGGTGCCTGTAGTAATAGATGGTTTTAGGCGTTCTTTTGATAAACAAGGATTGCGGGTAAAAAAGAAAGGAATTCTGCAGTCTATGGTAATTAAAGAACCGTTGGATATCGATTACGAAAATGAATCTACCGAATCTATTATCGAAAAATTGGAGTACGCTATAGAACAACACCCTTCTTTCTTAAAAGTGATTTCCAAAAAAGAGCTCTTAGCCTACGAGGAGGAAAACAAAGAACGTAAGTGGCGTAACACAAATAAATCTTAAAATTCCAACTGTTTTAATTCGGCATAGTTTTTATTCAGTTTCCTTAAAAGGAGGCCGTAGAGTAAAAAGTAAATACAGCCCATTAGTAAAGTCAGCAAAACACCTATAATACCTATGGTTAGCATCAGGGTGATTTTTAGCTTATCTGACGATATGTTTTGAAGCTTATCCTTAAGTTCTGGAACTATATGGGTAATATCATCGTTTAAATAAACCCCAATAATCATAATGATAATGGTAACCATAATCATAGACAAGGAAAACAAGACGTAGTGCTTCACTGTTTTTCTGGTCTTTAGAATTTTCTTCATCAAGTTTTTTGAATCATCCAACACCGATATCTCCTTAAATCTTCTGTAAAACTGAAAAATAAAGTAAATGGCGACGGCATAAATCACCAGGGATAGTGCAAAAAGATAGTTCGAAACTCCTATGTAATCATAAATCTGCATAGCCTCTTCCATCGGAGGCGCAAATAGTAAAAGTTGCGGTAACGTAAACTCTAAAATACTAATGATTAGAATCCATTTTACGATAGAGGAAGATTTTTTCCAAATCATTTTATGGATATCTTCATAGCTTAATTTAGGCAACTCCGCATCCTTTTTCTGCCAGTCTCTTTTTAATAATTCCAGTTCATCCATCATAACTTAAGGATTCAAAATGGTTCTTAATTTTGTTTTGATACGGTTCATCTTAACTCGGGCGTTAACTTCTGTTATCCCCAGGGTTTCCGATATTTCCGTGTAATTTTTTTCTTCCAAGTACAGGAACACTAGTGCTTTGTCAATATCTCCCAATTGACGCACTGCTTTATACATCAATTTTAACTGCTCCTCCTCGGTTTCATCATACTCATCGGCCTTAATCTTAAAAATCACCGATTCATAATCTTGGGTGTCAATACGCTTTTTGGATTTTCTATATAAAGTAATAGCCGTATTAAGTGCTACACGATACATCCAAGTACTAAATTTTGCCTCTCCCCTAAATTTAGGATAGGCTTTCCATAGTTGAATCGTTATTTCCTGAAACAAATCATTGTGAGAGTCGCGGTCGTTTGTATATAGGGTGCAAACCTTATGGACAATATTTTGATTGTCCTGCAGCTCGGTCACAAATTTATGTTCCAATTCTTTGTTCACTATAAGTGGGTGGTTATTGTTTTATTAGTGTGTCGTGGGTTTGCTTTGTTACACCTATTTCTAATTTTTTATAAAAAAAAGCAAGTTCAAGGGCTTCACATAATTTGGTGTTGCCCACGAATTTGCTTTTAAAGGTACTATTGAAATTACTATTTAATTCCTGTAATCTAATGCTGGCGCGCGATCTCCTAGCAAGGGAATGTACTTGAAATCAGCTCCTCTTTTTTCTTGGAACTCTTTTTTGGCTTCGGAAACTAAGCTTGTATTACCAAATAGCTCAATAGCGGTCAACGTCAATGTTTTGGCGGCTACCATCATTCCTTTATTACCTATGTTTGTTCCCCCGGCTGCAACTGCCTGCCAACTATGAGCGGGCGTTCCTGGTACCCAAGTGGCGGCACCCATACCAACAGTAGGTACGGTAAAGCTAACATCACCAACATCGGTAGAGCCGTAAGCTCTTGCTTCGGTCCTATAGGGTTGCACATTTTTCGCCATAGCTAAATCTGCTTTTTCTTGACCTAGGCTTTGAGCGATTTTATCTGCAAATATTTTTTCCTCGGCGGAATATTCAATGCCCCCAATTTTGGACAAGTTATCGTGCATTAATTTTTGAAGTGTTAGGTTTGGTAGCAATTCGTGTGTACCACCAATCATTTCATAGTCCATTGTTGTGCCGGTTCCTAATGCCGCGCCTTCTGCCGCTTTTACCATACGGTCAAAAATGTCTATAACGACATCCCTTGTGTTATGACGTGCATAGTAGTAGACCTCAGCAAAATCAGGAACCACGTTAGGCGCTTTTCCACCATCGGTAATGACATAATGTATGCGGGCTTCTTGTGGTATATGCTCCCGCATCATATTTACCATTATATTCATGGCTTCTACACCGTCTAGTGCAGAACGTCCTTTTTCAGGAGAACCGGCAGCATGTGCAGAAACGCCATAAAATCTAAATTTTGCCGATTTATTAGCAAGCGCAGCCCCTGCACTAGCTGCATTTTGCGAACTAGGATGCCAGTGTAATGCGATATCCACATCGTTAAAAAGTCCTTCTCTAACCATAAACACTTTTCCTGACCCACCTTCTTCTGCAGGGGTACCATAAAATCGAATAGTGCCTTGTTTCTTATTTGCAGCCAACCAATCTTTGGTGGCAATGGCCGCGGCCGTGGATGCAGTACCGAACAAGTGATGTCCGCAAGCATGGCCTGCCGCTTTTCCTGCAGATTTTTTTTCAGCAACCGCCTCTTGTGAAAGTCCTGGTAGTGCATCGTATTCTCCCATAATGGCAATAATCGGAGTTCCACTTCCGTATTCTGCAATGAATGCTGTTGGTATGCCTGCAACCCCTTTCGTTATTTTAAATCCAGCATCGGAAAGTGTTTTTTGCAACAGGGCCGAGCTCTTTTCCTCCTGATAACCCATTTCTGCCAAATTCCATATTTCTTGGGCAATGTTTCCATACTGTTCACTTTTTGACTCTAATTGTTTTAAAATAGCGTCAGAGCTGTCCTGCCCTTTTACTGTTGAAAAGAAAATAGAAAGCGCTAAGGCTAGAAGAGAAGATTTTCGCATTGTTATATCGGTTTTAGTAATTCTCTAAATGTACTAAAAAGTAAGTATTCTGGTCTAAAAGAAATGGGATTGTTTAATTTAGTCGAATAGATTTATATTATGAATATACCGCGTTCGAGCTTTCCAAGAATTGTAATTATTGGTGGGGGCTTTGGTGGCGTTGCGCTCGCCCAGAAATTAAGTAAAAAAGAAGTTCAGGTAGTATTATTGGATAAGAACAATTATCATTGCTTTCAACCACTACTTTATCAAGTTTCTACGGGCGGACTAGAACCTGATTCCATTGCCTATCCCTTACGGAAGGTATTGATTGGCTACGATAATTTCTTTTTTAGATTGGCCGAGGTGCAGGAAATAGCTGCAGAAAAGAAAATATTAAACACATCTATAGGCCCTTTGTCCTATGATTATTTAGTACTGGCAACAGGTTCGGAGACTAATTTTTATGGGAATACCGAGTTAGAGAAAAATGCTATGGCCATGAAGACTATCCCCCAATCTTTAAACTTACGCAGTTTAATTTTAGAGAATTTTGAACAGGCCTTGCTTACAGATGATTACCATGAACGCGATGCATTAATGAACTTTGTTATTGTAGGCGGTGGACCAACAGGGGTAGAATTGGCTGGTGCCTTGGCCGAGATTAAAAAGGGAATCTTACCAAAGGACTATCCTGATTTGGATACCCGAAGGGCCAGTATTAATCTTATACAGAGCAGTGACCGAATTTTAGATGCCATGAGCGAAGTGGCCTCCAGAAAAGCAGAGGATTTCTTAGAAAAGTTAGGTGTGCAAGTTTGGAAAAATGTACGAGTTGCAGGTTATGATGGTAAAACGGTGACCACAAATTCCGATTTAAGTTTTAAGTCGGCCACATTGGTATGGGCCGCTGGGGTTATGGGTGCAACCATAAAAGGATTGGATGCCAAAGACTTGTTGGCTAGCGGTAATCGTTTACAAGTAAATGAATACAATCAGGTACTAGGTCATCCAGAAATCTTTGCCGTTGGGGATATCGCCTGCATGAAGAGCGATAAACACCCAAATGGTCATCCTATGATGGCGCAACCGGCCATACAGCAAGGGAGGCAATTAGGGGAGAATCTTATTCGTTTGATAGAACAAAAACCACTGCGGCCTTTTGCCTATAAAGACAAAGGAAGTTTGGCAACCGTAGGCAGAAATAAGGCGGTCTGTGATTTGGAACACCTAAAATTTCAAGGAGTATTTGCATGGTTTGTTTGGATGTTTGTGCATTTGTTTTTCCTTATTGGTTTTAGGAACAGGGTAGTGGTCTTTGTGAATTGGGTATACAACTATATTAGATTCGACAGGGCGGCACGATTGATTATTCGTCCGTATAACAGAGATTATTCACAGTTTAAAGATTAGCTGTAATACAAAATACAAGATAACTTAGTCATCTTATTTTCGTGGATGAAATTTGTTCATTACGGAAGCCAAATGACTACGGTCTACGTGCATGTACACCTCTGTGGTTGTAATGCTTTCATGGCCAAGCATCTGTTGTATAGCCCTAAGGTCTGCTCCGTTTTCCAATAAGTGCGTAGCGAAGGAATGTCTAAACGTGTGCGGACTTATATTCTTTTTCAAACCTATTTTTTCTGCTAGATTCTTAACAATGGTAAAAATCATGGCGCGGGTGAGTTGCTTGCCTCGTCTATTTAGGAATAGCGTGTCCTGAAAACCATCTTGTATGTTTAAATGAACGCGTATCTCTTTTCTATAAATATTGATATATTTTTTGTTAATTCGGCTTATGGGAACAAAACGCTGTTTGTCACCTTTACCGGTTACTTTTATAAAGTCCTCCTCAAAATAAAGGTCTGATAGTTTTATTCCAGTTAGTTCGGACACCCTAAGGCCACAGCCATACAGTGTTTCTAATATGGCTCTGTTTCGCTCGCCCTCTGCCTTACTTAGGTCTATAGCCGCAATAAGCTGGTTTATTTCTTTTTCGGAAAGTGTATCGGGTAGTTTTCTTCCAATTTTTGGAGATTCTATTAAATCCATTGGATTATCGGCCCTGTAATCTTCAAAGACCAAGTAATTAAAAAAACTCTTTAGACCAGAAATGATTCGGGCTTGCGACCTTGGGTTCACCACTTTTGCCGCTTCATAAATAAATTGCTGAATAGTACTTTGTGCTATGGTAATGGGCAAATAGTCAATGTTATGTTCTTTTAGAAAACGAACTAATTTTTCAATATCCAAAACGTAGTTTTGAATGGAATTGTCCGACAAGCCCCTTTCTAATTTTAGGTAATGGATGTAATCTTTTTTGGCCTGTTCCCAGTTCATGAGCTAAAGATACGCCTTAGGAGTATAACTATTATTTCATACTTAAAACTCATTGTTTTTAAAGATAAAGCGGAAGAAAATCTTTCACTTTTTTTAGGTCCTATGGTGAAAATCACAATAACCAAATAGCGGAATGAATGGTCATAGCGCAAATATATCTGAAGCTTTTACAACAAAAACCGCTTAAGCACGTTTGGAACAAGTAGCATTTTAACGATAATATAATTGCGATACTATGAGATTTATTTTACTTGTATTATTTGTAGGCCTTTTTGGATTCAGCGCTCAAGCGCAAAATGTAGACCGAACCAATTTTAGGGCCGGTTTAAACGCAGGTATTGTAACAGGTGATTTCTCCGAAGCCTATAGTTTGGTACTTGGAGTAGACCTGTATCAGCACTGGGGCGTTTCGAAAGTATTAGATTTAGGTGTAACCACTGGATTTTCAAATGCTTTTGGTGAAAAGCAAGAAATATCCGCTGGCGGTGCAATCGTAGAAACCGAATTTGACAACATACAGTTTATTCCGGTTGCAGGATCGGTTCGCATATATCCGACTACAGGTTTCAAGCTTGGAGGCGATGTG